>Ga0079305_1003401_pt1 | contig 10864 bp, 10 predicted proteins | sample LMS_cellobiose_e_FD_79183 | JGI IMG/M metagenome (GOLD analysis project Ga0079305, IMG submission 79183) | Rumen-fistulated moose microbial communities from Alaska, USA - LMS_cellobiose_enrichment | ecosystem: Host-associated > Mammals > Digestive system > Stomach > Rumen fluid ... | reverse complement strand
GAAAGAGCGCCTGATTCGCATGCCGGCCCCCAGGGTTGTCAGCCAGAAAGAGAAGATCATCTTCCCCGTCGTCGGTTTCCTTCTCACCGCCTTCATCGTTCCTTCAGGCCTTCCCCTGCTTGGAATGCTGTTCTTCGGAAACCTGCTGAAGGAAAGCGGAGTTACCCGACGTCTGGCAGAGACTGCCAGGGGACCTCTCATCGACGTGGTTACTACGCTCATCGGTCTGACCGTAGGAGCATCCACCCAGGCAGACAAGTTCCTTACCGGCAATTCCCTGAAGATCTTCCTTCTCGGACTGTTGTCTTTCGTGATCGCCACGACTGTCGGAGTTCTCTTCGTAAAGTTCTGGAACCTCTTCCTCAAGGGAGACCGCAAGATCAATCCATTGATAGGCAATGCCGGTGTGTCTGCCGTTCCCGACAGTGCCCGTGTATCGGAAATCGTAGGAAGGGAATTCGATCCGAACAACCACCTGCTCATGCACGCAATGGGACCTAATGTAGCAGGAGTTATCGGCTCTGCGGTGGCGGCCGGAATTCTTCTTGGCTTTTTGGGATAATAGAATAGACTTTTTTGCGCACATTTCCAATTGGAGATGTGCGCATTTTTTTTTATTTTTGTTAGTCACACAAGAAACAAATCATTTAATATATGGATAACAAGCTCCAGGAACTGACGGACAAGCTCTACAGGGAAGGTTTGTCCAAAGGCAAGGAAGAAGGCGAAGCCCTGCTCGCCAAGGCTGAAACCAAGGCTGCAGAAATCATAGAAGCTGCCCAGGCGAAGGCCAAGGAAATTATCAAGAAGGCTGAAAAAGATGCAGCAGATTATCGCGCGAAGGTTGAAGGCGATGTCAAGATGGCCTCGGTCCAGAGCATCCAGTCGACAAAGAAAGACATCGAGAACCTAATGCTCAAGGGCATGGTGTCAAGTGATGTCAAGTCATCGCTCACTTCTGCCGACTTCGTAAAGGAAGTCATCCTGGCCGTGGCTAAGAGCTTCAATCCTGAAGAGACAGTGGAGGTCGAGGCCATTCTTCCTGAATCCCTGAAGGCCGAGATCGAGCCTTTCATCAAAGATGAAATCTCCAAGATCATCGGAACAGGTTTCAACGGGAATTTCTCAAAGAAGGTTTCAGGAGGCTTCAACATCGGTCCCAAGGACGGTTCCTACTTCATCAGCCTCACCGACGAGGCTTTTGAAGAATTGATCAGTGAGTACCTCAGGCCTGCAACCCGCAAGGCTCTCTTCGGAGAATGATGGCCAACTACGAGTACATAATCGCAAGCCTGCCGGCTCTCAAGCCCGGTTGGAAGTTCAGTGAAGGGACTTCCTTCGATGGGTTCGTGGACTGGATAAAGACCCAGCTCACCGAGGCCGACATCCGTACCCTTGACACCCTGCTGCAAGGATATGACCCGGAAAAACTCGATGAAGGATTCTACAAGGCTGCCCTGAAGGACGGCAACAGGTTCATCAGGGAGTTTTTCACCTTCGACCTCAATGCCAGGAACGCCAAGGCCCGTTTCCTCAACAAAGCCTTTGGCTTCCCTGAGAACAACGGCACGATCGGCATCCCCGCCGGAGAGTTCGAAGAAGCCCAGGCTCTCGAAAGCATCCTGTCCCGGGAAGACCTGCTCGAACGCGAGCATGGTCTCGATTCCCTGTACTGGGACAAGATCAATTCAATCACCACCTTCAGCTACTTTGACCTGGACGCCATCCTCGGCACCGTCGCCAAGATGCACATCATTGACAGATGGAGGTCCCTTGACGAAGAGACTGGACGTGAGATGTTCCTTCGTCTGACCGAAGAAGTCAGGGGAACTTTTGGAAAGATAAAATTTGAATAGCATACATGAAGACTAAAGGAAAAGTTATCGGAATCGTCTCCAACCTTGTGACAGTGCAGGTTGACGGCCCCGTGGCGGAGAATGAACTCTGCTACATCACCCTCGACGGGACGCCCCTTCTTGCGGAAGTCATCAAGGTCAATGGAGACAAGGCTTCCGTCCAAGTGTTCGAGAGCACCAGGGGACTGAAGAACGGGGATTCCGTGGAATTCGAAGGCAGGATGCTTGAGGTCACACTCGGACCGGGCCTGCTTTCCAGCGTCTACGACGGACTCCAGAACAACCTCGCGACAATGGGCAGCGTGTTTCTCAAGAGAGGTGAATACACGGATCCGCTTGACCACAAGAAGCTCTGGGACTTCACTCCCATTGCGAAGCCCGGTGACAAGGTAGTTGCGGCAGACTGGCTCGGAGAAGTCAAGGAAGGATGGCTTCCACACAAGATCATGGTACCATTCTCTCTCAAGGGCGAGTACACGGTCAAGAAAATCATCCCTGCCGGCATGTACAACATCGACATGGTGATTGCTACCCTGACTGACCAGAATGGTGAGGACGTGTATGTGGACATGACCCAGAGATGGCCTGTCAAGGTAGCCGTCAAAGCCTATCAGGAAAAGCCCAGGCCCCAGAGGATCATGGAGACAGGTGTACGTTGCATCGACACATTCAATCCTATCGCAGAAGGTGGCACCGGATTCATCCCCGGCCCGTTCGGATGTGGGAAGACAGTCCTTCAGCATGCTATTGCCAAGCAGGGTGAGGCCGATGTGATAGTGATGGCAGCCTGCGGCGAAAGGGCCAATGAGGTTGTGGAGATATTCACTGAGTTCCCCGAGCTCATCGATCCCCACAGCGGCCGCCACTTGATGGAACGTACGACAATCATCTGCAACACTTCCAACATGCCTGTCGCAGCACGTGAAGCATCTGTCTACACAGCAATGACGATCTGTGAATATTACAGGGCCATGGGTCTGAAGTGTCTCCTCCTGGCAGATTCCACATCCCGCTGGGCCCAGGCCCTGAGGGAGATGTCCAACCGAATGGAAGAGCTTCCTGGAGCGGACGCCTTCCCCGTGGACCTGAGTGCCATCATATCGAATTTCTACTCAAGGGCAGGAATGGTAGTCCTGAACAACGGTCAGACTGGAGCTGTCACCTTCATCGGTACCGTCTCCCCTGCCGGAGGAAACCTCAAGGAGCCGGTCACAGAGTCCACCAAGAAGGCTGCCAGATGCTTCTACGGACTTGAGCAGAACCGGGCGGACCAGAAGAGGTATCCTGCCGTCAATCCGATCGAATCCTATTCGAAATACCTGGAGTACCCCGAAATCATCTCCTATCTTGACAAGAATGTTGAAGAGGGATGGGTCTCCAAGGTACTGGAAGCCAAGAACTTGCTAAGACGAGGGAGGGAGGCGAATGATCAGATCAACATCCTCGGCGACGACGGAGTGCCGATCGGCTACCACATCAGCTTCTGGAAGTCAGAACTCATCGATTTCGTGTTCCTCCAGCAGGACGCATTTGATGATGTAGATGCCTTGTGTCCTATGGAAAGGCAGAAATACATGCTCGACCTCGTGCTCGAACTTTGCAACGTTGATTATCAGTTTGACGATTTCGAGCAATGCCGCAACTTCTTCAAGGAACTTATCAACGACCTGCGCCAGATGAACTACACGCCTTTCAAGAGCGATGCGTTCAACGGCTATGCTGCAAAGACCCACAAACTCATAGAAAACCATGGCAACTAAGGCATATCAAAAAATATACACCCGTCTGGAGGCGATTACCAAGGCTACCGTTTCTCTCAGGGCCAAAGGAATATCTAACGACGAACTAGCCGTCGTGGGCGGTCGCCTGGCACAGGTAGTTAAAACCAAGGGTGACCTTGTGACCCTTCAGGTGTTCTCAGGGACCGAAGGCATCCCTACTGATGCCGCAGTGACTTTCCTCGGGGAACCGCCTACCATCAAGGTATCCGACCAGCTTTCCGGACGATTCTTCAACGCCTACGGCAAACCGATCGATGGAGGTCCGGAAGTGGAAGGAGAAACCAGGGAGATCGGCGGTCCGTCAGTTAACCCTTACAAGAGGCGCCAGCCTTCTGAACTGATCCCTACGGGTATCGCCGGAATCGACCTCAACAACACCATCGTCTCCGGCCAGAAGATTCCGTTCTTCGCCGATCCTGACCAACCTTACAACCAGGTCATGGCAGATGTCGCCTTGAGGGCGGACGTAGACAAGATCATCCTGGGCGGAATGGGTCTTTCGAATGACGACTACCTCTTCTTCCGCCACGCCTTCGAAGATGCCGGTGCCCTGGACAAGATAATCTGCTTCGTCAACACTACCGAGGATCCGCCTGTGGAGCGTCTCCTGGTTCCTGACATGGCACTGACGGCAGCGGAGTACTTCGCAGTGGACAAGAACGAGAAGGTCCTCGTCCTGCTTACGGACATGACCCTCTACGCCGACGCCCTTTCGATAGTGTCCAACCGTATGGACCAGATCCCTTCGAAGGATTCCATGCCCGGTTCCCTTTACTCGGACCTCGCCAAGATCTATGAGAAAGCCGTCCAGCTGCCTACCGACGGTTCAATCACTATCATCGCAGTCACGACCCTGAACGACGGAGACATCACCCATGCTATTCCGGACAACACCGGTTACATCACTGAAGGTCAGTTGTTCCTGCGCGCCGACTCGGATTCCGGAAAGGTCATCATCGATCCGTTCCGTTCCCTTTCCAGGCTCAAGCAGAGGGTACAGAACATCAAGACCCGCGAGGACCACAGCCAGGTCATGAATGCAGGTGTCCGCCTTTATGCCGATGCCCAGAATGCTAAGACCAAGCTGGAGAACGGATTCGATCTTTCTGACTACGACCACCGCTGCCTCGACTACGCCAAGGATTATGCAACCCGCCTGCTCTCGATCGACGTCAACATCTCGATCACAGAGATGCTCGACACAGCATGGGAGCTGTTCGGAAAATACTTCAGCAAGGCCGAGACCGGCATCAAGCAATCACTCATCGATAAATACTGGAAAGGCCGTTAAAGCGAAATGGCGATCAAGTTTCAATACAACAAGACAGCTCTTAACAACCTGCAGAAGCAGCTCAAGATGCGTCAGAGTGCCCTCCCTACCCTTCAGAACAAGGAGAGCGCGCTGAGGCTTGAAGTGCGCAAGGCAAAGGACAAGAGTGAAAGTCTTATTCTCGAGCTTGACCAGGCACAGAAGAAGTACGACTACCTCGCCAGCCTTTGGAACGAGTTCGAGCCAGGCCTGATCTCGATCAAGGATGTAGACCTCCGGACTGTCAAGGTGGCAGGTGTCAAGTGTCCAGAACTCGGAGAGATCCGTTACGAGATCCACCAGTTCAACACCTTCGCAAAACCAGCCTGGTACCTCGACGGAGTGTCAATCCTCAAGGAACTCACCCGCCTTGGCATCGAGTCGGAAGTGTACATGGAAAAACGCCGGATTCTCGACTTCCAGAGGAAGAAGACCACACAGAAGGTCAATCTCTATGAGAAAGTTCAGATACCTGGGTATCAGGAAGCTATCCTGAAGATAAAGAGGTACATGGAAGACGAGGAAAACCTGAGCAAGGCTTCTTCGAAGATCGTCAAGGAACGTCACGCTACAGAGGAAGAAATGGAGGAAAGAAGCCATGATTGAGAAGATGACCAAATACTCCTTCGTCCTTCTCAGTGGCGAAGCAGACTCATTCCTCCGCAAGATAGAGGAACTTGGAGTGGTTGACATCACCCGCTCCGAGAAGCCTGTCGACGAGGCTTCATCGAAGCTTTTTGCTGAAAGTGAGGAGTGCAGGAAGGCCGTCAAGTATCTGGAAAACCTCGACCATGCTTCCGATCCGGATCAATCCAAGTTCAAACCCTCAAGGTCAGAAGAGGTAAGCGATCCCCTTGCCCTCTTCCAGGAGGTCTCAGCCAAGGAAAAGCAGCTGAGCGAAGAAATCGATGCAGAGTGGAAGGAAGTCCAGGAGCTTCGCATCTGGGGAAATTTCGATCCCGAAAAGATCGAAGACCTGCGAAGGCAAGGGCTCAAGATAAGGTTCTACAAAGTCCCCAAGAAAACCTACAATCCATCCTGGGCCTCTGAATATGCCCTCGAAGAGGTCTTTGATGACGGCCGGCACGTCTGGTTCGTCACCGTCTCCGACGACCCCGGCTATTCATTCCCTGTCGAGGATCTTCCTGTCCCTGAACATGACTTCAAGGAAGCCGAGGCCCTTCTCTCCGACAAGGAAGGCGAACACATCGCATGCAAGGGGCTTCTCTACACCTTGAAGGATTATATTCCCGTACTGAAGAAAAGGCAGGGCAGGGCTGATGCCTCCCTCCAACGCTACCTGGCTGATGCAGGCTCAGGGAAAGCTGCGGAGAATCGCATTACTACCTTCGAAGGTTTCGCCCCGTCTAAGGATGAAGAGAGGCTTTGCAAGGCCTTTGATTCCATGGACGGAGTCCTCTACCTCAAGGAAGACGCCGTGAAGGAGGACAACCCTCCTATCAAACTGAAGGGCAACCGATTCACACGCATGTTCACCGTCCTTACCGACATGTACGGGCGCCCGGACTATGACGAGTTCGATCCCACTCCTTATCTGTCGGTCTTCTTCCTGCTTTTCTTCGCGATGTGCATGGGAGATGCGGGGTACGGACTGGCCCTTATCGTCATAGGACTCCTTCTCAGGAAATCGGAAGGCATGAAGGACATAGCTCCCCTTGTCTCCACCCTCGGAGCCGGGACCTTCGTTATCGGTATCGTGATGCACACCTTCTTCGGCTACGACATTTCCCAAGCTGCCTGGGTCCCCTCATGGCTCAAGAAATGCATGGTCACCGGCAACATTGCAGGATTCGACGCCAACATGGTGATCTCGGTACTCATCGGTATCGTCCACCTGTCCCTCGCCTTCATCCTGAAAGCAATCTATGCAACCAAGAAGAACGGCTTCCTGAATTCACTCGGAACTTGGGGGTGGACCCTTCTGATAGTCGGTGGAGTCATAGTCGGCGGCATCTCGCTGACCGGCGTGCTCAGCTCCACCGTAACCAAGTGGATAGTGATTGGAATAGGTGTCCTGTCGGCTATAGGAATATTCCTCCTGAGCGACATCCATCGCAATCCACTGAAGAACATAGCTCCCGGACTCTGGGAGACTTACAACACCGCCACCGGTCTTCTCGGTGACGTACTCAGCTACCTTCGCCTCTATGCTCTCGGCCTGGCCGGTGGCATGCTTGGCAAGGCTTTCAACGACATCGCCGCAATGACGGTAGGTGACGGAGGTTTCGGCATCGGCTGGATCGCCTTTGCACTGATCTTCCTCATCGGCCATGCCCTCAACCTGGCGATGTGCTGCCTCGGTGCATTCGTCCACCCGCTCCGACTCAACTTCCTCGAGTTCTTCAAGAACAGCGGCTACGACGGCAAGGGCAGGATTTACAGGCCAATAACAAACAAACAAAATCAATAATCATTATGAACGAAATTCTCGGTTATCTCGGACTTGGGCTTATGCTCAGCCTGGCCGGTGTCGGAAGCGCCATCGGAACAACGATCGCAGGAAATGCCGCTGAAGGTGCACTGAAGAATGCACCTGAGAAGTCCAGCAGCTACATGATTCTCTCGGCCCTCCCGGCCACACAGGGTATCTACGGCTTCGTGGCCTTCTTCATGTGGCTGCTTGTCTACAAGTTTGACTTCGCAGCCAACGGTCCCCTGCTCTTCGGAGTAGGTATCGGTGTAGGCATCGTCTGCATGATTTCTGCGATCCGCCAGGGCCAGGTCTGCGCCAATGGTATCGTGGGTATCTCACAGGGACATGATGTCCAGACCAACACCCTGATCTACGCCGCCCTTCCCGAGTTCTACGCCATCCTGGGACTTGTCGGCGCGCTTATGCTCACACTCGCTGTCTAATTACGTGAAATGAGCCTGATAAAATCTATTTCCGGTATCAGAGGTACCATTGGAGGAAAGCCCGGAGACGGGCTTTCTCCTGTTGATATCGTCAAGTTTACCTACTCCTACTGCGCAACCCTCCCTTCCAGGAAAGCACGGCCGGAAGGACGGAGGTACAAGATCGTCGTAGGCAAAGATGCACGTCTTTCCGGCGGGATGGTCGAGAACCTTGTCGTCGGTACATTGATGGCTTGCGGTGTGGATGTCATCAAGATAGGACTTGCGTCAACTCCGACGACTGAAATGGCAGTAATCTTCTCAGGAGCTGATGGTGGGATAATCCTGACGGCCTCGCACAACCCACGGCAATGGAACGCTCTCAAGCTTCTGAATGACCGCGGTGAATTCCTGACTGCCGAGCAGGGACAGGCCATTCTCGACCTCGCAGAAACCGAGGACTTTGATTTCGCCGAAGTGGACAGCCTTGGAGAGGTTTCGGAGCATGACTACACCGATGAACACCTGGATGCAATCCTGGCCCTTCCGGCAGTCGATGCCGAAGCCATCAGGGCAGCCGGATTCAAGGTTGTACTTGATGCCATCAATTCTGTCGGAGGTATAATAATGCCGCGTCTCCTGGAAAGGCTCGGCGTGGAATGCGTAAAGCTCAACTGCGAACCTACCGGAGACTTCGCCCACAATCCGGAACCTCTTCCTGCCAACCTGAAGGATCTCTGCACTGCAGTGGTGGAAGAGCATGCAGACCTGGGCATTTCAGTCGATCCTGACGTAGACCGTCTCGCTTTCATCTGCGAAGATGGAGAACCATTCGTCGAGGAATATACCCTTGTCAGCGTAGCCTCCTACCTCTTCGAGAGGGCTGCAGACATTGCAAAGGCGCAAGGCCTGCCTCTGGATAAGGTGACCTATCCCTACATGCCGGTTTCCTGTTCGAATCTTTCCAGCAGCAGGGCCCTGAGGGACGAGACTGAAAAATTCGGAGGAACATACTATGCAGCAGCTGTCGGGGAAGTCAACGTCACCACAAAGATGCACGAAATGAAGGCTCTCATCGGCGGTGAAGGCAACGGAGGAGTGATCTATCCCGCCCTTCACAGCGGCCGTGATGCAATGGTGGGAGTCGCGCTGTTCCTTTCAAATCTTGCCCATAAGAAGATGAAGGTAAGCGAGCTGAAGAAGACCTATCCCGAGTACCATATCGCGAAGAACAAGATCGAGCTCTCTGACAAGGGCCTGATAGACAGGATCCTCGAGGAGATGAAGAAGGCATATTCATCCGAAGACGTCAACTGCATAGACGGAGTCAAGATCAGTTTCGAGGCCGAAAGGAAATGGGTTCACCTCCGCAGGTCGAACACCGAACCTATCATCCGGATCTACTCCGAGGCTCCGACAATGACTGAAGCCGAAGCCCTTGCAGGTGAAGTGATAGGTTTGGCAAACAAGATAATCGGAAGCTGAGATGTTTTCATTCAGGACGACTGCGCTGGAAGACCAGCTTGACAAGGCTCTGCTGAGCGGCAGGGTCGGATGCTTCTGCACACAGAACTGCTGGGACACTGCCCGCGGCCGTTACATGTACGACCTGTTCAGCGAGCGCGGCACTCTCAAGACGGTCTTCAGCCCGAAGGGTGCCGAACTCACTCCCGGTACCAACCATATCTCTTTCGAGAGAGAAGCCCTGACCGGTCTGGATGCAGTCGTAGTAGAGATCCAGGATGCAGGAGCCAGGTACTTCAATTACAGCAAGGACGTATTCCAGCTGATGGAGACCCTGTCAAGCATGGAGAACTCCCCCGCCCTGTACATAGTCGACCACATCAACCCAGCAGGAAGGATCGCGGAAGGCTCCATGCCTTCAGGACCGGTGGAGCCCCACACACCGAAAGTGGCTCACAGGCACGGACTGACCCTCGGGGAGCTCTGCAGCCTCTACTATACGGAGATAGGAGCCAGTTTCCCGCTTCATGTGGTCTCAGCTCTTGCGAACGACTCGACCCGTCAGTTGCTTCCATGGACGATCGCTCCTGCTTCAGACATCCCGGGAATGTTTACCTGCCAGATGTATTCTGGAGGCGGACTCTGGAACAACACGACCATTACTCCTGCTATCGGAACTGCCAGGCCGTATGAATATTTCGGAGCTCCTTTCATCAAGCACAACCCTTTGGAAGTCATTCCGGCTCCGAGCGGTGTCCTGATGCGCCCCTGCTCATTCACCCCTTCTGCAGGCCGATATGAGGGTCAGCGCTGCCAAGGTTACCAGATAATGCTCCAGCCTGGTGCAGAGTACCACTCCCTGCTTCACACCGTACAGCTCATGCGGTATTTCCTGGAAAGATATTCGCAATTCGAACTGGTCGCAGGCTTTGCGGAGAAACTTGCTGATCCCGGCATAATGAGTTACCTGCGCGGCGAGATAAGTTTCCAGGAAGTACGGGAACATGTGAAAGTCGAAGAGCAGAAGTGGATCCGCAAGGCAAAGAGATACTCCTTGTATGACGACCAGCCGTACAGGATCAAGTAAGTTTTTTTGCTGATGCCCTTGTCTTTTGAAGGAAAAGAATTATCTTTGCAGGCTTTTTACAGCGAAAGATTGTACAATTAAATCGTAAAGCAATGAAAAAAGGACTTCATCCCGAAACCTACCGCCTTGTAGCTTTCAAGGATATGTCAAACGAAACCGTGTTCATCACCCGTTCCTGCGCAGAGACCAAAGAGACTCTGATGGTGGACGGCGTCGAGTACCCGGTAGTGAAGGTTGAGATCTCCAACACCTCTCATCCCTTCTACACTGGCAAGGTCAAGCTCGTTGACACCGCCGGTCGCGTCGACAAATTCTACCAGAGATACAAGGACCGCAGGAAATAATACCCCGCGGACAAAGGAAAGAAAAAAAGTCGCACAAGGTTGCGACTTTTTTTTGTAGGATTCGGTTTTTTATCTATCTTTGCAATCCCGAACAATGCTGGGTTCGTATAACGGTTAGTACTCAAGATTCTCAATCTTGCAATAGGAGTTCGATTCTCCTACCCAGT
>Ga0079305_1003400_pt1 | contig 10870 bp, 8 predicted proteins | sample LMS_cellobiose_e_FD_79183 | JGI IMG/M metagenome (GOLD analysis project Ga0079305, IMG submission 79183) | Rumen-fistulated moose microbial communities from Alaska, USA - LMS_cellobiose_enrichment | ecosystem: Host-associated > Mammals > Digestive system > Stomach > Rumen fluid ... | reverse complement strand
TGATCTGTCGCCGGCGACGGCACGCGATGCTGTTCAGTGCATTGTCCACATGGGAGATTTGCTGACGGAGCGTGACCGCCGCGAACATGATGCCAGACTGCGCCGGAAGGAAGCGGCAGCATTCGCGGAGCCGCTGACCAGCCTGTGCGCTTCTTTTGGCCGGGAGGCCGGCGAAGCCCCGCGCGCGGCATTTGACACTCTCCTGGCCGACTCACAGGAGGCCTCGGAAGTACGGACCCGGGCCTCGCGTCTGAAAGAAGAAACCGAAGAGCGTGAACAGGAATGGCGCGAGGCGGAAAACGCGCGGCAAGCTGCCGAAAAACGGCTGCAGGAACTCCTGGACCTCGGGCACACTGACAGCCGTGATGAATTTATACGGCTGGTGGGGCTCGCGGCCCGGAAAAACGAACTTGCCAATAGCCGGAACAGGCTGGAAACAGAATTGCGCCTGGCTGCGCGGGATGAAGCCCGCCGGGAAGGACACGAGGCTCCGGACGACGCGGCCTTTGCCTCATGGCTGAACGCTTTTGACGGCAATGATCCGGACGCCCTGAGCCTGCAGCTGGAGACATTGGAACAGGAATTAAAAGAACTGAAGAACCAACAGGATGATACCCTGAAGCAAGCCCACGGCGTTGACATAACCCTTCGGGAACTGCGCTCATCCAATGATCTCGCCGCGCTGCGCCAGAAACAGGAAGGCGTTGCCGCCATCTTGCGCGGCCACGCGCTGGCGTGGACACGGCTTGCGCTGGCAAGGCAAATGATCGAACAGGCCAAGACGCGTTTTGAGCGTGAACGCCAGCCCGCCGTCATCCGCGAAGCGTCGCGCCTGTTTTCGCTGATGACAAACGGCGCCTGGAGCGGCCTCACCTCCGATCTTGACAGCAACGCCCTTACTGCATTGCCTTCCGCAGGCGAGCCGATGCCCGCCGAGCTGCTCAGCCGGGGTACGCGCGAGCAGCTTTACCTCGCCCTGCGCTTTGCCCACATCAGCCTGCACAACGCGCCGCCCCTGATCATGGATGACATCCTCGTGAACTTTGACCCCGGACGCGCCCGCAGCACGGCCGCGCTTCTCGCCGCGGAAACGCCTTCTGCGGGCATCGGCGACCGTCAGGTACTGTTCTTTACCTGCCACCCGCAAACAGCGGAAATGCTTGCCGAGCTCGCCGATGATGTCGCCCTTTTCACCATGACGTCAGGAACTGTCGCCCGAAGCTGAACTCCCGCCGCAGACGGCAAAGCCCCGCAAGCTCCAATCTGCGAAGCGGGATGATAAGTCATTGCCTTGCCCCAGTTCTGGCGCATTCCCCCGCTCAGTGGGCCAATGATGCCGCCGGCAGAAGACGACAAATCCCCGCCAGTACCGCCCTGCCAGGCAGTTTTTTCTTGACAGGTCCAGAAGAAAAGCCTATCTCTCGCACCTTTCACCTTCCGGAGCGATTCTTCCAAGGAGGAATATATGCCGTTGCCAACACTCAACTTTTCCCAATTGCGCCAATCGGTTCTCTGGAACCTGTTTCTGCTGACCGCTGGCAGTTTCCTGTTCGCCTTCGGCGCCCAATGCATCGCGGCCCGGCATGGCTTTCTGACTGGAGGTGTGTACGGCACGGGCATCCTTTTATGGTACGGCACTGACGCGCTCTCTCCTTCCCTCTGGTATGCGCTTATCAACATACCGTTGTTTCTTGTGGCGCTGTTCAACGTAGGCCGGCGCTTTTTTCTCTACAGCCTCTACGCCACCTTCACCACCATCGTGTTCGGCCAGTTCCTCGCCTTTCAGGTCCCCATCGAAAACCCCTTCTACGCGGCCGTAGCTGCCGGGGTTATCTGCGGCACCGGCGGCGGCATCCAGCTGCGCACATTGGGCAGCGGCGGCGGACTGGATGTGGTCGGCGTCATCCTGAACCGCAAATGGAACATCGGCGTCGGACGTTTCGCCTTCTGCTTCAATGCCGTGCTGTTTGCCTGCGCTGGCTGGACCATCGCGCTGGACATGGTTATCGTTTCATTCATCCAGGTGTTTATTTCCTCCTCGACACTGGAGTATGTTCTCAGGCTTTTTAACCAGCGCAAGCTGGTTTATGTGGTCACCGAAAACGGTGAAGAACTGTGCGAGGCCATTCTTGCCGAAGGCTACAGCGGCGCGACCCTGCTTAAAGGCAAGGGCGCTTACAGCGGAGATCCCCGCGAAATCATCATGACCGTCACGAACAATATCCTTCTGCGCAAGCTTGAGGCGCTGGTATACGACATCGATCCCCATGCCCTGTTCATTGTCGAAAACACCTTCTATGTCTCAGGCGCCAAATATCCCCGGAAAAACGTTATCTGAGGCGAACTTTTCCTTCACATAACAACCACAGGCGCCAAACATTCAGGGGCCTCGCAAAAAGATGGAAAAAAAACTTGACGCCAGCTAAGGAAGAGGCTAGTTACTTTCTCGGTTGCGCCAGTAGCTCAGCTGGATAGAGCAACAGGCTACGAACCTGTAGGCCGGGAGTTCGAATCTCTCTTGGCGCGCCAGAAATTTAAGGGGTTACGTTTTCACGTAACCCCTTTGTTTTTTCCCGATCACATTTTGCGTCATACCCCATGCGTCCTGACGATGCTCCGTGTAAAAGCGAAAAGCACATGGCTAACGCTCTCGCGTTGGCGGAAGCGGATGGGCAAGGCGAGCATGGCGGCGGCAGGCATGGTTGCCGCCAGCCATGCGGATGGCACGATAGACATGCCCATGGATGGAGGTTCAGGCGAGGAAATCAAGCGCGGAGAGAATATGGATACTCAACGCGTTGTGTAAGTCCTCAAGTTCCACGTACTCGTCAGGCGCGCCCATGTTGGCTCCCTGCAGGCCGCAGTTGACCGTGGGGATGCCGAAACGGCGGGTATGCTTCGCGTCCGTTCCGCCTATGCGGAAGGTACGCACGCATGGCTTCCCCCAGACTTCTTCGGAATTTCTGCTGACGATATCGAAGATTTCATGGTTCGGATCGGACGTCATTGGCTCAACGGTCACCATGGTCTGGATATCCACACCGGGGAAGGCGGCAGCTGTCTCCTTCGCGGCCTGCACGGCCTGTTCAGGATGGGTTCCAATGGGCATACGTACGTCAACGATGGCCTCCGCCGTCGCCGGAACAAGATTTGGAACGGTGCCAGCCTTGATAATGCCGATATTCGTTGTGACGCTCCGGATTGTTTCCGTTTCTCCCTGCCCTTCAAAGGATTCAGAAACTTCCCTTGCGGCAAGGATGGCCTTTTCCACAGCTTCAGGCATATTCACGGGAATAGCCGCAAGCCGCCTCTCGAAATCCGGCAATGCCGCGATAAGCAAATTCACGGGGTTCTTCGTCTTGTGAGCGTGCGCGCCGTGTCCGGGGCGGCCTGTTGCGGTAAACCTGAAACGGGCGCGCCCCTTCTCCCCGAAACGCAGCACCCTGGAAGAGCCGATGTCCGCAATGATAGCGGCGTCTGCCCGCATCAGCGGTTCGTGTTCCATCAAAAAGCCGGTGCCAAGTTTCCCTCCGTTCTCTTCATCCCCTACAAGGCTCAGCACAAGCTCACCATTCCACTGATCTGCATGTTCGGCAAGGAAACGGAACGTCATGAGCATGCACACACTGCCGGCCTTCATGTCTGCCACGCCAACTCCGTACAGCTTGCCATCCTTGAACGTCCCGCCGAACGGCGGCATCGTCCACATTTCCTTGCCAGCAAGGCAGAAGGTGTCAAGATGCCCGTTCAGCAACAGACGCTTTCCAGCTCCCTTACCGCGAACAACGGCAATTACGTTATGTATCGGCTCCTGCCCGCATACGATGCGCACTTCCGCATTGGGCAGCCTGTCCAGAAAATTCTTGGCCCATGCCGCCGCCTTGCGTGTATCCGAAGGCGGGGTTTCTGTCGGCATGCGGACCAGCTCCACCGCCATCTGCTCTGCCTCGGGGAACAAGAGGCGCACTTCATCAAGAATGGATTTGTGATTCATATCCATCGTTGCTCCGGGATGTTGAGGTTAGAAGAGAAGACCCTGCGAGACGGTGACGTTGAGCAGTTTGGAAAAGCACAGGTACTGCAGGACGGTCATCCCAATGGCGAAGGCGACGATCTGTATGAGCCGTTTCACAGAACAGGATTCTTTGAGGAAAATGAAATAGCTGTAAGCAAGCATAAGAACCATGCACACCAGCAGAGAGGCATAGAAACCCAATACGGGAATGACAAAATAGCAGGCCAGACTCAGACAGAAGTGCACGGCGATGCAAGCCTTCACCCTGCCTGTGAGCGGCTTTCCCTGCTTTACGGGAGCGCAGGCTTCCGTAAGGCACACGAGCGCGCCAATAATGATGATGGACCACAGGACCCACTCAGGGAAGATACGGCCACTGCCTGTGATGTTCTCACATTCCTTCAAAAGCACGGCGGCGGCCACCATGAAGGCGACAGTCAGCCAGATATCCAGCCGTTTGAAGTTAGCGGCGAAGAAACGGATTGAGGAAAAGCTGTAGGAGCGGAACGCGCTGTTCTTGCCAATAAAGAGGGGCATGATGACGGCGAGCACGCTGATGGCCATAAGGGTCCCGGACATGGGCGTGAAAATGAGCAGGTCCGCCACGCTGTCCATGGTTTTGGCGCGCATCATAGTTGTTGTGAGGGCTTCCTCGATGATTGGCCCGAGCACAAGCCCCAGGCCGATGGATACGGGGGCTATCCTCGCCTTGTTGCACAGATAGGCAAGGCCGCCGGAAAACAGCATGACGAATACGTCAAACATGCTGCCGCGCAGAGAGAATGCGCCGATGACCCCAAGCGATATGACGCCCGCGATGATGAAATACTTCGGTACGGCAAGAATTTTGGTGCATATCCGCGCCAGCACATATCCGGCGGGAATCATGCCGATATTGGCGATGATAAAGCTGATGATGAACGTGTAGGCGACATTGCCGTTGGTTTCAAACATGGTCGGGCCGGGAATGAGGCCCTGCGCCATCAGGCCGCCGGCAATGAGGGCCGCGGCTGGTGAGCCTGGGATGCCAAGCGCCATCATCGGCACCAAGGCGCCGCCCACGCTGCCGTTGTTGGCGCTTTCGGGCGCAGCCACGCCCTCGACAACGCCCTTGCCATAGTCCGCGGCCTTCTTATCCCAGCGTTTCGCCTCGTTGTAGGCGATGATTGCGGCAATGCTGCCTCCTGCCCCGGGAAGAGCGCCGACCACGGTGCCGATAAGAGAACCAAGCGTGAGGATCCATTTGCAATGTGAGGCGAGATACTTCCCAGTCCTGGAGAAGATGCCGGGCTTGTGGTCGTATTTGGCGATGTACTCCCCTTCGGACTCGATCAGATGCAGGATTTGTGAGATGGAAAAAAGGCTGATCATCATGACAACCATGTCCAGCCCCTGCACCAGCGGATAGTAGCCAAAAGTAAAGCGGGGCATGCCGCTCGCGCGATCCAGCCCTATGGTGGAGAGCGCGAGTCCGATCGCCCCGGCCATGAGCGACTTGAGCGTGGCACCCTTAAACATCCCGGCCAGCGTTGTCAGGCCGAGAATAGCCAGCCAGAAAAATGCCTCCGAACCGAACTGGAGGGCAATGGTGGACAGCGGTTCGAAGAACAACAGCAGCGCCACGGCGCCGAAGATGCCGCCAAAAGCGGATGCCAGCAATGCCCCGTATAACGCCTCCTCTGCCTGCCCATTGAGGGTCATCTGGTACCCGTCAATGGTGGTGACGAACGAGCTTGGCTGCCCCGGCACATTGATAAGAATGGATGCGTTTGCACCACCGTATGTGCCGCCGGCGAAGATGGCGCCCAACATGATGAACGCCGCATCAATCGGCATACTGAACGTAAACGGCACGCATAACGCTATGGTGGTTACGATGGTGATGCCGGGGACCATCCCGCCGATAATCCCAATAACCAATCCGGCAAACATAATAACGATGTTCAGCGGCGAGAGCGCGGCGATGGTGCATTGGACAAGCTGGGAAAAAAGTGTGGTTTCCATTGTGAGCCTTTATGAATTGCCGTGGCGCGGCGCGAAGAGTGAGAAATGGGCCTCCGGTGTCCGAAGGCCCATTATTTTATAATACTATTTGTACTATTCCAATGACTTGGCAAGTTTCAGCAGTTCCTCGGCCCTGGGCACAAAGTCGTTGATCATCTTGGTCACTTCCTCGGTGCCGATGAATTCGATGTCAAATCCGGCCTTCTTGTGGCGTTCAATGACTTCAGGCTTGGAGTAGATCTTCTTCAGGCCTTCAACCAGACGGGCCTTCACTTCAGCCGGCATACCGGCAGGCGCGAAGATGAGGCGGTTCTGGGGGGAGACCACGTCATACCCCATTTCCTTCATGGTGGGGGCATCCAAACCGTTGACTCGTTCGGGTGTGGCAACGGCAAGCAGCTGCAGCTTGCTCATTGCGGACATGGAGGCGCCGCGCAGGGTCATAAGATAGTCGATATGCTTCCCAAGAAGCGCGGTGACGCCCTTTGAAGCGCCGTCATAAGGCACGATGTTGATGGGGAGCCCGGCCTGCTTCAGCATGAGGGTGGCAAGATGGGACGGCCCGTTGCGCTCCACGGCGGCAACGGAAATCTTGTTGGGGGTTTTCTTGACGAGATCGACGAACTCCTTGAATGACTTGACGGCATCACCAGCACGGTTCACCAGGATGACAACGTCGGAAGAAGGGGCGCACAGGTAATCGAAATCCTTCATGGTGTACTGCCCTTTCTTGGCAATCGCGTTGATGAGCAGCAGCGGGAAACCTGTTGTGCCCATGGCGTAGCCGTCGGCGGGCATGGACTTCAGTTCGGTCGCGCCGACGCCGCCATCGGCGCCTGTACGATAGATGAAGCTGAGAGGCTGGCCAAATTCCTCCTTGAAATCCTTTTCGATCAGGCGGCCAACTTGGTCAGCACCGCCTCCGGGGGGGAAGGGCACAAGGAATTTGACTGTTTTTTCGGGGTACGCCGCCATGGCGCTGCCGGTAAAGAAAGCGGCCAGCGCGAGGGCGAGAAACAAGGAACCGATACGACGCATGTTTTCCTCCAATGATAGATGTTGTTCCGAAAAAGCGGCAGTTCGAGACATATATGCTATTTAACCGCCAAGTTAACCATAGCGGATGCTAGGTTAAAATGCAGAGATGCTGTTTGCCGACGGACACAAATCAACACAAGGCGTAAACAATCAATCGTCAAACCAGGCGGCGATCTCCTTGAAGTCCGCCCTGGCGCCGGGGTTGCGGCTGAGGAGAAGGATCAGCTTCAGCCGTGCCTTGGCGGCTGTCAGCTCCCCAGCGGGAATGACGCCGATTTCTTTCGTGCGAATGACACCGCCCGGATACCCGTATATATCGAGGACACGCCCGGCGGACGTGCGCGTTGTCAAAATGACGGGAATTCCCTTCTTTATGGCACGTTCCAGGCCGGGGACGACATCAGGCGGGATGTTGCCCCGTCCAAACCCTTCAATCACAAGGCCATCCACGCCGCGGGAAACCGCGAAATCGACATACTCGGAATCCGAACCGGTCATCAGCTTGATAATGTCAACACGGGCAGCGATTTTTTCCGGACAAACATGCTGCCGTTTGGTCGGCTTGCTGCGGACGACGACGCGGTCGGCATCAACGTAGCCCAACGGTCCCCACCATGGGGACTGGAACGTATCCGGGTTTGCCGAATGGGTTTTCATCACAATCCGCGCCGCATGAATCTGTTCGTTCAGCACGACGACGGCGCCGATACCCCGCGTGCTGTCGGCCACAGCAGCCTTAGCCGCGCAAAGAATATTCTTCGGCCCGTCCGAGCTTATCTCTGCCGCGGAACGCATAGCTGCAGTAAGACATACCGGCTTGTCGCCGCTGACTGTCAAATCAAGAAAATAGGCGGTTTCCTCCAGCGTATCAGTACCATGCGTGATAACCACGCCGGCGACCGAAGGCTCCTTCATGGCGTCGCGCACCATGCCGGAAAGCCTGAACATGAGCTCCGGCGTCATATGGGGGCTCGGGACATTCGCGAACTCGCGCACGTCAACTTCGCAGACATCATCAAGGCCAGGCACGGCGGCCACGAGATCTTCCCCGCTCACCGCAGGTACAGTCCCTTTGACGGGATCGAACTTCATGGCGATTGTTCCCCCCGTCGTCAGAAAAACAACTTTCGGTTTGGGCATGCGCTTGCTCCTTTTCGTTTTCACCGCACATCTGAAGTCAGACGCTCAGCGTTTCCAGACTTCCCCGATGCATGCGCCTTTTCAGCACTTCCGTCGCCGCGCCGATATTTTTGTACAACTCTGGTACAGCATACTTGATCACGTTGACATAACGCCGGACGTCGGCATCAGTAATCGTGGGAATGACATGTTCGTCAATATAGGATTTGGGCAGGAAAAGATTCATGACAGCCGACGTCCCGGGCATGCTCCCAGGCCCGCCGACGATTTCATGAAGCGCATTCGACATGAACGTAACCCCGCCGGCATCCTGACTGGCGAAGCGGATGATTTCGGCGACAAGCTCGACTTTTTCACGCGACGAAGTCGCAAACCGCAACTTATGGGCCAGTTCCTCAAGATGCGCGCCGACCTTCTCGGTAAGGCCGCACAGCGCGCCGGGGATTCTTTTCAATGCGTCCTTCGGATTGATGTACTTGTAACCAAGTTTTTCCAACGCCGCTATATAAGCGTCGGCAACAACCACGTTGTCATCATCTGCATACGCCCTGACAATAAAGGTAGGTTCCGTGAGCGGCAGACACATCGACTCAACAAAAACCTTGCCTTCGATTACGAACGTCGGCAGCTCATGCAGCTTCAGCGGTTCCATGACCGCAGTTTTGCCATACAAAAATCCGTTCCCTTCAAGATCCTCGTTGGGACCAAGGCCGCCTTCAGTGGCATTGCATACAGCCATAACAGACACGGGCAGATCGCCGAAATCAACGACGGTTCCGGCGATCAGCCCGCAGTTTCCCGGAATGTTTTCCGGACTGACAATGAATTTATCCGGATAGCTCTTTACGAAGCTGTCAATGGCGGCATTGGCCATGGCCGTCTGCAAGGCGACGGGAGCTTCCATGGCCCCCTGACCGTAAACGCGGCCAAACGTCTCCTGCGCCAGAGCCTGCGTCCGCACGGCCTGCATTCCCTCGACATAATGAGAGAGACGGGCTTCCTGAAAGGTGATACCTCTGCGCGCACTGCATCGCCCGATGCCTCCTGAAACGGTTTCAACTTCGAAACCGCCCCGGCATCCGACGGTCGGACGAACAGCACGGATCTCCAGAGACAGATCCGTAGCCTCCTGCCACAACGCAAGGACGGTTGCCAATCCGCCGGAATCATCCTGCACGAAACCGTCGTTGCTGTGGGCATGCCCGCAACCGGCATGACCTGAAACACCAAGCACGCCCGCTGATTTCGAGCTCAATGACAAACGCATCGCTACCTCCTGTTGGCAATATCAGCATGTTCAGAAAACCACCCGCCAGGCTTACGCGGCGGCCGCCAATCCAGGATTGTTGATTACCGGATTAAAAGAAGGTCAGAAACAGCGTAATGATAAAGGACACCAGCAGGCCGAAGGCAATGGACGGACGCTGGAAGGCGTTTGCCGTCTTGAGGTCGGACCCTTCAATGACCGGAATAACCGTTGCAAGAGCAGCCACGGGACCGCCGGTAAGGAAGTACTGGGTCAGCGCGCCGCCAGAAGCGGCGGCAAAGGCGGCGGCGAAAGGATCCGCGCCTGTTTGCAGCACAATCTGAAGGAAGGGCACGAGCACTGCCGCGGACGCGCCGTAGGACTGTGTCAAAAACGCGGTCAGAACGGCAACACAGAACATGATCTGCACGGGGGCCACGCTCAGAATCGGCTTCACCAGATTCGACAGCGTATCCACCAGGCCAACCTGACGGATGACGGTGGCCATGAACAGAAAACCGATTGTGGCAACCAGAGGCGTGGCGATGCGGCCAACGCCCTTCATCATTTCCAGTTCCGATTGCTTGGGGTCGCGCTTGGCAAGCAGCATGGCGAAAACGGCCGCGATGATGCCGACCAGGAAAATGGGGAAGCCCAGAACGAAACCAACGACCAAGACGATGAAGGGTGCGAAGGCCTGCATCGAAGTGGCTTTGTATTCCTTAGCTTCAAATTCTTTCACGATTTTTGCGACTTCATCACGCGACAGAACGATGCCGCGCTTTTTCATGTCCCGTGATGTACGGATATAGCTCAGGAAGAAAATGGAAAGGGCGGCGATAAGACCAAGTACATTGAAGAATCCGAAAGAAAGTCCGGCTGTCGCTATAAGGGCGACCTGAGTCGGATGGGTAAAGCCAGCAAGGTTGCCGATGTGCCCCGCGTGACCGTGAATACCCGCGGACTTGTTGGGATCAACACCAAGGCGTACCGAGGCCGGGCCTGTGATAACGCCGGTGATGACGGGCTGGGTGAAACCGGTCAGGGCGCCGATGCACCCGGCGGCGATACCGCCGGCCGTGGCAACACCAGGGCCTCCGCCGATCTTGCTTCCGATGCGGATGATGTCGCGGATGATGACATCAAGAAAACCTGCCGCCTCCATAATACCGATAAACAGCAGAACGCCTGTCATATCTGCAATGACAGGATTGAGGCCGGAGTTGATCATCTTGGCCACCGTAACCGTTCCGCTGCCTGCAAGGGGGAACCCCGCCACAACCGCTGAAATGGTAGCCCCGATGATTGCTGTCAGGTAAATTGGCGTCTTGCCTATGATCATCAGAATGAGTGTCAATCCCATGACAATCTGTGCAAGCTCAAGCATATTACACCCCTTTGTTATTGTTCCATTAAATGCCCAAGCC
>Ga0079305_1003399_pt1 | contig 10871 bp, 7 predicted proteins | sample LMS_cellobiose_e_FD_79183 | JGI IMG/M metagenome (GOLD analysis project Ga0079305, IMG submission 79183) | Rumen-fistulated moose microbial communities from Alaska, USA - LMS_cellobiose_enrichment | ecosystem: Host-associated > Mammals > Digestive system > Stomach > Rumen fluid ... | reverse complement strand
CACCGAAATCGAGATGAGGGGCGATCGCCGCTTCTCCGCACTTCTCGCGGCGCAAATTTTCCAGAGCGCACCAGCCGCTGCCCTCGAAGAGGGTGCGCTCGGCGCTCCTTTTTGCCATCGGACGAGTCGCGTCGAGCATATCCTCGAGCGCGTCCTCCGTTATCATGTCGTCAAGCCTTGTCGCGACGTCGCGCTTTGCCGCCTGCCAGTCGTCTCCGTGGACGACGTCAGGGTCGGCGCTCATCGCGCCGTACGCTTCGAGCCACTCCCACGTCGTTTTCGGCGGCATCGGGATGCACTCATACTGCGTCGAGGCGAGCCCAGCCTGTATCTCCGTGTATCTTTCGTCCGAACCGTCCACCGTCAGATATTCCTGCCAGCGGTCGCCGCCGGGGCCCTGCCCCCAAGCGAAGAGCTTTCTGCCCTTCAGCCTCGAGGTCGAGGTCTGGATGAGCCCGTATCCGTCGGCGCCGAGCTGAGCTTCGTACTTTCTCGCGCGCTCGGGTATCTTATAAAAGTGATCCATCGCATTCGGGATATCTCTCGGTCTCGTTCCGTCGAAACCGTCGTGGACGGGGATCGGGACGAGGGATATATTGTTCTCCTGGACGTAGGCGGCGTCGGCGTTGACGATGACGCGGCAGCCCTCCGTCTCGGGGACAGCTATATTGCTCCACCAGTACATCGGTGTCACGTCGTAGAGCGGATTTATTATCCTCATTCTCGCGAACATGAAGCGCGATCCGTCCGGGATAAAGAAGTCCATCTGCTTGACGACGCGGCGTATCCTCTCGAACTCGTACATCCTGAGCACGGGAGTGCCGTCGTCGAGGGACGTTACGGCAGTGAATATCGTCTCGCACGTGTGGACATTGTGGCCGAAAATGCCGCAGTTCCACTCGACGCCGCCGGACGTCCACGCGTTTCTTATCGCGAGGTTGCACGGACGGATAACGGGGTTGACCGAGAGAAGCTCGCGGCCTGCGTCTTTATCGAACAGGCTCATGAGCTTTCCGCCCCAGTCGGGCAAAAACGTCGCCTTCAGATGCTCGTTTTCGAGCACGACGGCGTTGACTTTCGAGTCGTTCAACTCCCTCGTGTACATGTCCTGCATCCGATACGGAAATGGGCTAGGCACGTGTCCGTAACCCGCGAAAATACCGTCCTCCTCGGGGACGTTGGTATTCCCGTTCCTGTGCCAGAAACACAGGCTCGAAAGCGCCGGAAGGGATGACTCGCCCCTCATGTCGGCGCAGGGCATCTTGATCATTATCTGTTTTATGGATGAAGTCATAATACATCTCCGATTTTGTTTGTACATTCAGTTTATCATAAAGATCTCTCCGTGTCAATTCCGAACGACAACTGACGCATTTTAATGAATAATATGCTGTATTCAGGACCCGCCGACGCCGCTTTTTTTATGCGCAATTGCACCTTTTATTTTGCACAAGCATATAGACTTTCCCTTTAATATATGGTATAATTAATATAATTAAGCAAACGACAGGATCGCGAAAGGATATTATCATTTGAAAAACCTTTTCATCAATTTCAAAAAATACGGATTCCTGCTCAAGCAGCTGATCATCCGCGATTTCAAAGTCAAATACAAACGTTCAGTGCTCGGCGTGCTGTGGAGCTTGCTCTATCCCCTTCTCATGACGGCAGTCATGGCGATAGTGTTTGCCAACGTCTTCAAGTTCTCCACTCCGGGCGTGAGCTATATCACCTACCTGATAAGCGGGCTTACGCTGTTCAACTATTTCTCCGAGGCGTCGAACCTCGCCATGAGCAGCGTGGTGGCAAACTTCTCGCTGATCAACAAGGTGTATATCCCGAAATACATTTTCCCGCTGTCCAAAGCGCTGTTCGTCGGCATCAACTTCCTTTTGTCGCTCATCCCGCTTTACTGCGTCATCATCTTTTCGGGCACGGGGCTCAACATTTGGCATCTGCTCCTCCCCTACTGCTACGTGTGCCTGTTCTTATTCACGCTGGGCATGGGCTTCCTGCTTTCCTCGGTTGCGGTCTTCCTGCGTGATATGTTCTACATATACGGCATCATCATCCTGATCTGGACTTACCTCACCCCGATCATGTACGATATCAATATCATTTCCAACCCGAAGCTCGCGTTCATCATGAAGTTCAACCCTCTGTATCAGTACAACAATTTCGCGCGAACGATAATTTTGCGCGCAGAGATTCCGACGCTGGGACAGTTCGCGGGATGCGCGGTCTCGGCGATCCTCGTGCTCGCCCTCGGCGCCTTCGTCTTCAAGAAGACGCAGGACAAGTTCATTTACTACGTTTGATTTACACAGGGAGAATAATATGTCTGAAATCATTGACAATACCGAAAACATGATTGAGGTCGAGGACGTCTCGATGATGTTCAACCTCGGCATAGACAAGGGCTTTTCGTTAAAGCAGGCGTTTGTCGATATGTTCAGTCCGAAGAAGCGCGAGATCAGGAAGCAGAACAGAAAGAAAAACGAGTTCTGGGCGCTTAAGGACGTCTCGTTCTCCGTGAAAAAGGGAGAGGTCGTCGGGTTCATCGGCGCGAACGGCGCGGGAAAATCCACGATGCTCAAGATCGTCGCCGGAGTCATGAAGCCGACCAAGGGCACCGTCAAAACGTATGGCAACATCTGCCCGATGATCGAGCTCGGCGCGGGCTTCGACCCGCAGCTCACCGCGCGCGAGAACATATACCTCAACGGCTCTATCATGGGATACTCGAAAGAGTTCATCGACAGCAAGTTCGACGAGATCGTCGCGTTTTCCGAACTCGAAGAATTCCTCGAAGTGCCGGTGCAGAACTTCTCCTCCGGTATGACCGCGCGTCTTGCGTTTTCCGTCGCAACGCTCGTCGACCCCGAGATACTCATCGTTGACGAGATTCTGGCGGTCGGCGACATCGCCTTCCAGGCGAAGAGCGAGGAGAAAATGCTTGAAATGATAAACGGCGGCACGACGGTACTGTTCGTTTCCCACGCGGTCCAGTCGATCAAAAAGCTCTGCAACAAAGTCGTCTGGCTCGATCACGGCAAGACCGTGAAGATCGGAGACAAGGACCTTTGCGACGAATACGTCGAATACATGGAGGGCTGACCCCTCGCCGCATTTCATAAAGGATTCAAGGATGTTTTTGCCATGGAAAAATACAGATCAAAGAGAATAGTATTTTTCAGCCGCTCCTTAGAAGTCGGCGGCATGGAAAAGGCGCTCTTGTCTTTACTGAATGAACTTGCGAAAAAAGAATACGACATAACGCTGTATCTCGAAAGCTGTACGGGCGCTCTGCTCGGCAGACTTGACGGGCGGATCAAATTGAAAGAATACAGACTGAGCACGATCAATTTTCCGCTGATCAGAAAAACGATAAACCTTCTTCACAGGCTTTTATGGACAGCGAAAAACCGCAATAAATATGACTTTTCATGCTGTTTCGCAACATACTCGCTGATCTGCGGGAAGCTCGCGCTGGCATCGTCGGAAAACTCCTCGCTGTACGTTCACAGCGATTATCTCGGATACTATCAAAAAAACAAAAAACTGACCGAGGATTTTCTCCGCAGCATTTTCATATCGGAGTACAAAAACGTGTTTTTCGTATCGAACGAGAGCATGGAAAACACGGCGTCCGTCTTTCCGGAGCTTGCGGACAGATTTTCGGTCGTAAACAACATAATCGATCCGGACGAGGTGATCGCTCGCTCGGGCGAGCGAGCCGACACGCCGCTTGAGAACGGCTGCACAAACCTTTTGTACGTCGGCAGGCTCGACGACAGTTCAAAGGATTTCAAGCTGATGCTCAAAAGCTTTGAAAAAGCGCATGAGCAAAACCCCGCCCTGCGCCTTTACCTTATCGGAGACGGGCCGGACAAAGGGATGATCGAGAGCTTCATCGATCAGAACGGTATCGGTCAGGTATACCTTCTCGGCGAGAAGGAAAACCCTTACCCCTATATCAAGGCGTGCGACGCCATGATCCTGACGTCAAAATACGAAGGATATCCCGTCGTTTATACCGAAGCTCTGATACTGAACAAACCGTTTATAACCACGGTACCCGTGAGCGACGGGGTCATCGACGTCAGAGATCACTTCACGATCGCCGATGGCACGGTCGAGAGTATTTCGGAAGCCATGATGCGGGCAGGGACCGAAACGGCGGACCTTAACATAGACTTCAAGAGAATTAATCGCGAAAGATTATTGAAATTCGAGAAAAAGATTAACGAGAGGACCATCAAGTAATGAAAATCAGAGGAAAAAGCATCTCAATCGCAAAACTCAAAGAAGGAAAAACGTATAACGATAATCTTTCGGAAGAAGCGTTTTATCTTGAAATAAAAAGAACTAAGATCAAAAAGGGCTTTATCCATCTGTGCTTCCGCACGGGTGACCCGAAGGACCGCGTAAAGCTTTTGCTTGTCAGTTCAAAGATGAAGGTCCTCTATAATTTTGACGCAAACACCGACACGTACATGACTCTGAAAGAGAACTTCTCCGGAAGACTGATGATCAAAATCAGCGGCGCTAAGTCCTGCACGATCGAAAAGCTCGTGATCGAGAATGCGTCAAGCGACTATCTGCTCCCGTATTTTGAAAACGACAATCTGCTCGTAAGCCCGGGCTATCCCTGCAATGAGGACCGCTACAACTGCGGCTTCGTCCACACGAGAGCGCTGGCGTACAAGAAAGAAGGATTCGGGGTCGACGTCGTATGGGCAAACGACAATCTGGAGACCACTGTATACGATTACGAGGGCATCAGGGTGATCCGTATGAACTACGGAGACCTCAGAGAGCTTCTGTATTTGAAGAAATACAAAAGGATTCTCGTTCACTTCTTCAATGAAAAGACGGCGAAAGTATTTGACAATCTGGACCTCAGCGAGACGCTTCTGTATTTCTACGCTCACGGAGCGGAGACCCTTTACAGAGACTGGCCGAAGATCTGCTGTCAGTATTTCCATCCGACGGTAAAGCTCAATGAGCCTCTGCTTGACATGTTCGAGGAAAAAGACCGCGTCATCGAAAAGTACAACGCGATGCCGAACGTCAAATGGATATTCGTCACGGAATGGACCAAGAAGCACAGCGAAGAACTTCTCGGTATAAAATATAACAACTACGACGTGATCGCCTGCCTTATCGACACAGATACTTTCAAGTATGAGAAGCGCGACCCCGAGCTTCGCAAGAAAATTTTCATGCTGAGAAAGTTCCACGACTTCAACAGCTATTCCATCGACCTTGACGTCAGGGCGATCTTAGAGCTCAGCAGAAGAGAGTGCTTCTCCGACCTCGAGTTCAACATTTACGGAGACGGGCCGCTTCACGAAATGCTTCTCGCGCCCGTTAAGGACTTCCCGAACGTACATATTCACAAGAGATTCCTCACCGCCGATGAAATAGCTCAGGTACACAAGGAAAACGGGATCGCTCTCTTCGCGTCGCGATACGATTCGCAAGCGGTCTCCTCGTGCGAGGCGGCGTCCTCCGGCTGCGTCGTGGTCAGCACTCTGAACCCCGGCATCCTCCAGGAGTTCGACGCGGAGCACGGTACTCTGTGCAATCAGGAGAACCACAATGAATACGCGGACGTCATCGAACGCCTGTACTATAACCCCGACGAGTTCCTTGAGATCGGCAAGAAGATGTCCGACAAGATCAAGAGCATCTACGATTACGATCACACTATCAAGCGCGAATTTGAAATGTTCGCAAGCGACGGCGCAGGCGGCGTGGAAACCTTTGAACTCACCGAAAACTCCGACGAGCCGATCCTCAGCGTCATCATCCCCGCTTACAACGTTCAGAAATACATAAAGCACACCATCTGGTCTCTTGTAAATCAGAAAAACGCAGGAAAACTGGAGATCCTTGTCATCAACGACGGCAGTAAGGACGACACGTATAAAACGGCGCTCGACCTCGCCGCAAAGATCGATAAAACCGGAAAGATCATAAAGGTCATCGACAAGGAAAACGGCGGTCATGGTTCCGTCCTCAACGTCGGCGTTGAAATGGCGAGAGGCAAATACTTAAAAGTCGTCGACGGCGACGACACGGTAAACTCGAAGGAGTTTGAAAAGCTCATCGACATCCTCGACGGCGAAGACTGCGACATCGTGATGAACAACTTCTGTGAAGACGTGCCGTACGAAAACAGAGTTTCTCCCGGCAAATACTACAGCATGCTGTCGGAAGGCGTCAAATATCATATCGAAGACCTCTGCTTTGACAACTACGGCTTCAACGTTTGGGGACCGCTGCTCTCCACGTCGACCTATAAGCTCGAGATGATAAAACGCAGACCGTTTGTCACCACCGAAAAAATGCCGTACGACGATATGGAGTGGAATCTGAATATCTGCATCAACTGCGAAACGGTGAAGTTCTACGACCTTGACGTCTACAATTATCTGCTCGGCAGAGCGGGTCAATCCATTTCGGACGAAGCGCTGAAGCGCAACTACCCCAAGCACAGACAGATCGTTGCAAATCTTTTGAAGATATATCAGGAGAATTACGACAATATCTCTCCGAACAAACGCGCTCTTGTTGAGAAAATGATCCTCATAAAGATGATCTTTACTCACTACAACATGATATATCAGCTCATCAAGAGTCCCAAAGCCTTCAAAGAGTTCGACGACGTTGTGAAGCCCTACCCCTATTTCTACAACCACCCCGAGATCGCGGGAAGAAAAACGCGTCTTTTAAGACTTACGAACGGTCACTTCATGTTCTTGCAGAACCTGAAAACCAAAAAGAACAAAAACGCAGGTGAAAACAATGACGGATAATGAAATACTCAAATTCCGAAACACTGCTCTCGAAGCGGAAAACGCCTACCTGAAATCTTTGTTGTCCACGGAAGAAAAAACTCTCAAAAGCAAGATCAAAGACAAGATAAAGAGCGTTGTCCGGAAACCGGAAAAGACCAAAATCGGGTTGGTCGTCGATGTCGAGAACTGGGCTTTTGCAAACATCGCAAACAACTTCAAAAAGCACATAACGGAATTTGACGTTTTCATCCTTCCGATGTCGCTCGTCGACTCCGACATCCATCTGATGTGGATCATGCTGAAAGACTGCGACATCGTCCACTTTTTCTGCAGAGGGCTGCCGCTGACGTATAAAAGCCCTGAGCTGAAAGAAAAAATAGAAAAATGCGGCGACACTTATGAGAACTTCTATCAGAACTACCTCAAAGGGAAGGTACTGACAGCCTGCGTCTATGACCATTTGTTCTTGGGAGAAGATTTTTCCGCGACGCAGTACTGGTTCTCGGGAGTGGAGCTGTATTACGTTTCATCCGGTATTCTGAAAAAGATATATGATGAGCTTGATATCGCCAACAAGCCGACGACAGTCATCACGGACGGCGTCGACCTTGAGCTCTTCTACCCGAAATCCCTCGAAAGATTCGACAATACGAACAGAACGATCAACATAGGCTCGGTCGGCAACAGCGAGTGGAACAAAGGGACCGATCACAAGGGGATCGCCACGATCATAAAACCCGCCGTTGAAGACCTGAAAAACAAGGGCTACGCCGTTGAACTTCTGACAAGCGACAAGATCGACAAGCACATTCCGATATCGGAGATGGTGAATTACTACGAAAAGATCGACATTTACGTTTGCGCGTCGGTCAACGAAGGGACGCCGAACCCCGTGCTGGAATCGATGGCGTGCGGAGTACCCGTGATCTCCACCGACGTCGGCATCGTCCGGGACGCGCTCGGAGAGACCGAACGCAGCTTTATTCTGGAAGAAAGAAGCGTTGAGTGTCTGGAAAACGCGATCATCGAAATGACAGAGGTCCCCGGCATGATGAAAAAATGCTCTTCCGAGAACCTCGAGGCGATCAAGAGCTGGGATTGGAAATACAAGGCGAACGATTTTGTCGAATTCATCAAATTCGCATTGAAAAAAGGCAGGAGATTATGAGAATAATCAGAACGAAAAACCTGATTATAGGCGCCGGGATATCCGGGCTCACCTTCGCCTCCGGCTCCGACGATTATCTTATCGCGGAAAAAGAGCGCGAGGCGGGCGGCTACTGCCGCACGATAAAAAAAGGCTCCTTCGTCTGGGACTATGCGGGCCATTTCTTTCATTTCAAGACCGAACGCTTCAGAAAGAAATTCATCGACAGCGCGAAGCCCGGCGAGTTCGTAGACCGCGTCAAAAAGACTTACATCTACTACAAGGATCGCCTCATAGACTATCCCTTCCAGAAGAACATACACGAGCTCGACAAGGAAGAGTTCATCGACTGTCTTTACGACCTCTTCAACAAGACGGAGAAGGAGGAGTACGACAACTTCCTCGATATGCTCTACGGAAAGTTCGGACGCTCGATCACGGAAAAATTCCTTCGTCCGTACAACGAAAAGCTGTACGCGGTCGACCTTACGCGCCTTGACAAGGACGCGATGGGCAGATTTTTCCCGTACGCGGACATACCCGACATCATCCGCAACATGAAGAGCAACGACAACTCGTCCTACAACACCACGTTCCTCTACCCGAAGGACGGCGCGCAGTTCATAATCGACCGACTGATGACCGAGGTAGACGAAGAAAAGATCATGCTCGGCACGTCGGTAGTGAGCGTGGACGTCGAAAAACGCCTCGCGCACCTTTCAAACGGGGACGAGGTCGAGTACGAAAACATAATAAATACGGCTCCTTTCGACGTGTTCCTTCGCATGACGGGGGTCGATGAGTACCGAGAGCTCGCAGACCTGCTCACTTACAACAAAGTTCTTGTCTTCAATCTCGGATTCAACAAGAAATCGAAATACGACAGCCAGCACTGGCTGTATTTCCCGGATAAATCGATCAATTTCTACCGCGCAGGATTCTACGATAACATTCTCGGAGGCGACAAGCTCAGTATGTACATCGAGATCGGATATCCGAAGGACGCCGCCGTCACAAAAGAGGAGACAGAGCGCCAGCTCGAGGCGACTCTTTTCAATCTTAAGAGAGTCGGCATAATCGACGACACCTTCGTGCTCGAAGAATACGCGCCGATCTTAATGGACCCCGCGTACATACACATTGACGCCGAGCACGACGGCGAAGTCAGACGGACGATGAAGGCGCTCGAGAAGTACGGCGCGTACAGTATCGGAAGATACGGCGCGTGGACGTACTGCTCTATGGAAGACTGCATGATCGAAGCGGAGGCGCTTCGCGAAAAACTCTGATCCGAACAGCCCTCCGGGCAAAAGAGGAATGTCGTGGGAAGAATCACATCAAGACTGACAAACGTCTATAAAAAACACGGTTTTGTCGGCTTTTTCAAAAAAATTTCCGCTTACGTCAGGGCGAACTATCTTGACAAGGTCAGCTTCAAAGTGCTCTTCTGCGGCAAAAAGTACCGCAAAGAGATCGCCTCGGCGCTGGAAGAAGGCTTCGACAGGATAATACTCTTCAGGAACAGCTTCGGCTACGGCGCCGATATGTTCCAGAGGCCTCAGCACATCGCGGGAAGTCTTTCAAAGGCGGGATGCCTTGTCTTTTACGAGGTCACCTCTGTCAGCGACAAGGTCAAGACGCTGAAAAAGCAGGACGACCGTCTTTATTTATTTAATTTCAACAACGTCAGGCTGCACAAAATACTGATGAGCGAGCTCGGAAAGCTTTCCTGCCCGAAGTACGTCCAGGTCTGTTCCACGGACTGGAAGCTCTCAGCCGACGACATGGAAAACTACAAGAAGCGCGGCTTCGGCATTGTTTACGAATACATCGATCACCTTGCCCCGGAGCTCTTCGGGACGCGCGAACTTGCAAAGAGCGTCGCCGAAAAGTACGACTACTCGATGAGCCACAAAGACGTCTCGGTCGTAGTGACGGCGCGCGAGCTTCTTCGCGACGTCGAATCGATGCGCGGGAAGGAAAACCTCGTCCTTGCCGGGAACGGCGTGGATCAAGCGTTTTTCAAAGATTTCGACCCGTCGTTCACCCTCGAAAAAGAGTTTTCCGACGTCATAAACAACGGCAAGATCAACGTCTGTTACTACGGCGCGCTGGCAAGCTGGTTCGACTACGACCTTATCAAAAAGATCGGCGCGACGGGAAAATACAACGTCATCCTCTTCGGCATCAAGTTCGACGCCTCGTACGACGAAAACATGAGGGGAGCCGAGGGCGTTTACTATTTCGGCAGAAAAGATTACCGCGAGCTGAAATACTATGCGAAAGAGTGCGATATTCTGACTATCCCCTTCATTATCAACGAGGTAACTCAGGCGACGTCCCCGCTGAAGCTTTACGAGTACATGGCGCTTGAAAAACCGATCGTGACGACCGACATGAACGAGTGTCTGGACTGCGGCGTCGTCTTTACGGCAGCCGATCACGACGGATTCATCAAACGTCTTGAGGAAGCTTACGCGGCAAGACAGGACGAAGGGTATCTTGCCCGTCTTCGCGACGAGGCAAAAAAGAACGACTGGTCGGAAAAAGCGAAGCTGATAGTCGACATACTTACGGAAAATGAAAGAGGCGGCGATCCGAAATGAACGCCGCTTTTTCTATTTGGAATACACAACATATACTGTATTAAATATTATATTATAGTATTATATACTATTGCAAAAAAAATAATTATGGTGTATAATGTGTCAATAAGGGGGTTTATAGCTCGCAAAATGAAGTTTCGCGATGATTATAAACCGTTTTTTATAATTTGACCGGCACTGATGCCGCAAAACGCGCACGCAAAGAGAGAAAACCATGCTGACAGTAATCTACAATATCATAATCACGCCGCTGATATATCTGATGGAGATGATATTCTGGGCGATGTACAGGATATTCGGAGGAGTGGGAGT
>Ga0079305_1003398_pt1 | contig 10872 bp, 11 predicted proteins | sample LMS_cellobiose_e_FD_79183 | JGI IMG/M metagenome (GOLD analysis project Ga0079305, IMG submission 79183) | Rumen-fistulated moose microbial communities from Alaska, USA - LMS_cellobiose_enrichment | ecosystem: Host-associated > Mammals > Digestive system > Stomach > Rumen fluid ... | reverse complement strand
CGGCGATACGCTGCCGCCGACGCTGCTGGAGGCAAAAAAGCAGGGGCTGATCCTGGACGTGGCCCACGCGGCCAAGCATTTCTCCTGGGACGTGTTCCGCAGGGCCTATGCCCAGGGCCTGATCTTCGATACCATCAGCACGGACCTCACGGCCTTCAGCTTCCACCAGCCGGAGACCAACACGCTCTACGACCTCTACCATCTGCTCTCCGGATTCCTGGCGGCGGGGCTCGACCGGGACGAGGTGTTCCGCGCCGTGACCACGGCGCCCGCGCAGATCTACGGCCTACCCCTGGACATCGAGAAGCAGACGCTGATCTTAAAGCGACAGAAGTGCGCGCTGCCCCTGGCAGACGGCCTGGGCGTAAAGCTGGAGATCGCGGAGGAGTACCGCCCGGCCTGTTTCCTGGACAGCGGCAAGGTCATCGCCTGCCCGGTGGAGCCGGAGATCTGAGGAGGGACCGCCATGGAAAAGAAGGACTGCGTTTTCTGCGATGCCGAGCGCAGAGAGCTGCCCACCGGCATCAAGGTCTGCGAGCTGGACTATTCCCGGCTGTATCTCTTCCGGGAGCAGAAGTTCAATCCGGGTCGGTGTCTCCTGGCCTCCAAGAGCCACGTGGCGGAGGTCTACCAGCTGCCCCAGACGGAACGGGAGGGCTTTCTGGCGGAGCTCTTTGCCGTGGCCCGGACGCTGGAGAAGCTCTACGCCCCGGACAAGATGAACTTTCTCTCTTTGGGCGACACCATCGGCCATATCCACATCCACCTGGTGCCCAAGCGGAGGGAAGACCCGGACTGGGGCGGCATGTTCCGCTTCATGGCCAAGGAGGGCTATCTCTCCGAGGCGGAGTACGCCGCGGAGAACGAAAAAATCTTCACCGCGCTGCGGGAGGCCGGCCTACCGGCCCGATAAAGGGACGATCGATTCCATTTTTTGGATTGACATGGAACAAATATATTGTTAAAATAATAACAAAAAAACAGGAGGAGGAATTTCCAATGGCTCATCGCATTTTAGTCGCGGAAGTGGTGGCCGACAGCGGCCTGGACGCGCTGCGCGCCCAGGGCTGCGAGGTCAAGCAGACCCACAGCATCGCCAAGGAGGATCTGATCCGGGATCTGGCCGACTGCGACGGCATCATCGTGCGCACCGCCGTTCTCGACGCCGATGTGCTCTCCGCCAATCCCCAGCTCAAGGTCATCGGCAAGCACGGCGTGGGCGTGGACAACGTGGATCTGGACTACTGCCGCAGCCACGGCATCCCCGTGGTGAATACCCCCCGGGCCAATTCCCAGTCCGTGGCGGAGCACGCCATCACCCTGATGCTCGCCAGCGCCAAGCAGATCTGCCTCAAGTCTGCCTGCTACGCCAAGGAGGACTACGCCGTCAAGGACCGCGTCCTGGGCAACGAGGTCACCGGCAAGACCCTGGGCCTCATCGGCTTCGGCAACATCGGCTCCCGCGTGGCCAACATGGCCCACCACGGCTTCGGCATGAAGGTGATCGCCTGCGATCCCTTCCTGCCCGTGGGCGTGCGGGAGGACGGCGTGGAGGTCACCCACGACGCCGAGCGCGTCTACCGCGAGGCGGATTTCATCAGCGTCCACACCCCCGCCACCCCCGAGACCATCAAGTCTATCAGCACCCAGCAGTTCAAGTGGATGAAGAAGACCGCCTATCTGATCAACACCTCCCGCGGCTCCGTGGTGGACGAGCCGGCGCTGATCCAGGCCCTGCGCGACGGCGAGATCGCCGGCGCCGGTCTCGACGTCAGCGATCCCGAGCCCGCCAGAGGAGATAACCCCATGCACCGGATGGACAACGTCATCATGACGCCCCATTCCGCCGCCGGCACCGTGGACGCCCTGGACCGCATGTCCGCGGACGTCGCCAAGGGGATCATCGAGGTCCTGAGCGGCAGCAAGCCCACCTGGGCCGTCGTCTGGCCGGAGAAGTAAGAAAATAATTTGTATATTCAGAAAGGAAGCGCTTATCATGAACACTGAGAATCTGCTCCGCAAGAAGCTTGACGCCGGCGAGCCCACCGTGAGCACCCGGTTCTGGAGCACCAACCCCCTCATCGCCGAGACCATCGGCAGCTGCGGCAACTTCGACTACGCGGAGTTCGCCGCCGAGTACGCCGCCTTCAGCCAGATCGACCTGGAGAACATCTGCCGCGCCGCCGAGCTGCACAATCTGGCCACCATCATCAAGGTGGACTTTCAGAACCGTGCCTACGTGGCCCAGAAGGCCATCGCCGCCGGCTTCCAGGGCATTCTGTTCACCGACCACGTGAGCCCCGAGCAGGTGGAGGAGAGCATCCGCATGACCATGCCCTTCACCCCCGACGGCGGCGTGTTCGGCTTCCCCATGCGCCGCTTCATCGGCGGCCAGACCCACGTGTCCCAGTCTGTCCACATCGATCGCGTGAAAAAGGTCGTCCGCTGCTTTATGATCGAGAAGGCCGCCGCCCTGGACGCCATCGACGAGATCTGCTCCGTCCCCGGCGTGGACATGGTGCAGTTCGGCTCCGGCGACTGGAGCATGAGCCTGGGCTTCAACCGCGCCGACCGCCCTGAGGAGTGCAAGGCCGCCGAGCGGAAGATGATCGACGCCGCCCTGCGCCACGGCGTGCGCCCCCGCTGCGAGATCACCACGCCCGAGGCCGCGGAGTACTACAAGAGCCTCGGCGTGAAGGACTTTGCCCTCAACGACGAGATGGCTGCGCTGCGCGCCTTCTGGTCTCAGCAGGGCAAGAAGCTGCGGGAGATCGCCCTGCGCTGACGCGCCGCAGGAATACGACGGAAAATACACACGGGAAGTGAAGATAAGCGTATGAACAATCTGGTCAGCGATCGCGGCGAGGTCGTCCGGAGCATGAGCGACTACGTCTATAATACGCTCCGTCAGGCGATCGTTACCCGGCAGCTCCGCGCCGGCGAGCGGTTGGTGGAGGCCAAGGTCTCCAAGGAGCTGAACGTGAGTCCCACCCCCGTGCGGCACGCCTTCACCCGGCTGGAGAACCAGGGGCTTTTGACCATATTCCCCTATAAGGGCTCCTATGTCACCGTGATGTCCCGGGAGTATGTGGAGGATCTCTATGAGCTCCGGCTCCATCTGGAGGCGCTCGCCGCCGCCCGCGGTGTGGAACGGCTGACGGAGGAGGACTTCGCGTACTACGCGTCCCTGTTCGAGCGGTCGGACCGCGCGGAGGAGCAGGACGACTTTTTCGAGGCCATCCGCTGCGATATGCTGTTCCATGAGCGTATTTTCCAGGTCAGCGGCAGCAGCGTGCTGATGGAGGTGTGGGACACCATCAAGTACCGCATCGAAAACATCCAGGCCTATACGAAGCCCCATCGCAAGCTGCGGCTCTCCGCGCGCCATCAGGGAATGCTGGATGCTCTGCGGGCCCGGGACGGCGACGCCTATGTGGTCGCCATGCGGGAGCACCTGAAGGGGAACCTGGATCTGGCGGACTTCCCCCGGGAGCAGGACGTGCACTACGACTGAGGATCTGATAACGGAAGAAGGGGCTGTGAAACTGGGTTTCACAGCCCCTTTTCTCTGTCCCGATCGGGCGGAGCTTGACGATTTTGCGGTTTGAATGTAATATAGAGGAACAGCAAAAAGAGGAAAAAGTATATTTCCGGGGGACAAGCGCCCCCGTCAGTCAGAAAGAGGTGAAACTGATTTGCTGGAACTGAAAAACGTATCCTTCGAGGTGGACGCGCAGGAACAGAAAAAAGAGATCATCCATGATGTCAGCCTGCGGATCCCGGAAGGGAAGCTGGTGGTGGTCACTGGCCCCAACGGCGGCGGCAAGTCCACCATGGCCAGGCTCATCGCCGGCATCGAGCGGCCTACCGCCGGCCGCATTTTCCTAAACGGCGAGGACATCACGGACAAGTCCGTCACGGAGCGGGCCAATATGGGCATCGGCTATGCCTTCCAGCAGCCGGTGCGGTTCAAGGGCCTCCAGGTGCTGGATCTGCTCCGCCTGGCCGTGGGGAAGCGCATCAGCACGGCGGACGCCTGCGAGTATCTGTCCGCGGTGGGCCTCTGCGCCCGGGACTATATCGGCCGTGAGGTGAACAGCAGCCTTTCCGGCGGCGAGCTGAAGCGCATTGAGATCGCCACGGTGCTGGCCCGGGGTTCCGTCCTCTCCGTCTTTGACGAGCCGGAGGCAGGGATCGATCTCTGGAGCTTCCAGAACCTCATCGAGGTGTTTCAGGGCATCCGCCGGCGGATCAAGGGCAGCTCGATCCTGATCATCTCCCACCAGGAGAGGATCCTGGAGATCGCCGACGAGATCGTCGTGCTGAAAAACGGCCGACTGGAGAGCCAGGGCGACCGCGGCGACGTGCTTCCGGGGCTGATCGGCTCCGACTCCGCCGTCACCGGCTGCAGAAAATCGTCTTTCGGGAGGGCTGCGCAATGCTGAATCTGGATGCCGTGGGCCTGCGGCTGCTGCAGGAGGTGACCGATCTCCACAAGGTGCCGGAGGGAGCCTACAACATCCGCGCCAACAGCGCCTCCGCCGGGCGGCAGTCCACGGCAAATATCGAGATCCTGCCCAAGGAGGGCGTGAGCGGTCTGGACATCTATATCAGGCCCGGCACGCGCAACGAGAGCGTGCACATCCCCGTGGTCCTGACCCAGACGGGGCTGAAGGAGGTCGTATACAACGATTTCCACGTGGGCGAGGGGGCCGACGTTATCATCGTGGCGGGCTGCGGCATCGACAACTGCGGCAGTCAGGATTCCCAGCACGACGGCATCCACCGCTTCTATGTGGGCCGCGGCGCGAAGATCCGGTATGTGGAAAAGCACTACGGCTCCGGAGAAGGCAGCGGCAAGCGGATATTGAACCCCGGCACCGAGGTCTATATGGAGGAGGATAGCGTCGCCGAGATGGAGATGGTGCAGATCAAGGGCGTGGACGACACGGAACGCACCACCACGGCGGAGTTGGCCGCCGGGGCCAGGCTGGTGATTCGGGAGCGGCTCATGACCCACGGCGACCAGCGGGCCCTCAGCACCTACGTGGTGTCCTTAAACGGCGCGGGGGCCAGCGCGGACGTGGTGTCCAGAGCCGTGGCCCGGGACCGGTCCTTCCAGCGCTTCGACGCGAAGATCGTGGGGAACGCCCCCTGCTCCGGCCACACGGAGTGCGATTCCATCATCATGGACAGCGGCCGGGTCCTGGCGGTGCCGGCCCTGGAGGCCAACAACGTGGACGCCGCCCTGGTGCACGAGGCCGCCATCGGCAAGATTGCCGGAGACCAGATCATCAAGCTCATGACCCTGGGCCTCACGGAGCAGGAGGCCGAGGAGCAGATCATCAACGGCTTTTTGCGGTAAGTTGAAAGCCACAACAGAAAGCCCCGCCAAAGGCGGGGCTTTCTGTCGCTCCGGCGGTCGGTGCGAAGATGTGCGGAACAAATATTTTTGAAAGAAAATTTCGAATTTTAAAATTTTCTTTCAAAATTGTGAAAAATTTCTTGACGTGTGTACGAAATTATGGCATGATGGAAGCGCTTGAGTACGGTCATTGATCTGCGGAATGAGATCCGCACCGGAAACAGGAGTTTGCAATGAGCGAAATGAACGAGAGACCAGTCAACCAGTCGGTGGCCAAGCTGCTCCAGTTGGTGTCGGTCCTGGCGGCCAGCCGGACACCCATGCGGCTGCAGGATGTGGCCCGGGAGGCCAACATGCCCCAGGCCACCTGTCTGCGGTATTTAAACGCCCTGATCCAGGAGGGCTTTGCCGGCCAGGATCGGGATCGGACCCGCTATTTCCTCACCTGGGGCATCTGCTCCCTGGGGGACCGGGTGCGTGCCCGCCAAAGCCTGCGTGTCATCTCCGGCGATATCCTCAACGAGCTTGCCGCAGAGCTGGGCCTGGGCATCTGTCTGGTGGTGGAGCACGGCATGGAGTGCATGTATCTGGACTGCCTGTACGAGCCGGAGACCATGGGCTATACCCTGATGCGCATCGGCACTCGGACGCCGTTGCACGCGGTCAGCTCCGGCAAGATATTGCTGACGGAATACTCTGAGACCGCGCTGGACCGCGTCATCGCCGAAAAGGGCCTGCCGGCTCTGACAGAGAAGACCATCACCACCAAGGCCGCTCTGCTGGAGGAACTGCAGCGGGTGCGGCAGCAGGGCTATGCCCTGGACAATGAGGAGTGCGAGCTCGGCCTGCGCTGCGTGGCGGTGCCGCTCCGGGATTACAGCGGGAAAGCGGTGGCGGCCATAAGCGCCTTCGGCTCCGTGGAGCGCGTCACGGACGGGCTCCTCCGGGAGAAGCTCCTCCCCGCCCTCCGCACCGCGGCGGCGGAGCTGTCCTTCCGCATGGGCAGCGGCTTCGCGTCCCGGGAATAAAACGGGCAGAAAGAATCCGCCGCACAGGACGGATCCGGCAAGATAGAATTTGATGTGGAGGGAAAATATGAAGAAGATCGATCAGATCTGCGGGATCATCAGCAAAGCGTTTGCCATTGCGGCGGCGCTGTTTCTGGTGGTGATCGTGATCACCTGTTTCATCCAGGCGTTCACACGATACTTCATGGGCCACGCCCTGTCCTGGTCCGAGGAGGCTGCGCGCTATTCCTTCGCATGGTGCATGATGCTGGCCACGGTATCCTGCTGCCATGCCCGAACCCATTCCGGCGTGACGCTGCTGAACGACGCCCTCAAGGGTCCGGCCAAGCATATCCATCAGGCGCTGCTGGATGCATCTTTTGCCCTTTTCGGCGCGCTGATGCTGGTCTACGGCATTGAGCTGTGCGGCAATCAGGGGTCCGTCATCAGTCCGCTGCTCCACGTGCCCATGTGGGCGGTCTACGCCTCGATCCCCGTGGGCGGCGCAGGCGTCATCCTCATGAGCATCGACAACATTCTGTTGGATCTGCAGGCCGCCGGCCGGAAGACCGCGGAAAGCCAGAGCAGATAAGGAGGAGTACATATGGAAATCGGAATACTCTTCGGCGGCATGCTTCTGCTGTTCATCCTCGGCCTGCCCGCGGCCATCGGCCTGGGCTTTGCCGGGGTGGGTTACCTGGTCATCACCGGGTTCCGTCCGCTCATCACGCTGCCAAATCTCATGGCCCAGGGACTGGACTCCTTCTCTCTGCTGGCCATCGTCCTCTTTGTTCTGGCCGGTGGCATGATGGAGAGCTTCGGCCTCTCCAAGCGGCTGGTGAATCTGGGCATCACGTTCTTTGGCCGTCTGCCCGGCAGCATGGGCACCGTCACGGTGGTCTGCTGCGCCATCTTTGCCGCCCTGAGTGGCTCCGGTCCTGCCACTGTCGCCGCCATCGGCGGCATGATGATGCCCATCATGGTGGAGAATGGCTATAAGCCCCGGGATGCGGCGGGCCTCATCAGCGCCTCCAGCTCTCTGGGACCGATCATCCCGCCCAGTATCTGTATGATCATCTACGGCGCCTGTATGAGCGCCTCCATTCCCAAGATGTTTGCCGGCGCGGCGCTGCCCGGCATCCTCATGGCCGTCCTGCTGGCCGTCACCAACACCGTCATCTCCATTCGGCGCAAAATCCCCCGCAGCACCAAGCGCTATACGCTGAAGGAAAAGGCACAGGCTCTGTGGAGCTCCCTGGGCGCCCTGGGTATGCCGGTGGCCGTTCTGGGCGGCATTTACGGCGGCATCGTCACTCCCACGGAGGCGGGCGTGGTGGCCGTGGTCTACTGCATGATCCTGGGCCTGGTCTACCGCCAGCTCACCTGGGAGAAGCTGAAAGCCGCGTTCATCAATTCCGCCCAGACCACGGCCACAGTGCTGTTCATCATCTCCGCCGCAAAGCTCTTCGGCTGGATCGTCACCGCCACCGGCGCGCCTACAAAGATTGCCAACATGATTCTGCCCTATCTCAGCAGTCAGGGCATGTACTGGTTCCTGTTGATGGTCATCCTCTTCGTGGTGGGCTGTCTCATGGACAGCGCCCCTGCTACCCTGATCCTGGCGCCCATCCTGGTGCCGATCGGGATCCAACTGGGCATCGACCCGGTCCATCTGGGCGTGCTGTTCTGCATGAACCTCATCGTGGGCTATGTCACGCCGCCCTTCGGCGTCAGCCTGTTCACGGCGGTCTCTGTGACCAAGGTGCCCTTTGCGGACGTTGTCCGGGGCTCTCTGCCGTATCTGGTGGTTTGCTTCCTGACGGTCGTCCTCTGCATCATCTTCCCCCAGCTGGTGCTCTGGCTGCCGGGCGTTCTGTATCCCTGATCGCCGCCGGGCGATTGAAAATATATTTTTGTAAAGGAGAAGAAAAATGAAAAAGATCACCAAGCTCGTGTCCCTGATCCTGGTTCTTGCAATGGTGCTGGCCCTTGCTGCCTGCGGCGGCGGCAACAAGGCGTCTGACACCAAGAAGTCCGATGAGGTCATCAAGATCCAGATCGCCCATGCCGACCCGTCCAACAATTCCTCCCCCAACCATCAGCTGAACTACCGCTTCAAGGAGCTCATTGAGGAGCGCTCCAACGGCCATTTCGAGATCGAGGTCGTGGGCGACGCCGCTCTGGGCTCTGAGGGCGAGTATTTTGCCGGCCTGAAGGTGGGTACCATCCAGATGTGCTCCTGCACCAACTCCACCATCTCCCAGAACACCAAGAGCATGATGGTGTTCGACCTGCCCTTCATGTTTGCCGACAACGAGGCCGCCAAGAGCGTCTGCCAGTCCGACTGGGCCAAGACCCTGTGGCCCCAGGCCGAGGTGGACAGCGACGCCATTATTCTGGGCGTCTCCTGCTCCGGCTTCCGGCAGCTCATCACCATGAACGTGCCCGTCCACAGCCCGGCTGATATGAAAGGTCTGAAGATCCGCGTCATCCCCAACGACGTCTATGTGGACACCATGGAGGCCCTGGGCGCCTCCGCAGTCCCCATGGGCTTTGCTGACGTTCTCACCGGCCTGCAGCAGGGCACCATCGACGGCTTCGATCTGCCCATCAACCCCTTTGGTGCGAACTCCACCAACGAGGTCGTGAAATACTGCAACATCACCAACCATTTCTTCACGCCCTATTATCTGGTCATTGCCAAGAGCGTGTACGACGGTCTGTCCGCGGACGATCAGAAGCTGGTCCGCGAGTGCGCTGAAGAGGCCTGCTACTGGAACTTCAACGAGCTGTGGGAAGAGCTGGAGACAGAGAACACCGCGCTCATCAAGAGCAAGGGCGTTACCTTTGTTGAGGACATTGATATCGCCGCCTTCCAGGAGGCCTGCGCCCCCGTGTGGGAGAAGTACCGCGACGTTATCGGCTCCGATATCCTGGACAAGTGCATCGAGCTGTCTGCGGAAGCCAGCGCGAAATAAACCGCTGAACCATGGAGCAGAGACCGCACACGTGCGGTCTCTGCTTTTTCCAAATCAAATCAGGGAGGACTGATTATGCGGGAACTTTTGAAGGGCGCCATCGATCTGCACGTCCATGCCGGTCCGGCGGTGATTAAACGCCTGCACGCCCTGGACGTGGCGCGGGAAATGCGTGCCGCCGGCTATGCCGGATTCGTCATCAAGGACCACCACCTGCCCACCCCGGCCCTGGCGCAGCTGGTCAATGAGCAGGTCGGTCCGGGCTTCACCGCCTGGGGCAGCATCGTGCTCAACAGCGCCGTGGGCGGCGTCAATCTCAACGCGGTGGATGCCGCCGTGAAAATGGGCGCCCGGGTGGTCTATCTGCCCACAATCTCCGCGCCGCGGCACATTGAGATCCAGGGCGGCATGTTCGCCGACAGCTCGTCCGTGCCGGAAAAGCCGGTGCGCATCATAGAGAACGGGATCATCACGCCGGAGACGGAGGAGCTGCTGGCCTATATGGCAGGGCAGCCCAAGGTAATCCTGGCCACGGGACATTCACATGCGGCGGATCTGGACAAGATCATCCGTCGGGCCGTGGAGCTGGGCGTGCAGCGCATATTCGTCAATCACCCCGCCCACACCATCGGCGCGACCTGGGAGCAGATGGAAGGCTGGAGCAAGCTGGACGGCGTCTGGCTGGAGATCAACGCCGTGGATATGATCGGCATATCCAATATGGGCCGCTTCCCCATGACGCTGGTGGAGGAATTTCTCCGGCGTATCCCCCGGGAGAAAACCATTGTGACGAGCGACTTCGGCCAGCCCGTCAACGGCTCGCCGGTGGAGGGCCTTCTGCGCTTCATCGAGGCCATCTCCGGCTTCGGCGTCCCGGAGCGGGAGATTGCCGCAATGATCCAGGATCACCCCGCAGCGCTGATCGCGGACTGACAGGACCGGAAGGAGAAAATGACGGTGCACATGATAGATCTTCTGATCAAAAACGGCCATGTGGTGGATCCGGCGGCAGGCATTGACGGGCCGGGCTGCATCGGCATCCACAACGGCCTGTCCGTGGGGCTGGTCGCGCCGGAGACCCAGGCCAAAACAGTGCTGGATGCCGCGGGGTGCTATGTGCTGCCCGGCCTCATCGACTTCCACACCCATCTGTTCCGCTCCGGCAGCGGCATCTCTGTGGACCCCAACGTCCTGTTGCCTATGGGCGTCACCACGGCGCAGGACGGCGGCTCGGCGGGCTGCTCCAACTTCGTCGCCTTTTACAACGGAGAGATGACCCACAGCTCGCCCCGCCTGTATGCCCAGTTGAACATCTGCTCCCTGGGGCAGCCGGGGGACAACTTCCTGGAGAACTTTGATCCGGCGCTGTTCTGTACGGAGAAGATCTCCGGCCTGGTCCGGACCTATCCGGCGGCCATCAAGGGGCTCAAGATCCGCATGGGCGCGGAAGTGCCGGGCGTGGACGGCCTGGAGCCGCTGGTACGGGCGGAGGAACTGGCTGCGGGCCTGGGCCTGCCGCTGG
>Ga0079305_1003397_pt1 | contig 10872 bp, 7 predicted proteins | sample LMS_cellobiose_e_FD_79183 | JGI IMG/M metagenome (GOLD analysis project Ga0079305, IMG submission 79183) | Rumen-fistulated moose microbial communities from Alaska, USA - LMS_cellobiose_enrichment | ecosystem: Host-associated > Mammals > Digestive system > Stomach > Rumen fluid ... | reverse complement strand
TGCGCACGTCCAGTTCGACGTCGGCAACCCCGTAAACGGAGAAGCCGTCCGTGCTGAAACGGACAGCCGCTCCGTCGGTATCGACGTCTGCATCAAGGATCTTCGGTGTTCCGAAATCCTTTGGATCAAAGTGAATCACCGTAAAGCCGCTGCCGCGGGCGGCTTTTTCGCCGGCCTTGTCGAGCAGCTCGATGGTAACCTCCACGCTGTCGTCCGGCTCGTATTCCTCTCCGGTCTCCGGATCGACGATCGCGATATCCCAAAGCTTGGAGTAGCCGAAATCCTCGGCGTCGAGCTTCACCGCCTCGGCGAACTGGGCAAGGTAAGCCTCATACGCCGCCGTACCGGGAACCAGCTCCTCAACGCGGAGCTCCGCATCCTCGGGAAGTCCGGCGGATTCGCCGTAAGTCACGGTGACGCGATAAGTTCCGCCGTCGGTCGCAGTCAACGTTCCCGCGGCAAAGCCGGACAGCTCGGTGGGGGTCGCCGGTCTTACGGCCTTTTTCCGGCCGGATGCTTTTCCGGACGCGGTACGGTCCTCGGCGGACGGAACCCTCCCGGCGAGGGCGGCCTCCCCAACGGAGGAAACCGCCTCCGCGGCCGCTTCGGCCTCGGAAAAACCCAGATCGGTCGCCGTGGCGGGAGAAAAGGCAAAAGCCGCCGTCAGCGAAGAACCCATGCACATGCTGACTGCAAGAAGGAGCGACAGTATTTTGGTTTGCATGCTTTTACGCATAAAGCTTTTCCTTCCTTTCGGCTGAACCCGGCCCTTCCGTCGCCCGGCTCCCGTATCAACGCCAAACGTCGCCGCTCTCGGGCGGCGGCTCCCATATCCGGTTCTCTCTGTATATTCTATGATGCGAAGCATCCGCAAAGTCGTCTCATCCGCGTCTGTTTTGCGCGGCGGATCCGTTTTTCGGCGCCCGTTTTGGACGCTCCGTGTTTCCCGAAAAAAAACAAAATGAAAAAATAGGTCAAATATCCCTATTTTCTCTTTTCAATAATACCCGAAGCGCCCCGAAAATTCAAGGCGATTTCCTGAAAATTCCGCAGAAAAGAGAGAAAATCAGTCCAATATTTCAAAGCGATTTTATCATGTCACCCCGCTAAAGTACTATTTTACCATTTCATCTGCCCGTTCTTTATGCAATTTGACAATGAATCGTCAATCCGCCGCGCCCTCTCCGCGGCGGGACAGGGAAAGCCTGAGGGCTTCGGACAAAGCAAGGCCGACGGCGCCGCAAATTGCGCCATCGGCCTTGCTTTCGGTTTGTTTCCTCTTCCCGTTTTGCACATGCGCAAAGAATCCGATCTGCCGCGCCCCTTTCCGCGGGCCCGCGGCGTCAGCTTTCCTCAATGATCTCGCCGGCGGCGTTCAGATAGCGCACGGCGCAGCGCGCCTCGCCGAGTCCCTGCAGCATGCGGAACGATCGCGCATACATCTCGAGCATCGGCGCCAGTGAAAAGGCGCCGATGGTGACCGCCTCGCAGGTGAGCGTCACCTCAAAACACGTCAGGTCTTCATTCGCCGTGATCGACTTCACCTCCGGAAATTCCTCCGAGCCGCACAGCTCCGCAAGCGTTTGCAGGATCATCGCGCGGCGATCGGCCTGTTCCGCCATAAAATCGTCTCCTTTCCGCTGTCGGCGGCGCACGCAAACTCCCGCCGGGCAAAACGCCCGCGGTTCTCCGCAAAAGCCTTGCGGCGCGCCGCCCCGATCGGCAAGGCCCAGTATATCCCGATGCGCGGCAAATTGCAAGGGGGGGATGGGCTTGACATTTTCTCCCGTTTGCGCAAAAATTATAAAATGCGTCACGTTTAAAAGGCGGTGCGGGGGCCCACGTTTTCGAATCGTGTTTCGAAAAAACACAATTCCCCCGCGCAGTTCACGGGGCGCCATGTAATCCGGTTTGGGGTGAGAAAATGCAACGGGAAACCGATTTTACCGACGGGCCGATCCTGGGTCCGCTGCTGCGTTTTACGCTGCCGATTCTGATGGCGCTGTTTCTGCAGGCGCTCTACGGCGCGTTTGACCTGTTCGTCGTGGGGAAGTACGCCGCCGCGCAGGATGTATCGGGCGTCGCGATCGGCTCACAGCTCATGCACACGGTCACAACGCTGATCAGCTCGCTCGCGATGGGCACGACGATCCTGCTGGGGCAAAAGATCGGCGAGGGGGACCGCGAATCGGGCGGGGACATCATCGGCACGGGTATCGTGCTGTTTTTGCTGGTGGGCACGGCGCTGACCGTGCTGCTGCCGGCGCTTTCCGGCGTTCTGGCAAACGCCATGAACGCGCCGAAAGAGGCTTTTGTACAGACGCGGCGCTACCTCGCCGTCTGCGGGGCGGGCTCTCTGATGATCGTCTCCTATAACGTGCTGGGCAGTATCATGCGCGGCATGGGCGATTCCAAAACGCCGCTGATGACCGTTGCGATCGCGAGCGTCTGCAACATCACGGGCGACCTGCTGCTCGTGGCCGTTTTTCACCTGGGCGCGCTGGGCGCGGCGCTGGCGACCGTCTTTTCGCAGGCAGTGAGCGTCGCGGTCTCCCTGCTGATCCTGCGGCGGCGTGAGCTGCCCTTTGTTTTCAACCGGAAAAAAATCCGGGTCCACCGCGTTTTCCTGCGGCAGACCATCCGCTTCGGCGCGCCGATCGCGCTGCAGGAGCTGCTGGTCGGCCTCTCCTTTCTTGTTATTTATTCGATCGCCAATCAGCTGGGGCTGATCGCCTCCGCCGGCGTCGGCGTCGCGCAGAAGGTCTGCGCCTTTATCATGCTGGCGCCCGCCGCTTTCATGCAGGCGATGAGCGCCTATGTGGCGCAGAACTGCGGCGCAGGGCGCTACGACCGCGCCAAGCGCGGGCTGCGCATCGCCGTTACGGTTTCAACGGTATTCGGCTTTCTGATGTTTTACGTGGCGTTCTTCCGCGGCGATCTCCTGTGCGGCTTTTTCTCCCGCGACCTTGCCGTCACCGCCGCGGGGCAGGAATACCTCAAGGCTTACGCGATCGACTGCCTGCAGACCTGCTTCCTCTTCTGCTTCATCGGTTTTTTCAATGGGCTCGGCCATACGGGCTTTGTGATGATGCAGGGCGTCTCCTCATCGTTTTTGATTCGCATCCCCGTATCATATGTGATGAGCCGCGCCGTCGGCACGCTGTTTTCGATCGGGCTCGGCATCCCCTGTTCCACCGCCGTGCAGATTGCGGCGTGCTTCGTTTTTTACGCGTATCTCAGACGCGGGGAGCTGGCGGGAAAATGAGCGGGTATAATAAAGAACGAGCGGCGGCAAATGAAAGGCCGCCGCTCGTTCTTTTTCAGGCCGCCTCATGCGCCGGAGAGGCTTTTCCCCTCACAGATCGAGCCGCATGTACAGCACATCCGGCATCGGGCAATCGTTGTACCGCCCGATCTCGACAAAGCCGAGCCGCCGGTAGAGCGCGATCGCCGTCGTCAAAAACGGGAACGTATCCAGCAGCAGATGCCGATAGCCGATCTCCCGCGCATCCGCGATAAGCCGCCGCACAAGACGTTCGCCGAGACGCGCGCCGCGATGCCGCGGCCGGATAAAAAGGCGCTTCATCTCGCAATTTTCGCCGTCGAGCTTTCGCATAGCGACACAGCCGGCCGCTTCGCCGTCAGCCGTGACAAGATACAGCCTGCCGTCCGGCAGGGCATACTTTTTCTCCGGGTCGGCGCGCTCCTCCTCGTAGTGCTGCATCGTCAGATAACGGCGCACGGCGGGATCGGCCGCAATCAGCGCATCCGTATATTCCGTAAAAAGCGTCCGGATGTCGTCGAACCGTTCATAAGCGGGCGTCAACTCGTATTCCATCGATTTCTTTGCCGGCGCAGGTTCCGCAATGCCGGAGCCCGCCGGTCTTCCCTTTCGGTTTTTCTCCCACTATACATAAAACCGGCATAAAAAGCAACCGGTTCGGCCCGCAAGGACCGTTCCCTTTGCCTTTCGGTGAAAGTATGCTATACTGTTGCAAAATCCGGCGATAAAGGAGGCGGCGCGATGCGTCGGATCGTTCTCGGGATGCTCGCGCATGTTGACGCGGGCAAAACAACGCTCTCGGAGGCCCTTTTATATGCGAGCGGCGCCATTCGCAGGCAGGGGCGCGTCGATCACGGCGACGCTTTTCTCGACACCGACGCGATCGAGCGGCGGCGCGGCATCACGATTTTCGCGAAGCAGGCGCTGTTTGAGACGGGCGATCTGGCCGTCACGCTGCTCGATACGCCCGGGCACACGGACTTTTCCGCCGAGGCGGAGCGCGCGCTGCAGGTGCTCGACTGCGCCGTGCTCATCATCAGCGGCACGGACGGCGTGCAGGCGCACACCGAAACGCTCTGGCGCCTGCTGCGGCGCCACCGTATCCCAACGTTTCTGTTCGTCAACAAGACGGATCTGCCGGGCTGCGAGCCCGCCGCCCGCATGAAAGAGCTGCAGGAGCGTCTCTCCCCCGCCTGCGTGGATTTCACCGCGAACCGGACGGACGACGAACGCGCCGAAGCCGCCGCCGAGCGCGACGAAACGCTGCTCGAGCTCTGGTCGGAGACCGGCGGCCTCACGGACAGAGAAATCGCGGACGCCGTCGCGGGCAGGCGGCTGTTCCCCTGCTGCTTCGGCTCGGCTCTGAAGCTTGACGGCGTGCGGGAATTTCTCGACGTGCTGGCGCGGTATGCGCCCGCGCCGATCTATCCGCAGGAGTTCGCCGCGCGCGTCTTTAAGATCGCGCGCGACCCCCAGGGCAACCGCCTGACGTATTTCAAGGTATTGGGCGGCTCGCTCGCCGTGCGCGCGCCGGTCACCTACCGTCCGCGCGGGGAGAAGGACGCTCTCACCGAAAAAATCAGCCAGCTGCGCCTTTATTCCGGCGCAAAATTCACCCCCGTGCAAACGGCGGAGGCAGGCGGCGTCTATGCCGCCGCGGGGCTGACCGCAACCTATCCCGGGCAGGGACTCGGCGCGGCGCAAAAGGCCCGCGCGCCGCTGCTCGAGCCCGTGATGAGCTACCGCCTTGTCGTGCCGGACGACTGCGACGTGCGCGCGCTGCTGCCGAAGCTGCGGCAAAACCTTGAGGAGGAAAACCCGCAGCTGCATCTCCTATGGGACGAGGCGCTGCGCGAGATCCGCGTCCAGCTCATGGGGCCGGTCGAGACAGAGGTCTTCTGCAGGCTGGTGGAGGAGCGCTGCGGCGTCCCCGTCTCCGTCGATGCGGGCCGGATCCTTTACCGCGAGACGATTGCGGAAAGCGTCACCGGCGTCGGGCATTTTGAACCGCTGCGCCACTACGCGGAGGTCGTTCTGCGGCTCGATCCCATCGAGCGCGGCAGCGGCGTTGTCTTTGCCAGCGAGTGCGGCGAGGAGACGCTCGCCTACGGCTGGCAGCGCGTCGTGCTCAACTGCCTCGCGCAAAAGGAACACCGCGGCGTGCTGACGGGCGCGCCGCTCACCGATGTGCGCATCACGCTGCTCGCGGGACGCGCACACCCCAAGCACACCGAGGGCGGGGATTTCCGGCAGGCGGCTCTGCGCGCCGTTCGGCAGGCGCTGATGAAGGCGAAAAGCATCCTGCTTGAGCCGATGGCCTCCCTCGATCTCGCGGTACCGCCCGAGCGGATCGGTCACGCGATCGGCGACCTGCATGCGATGGGCGCGGCCTTTTCCCCCGCCGAGGAGGAAAACGGGCAGATGCGCCTGCGCGGGCGCGCCCCGCTTGCGGCGCTGCGCATCTATGCCGCCGATCTCGCCGCCTATACGCACGGGCAGGGGCGCCTTGTATGGGAGCCGGACGGCTACGACGTCTGCCGCGATCAGGAAAAGCTCGTCCTTGACAGCGGCTACGACCCCGCGCGCGACCTCGACAACCCCGCGGATTCCGTTTTCTGCTCCCACGGCGCGGGGACCGTCGTGCCGTGGAACGAGGTGGAAAAGCAAATGCATCTCGTCCTCTCGGGCGGGCGAAGCGAACACGGCGGCGCCTACGCCGTTCGGCCCGGCCCGCTCGATATCGGCGACGCCGAGCTGCAGGCTATTTTTGCGCGGGAATTCGGCCCCGAACGGCGGCCTTTCCCCCAGCCGCCGAAGGCGGCGTACGGCGAGGAGCCCAGAGCCGCCGCGCCGCCGAAAAAGCACTATCTCATCGTGGACGGCTATAACGTCCTCTTTGCATGGGACGAGCTGCGCGCCCTTGCGCGGGACGACTTTGACGCGGCGAGGGGACGGCTCATCCATCTCCTCGGCAGCTACGCCGCCTACCGCAAATGCGAAACGGTCGTCGTTTTTGACGCCTATCGCGTCGCGGGGCACCGCGGCGAACGCTTTGACAGCGGCGGCGTCCATGTCGTCTACACCTCGGAGAATGAAACGGGCGATCTCTTCATCGAAAAGCTTGTGCGCGAGATCGGCAGAAGCGACACGGTGCGCGTCGTCACGTCGGACGCGCTCATCCAGCTTTCGGCGCTGCGCTCGGGCGTGCTGCGCGTGAGCGCGCGGGAATTTGCCGCGGACGTGGCGCAGATCGAGGCGCTCATCCGCGAGGAGATCGAAACGCTGCGGCAGAAAAACCGCATCGCCGGCAAGACGACGATCCGGCTGCCGCAAACGGACTGATAAGGAGGCATCCGCATGCTTTTGCTCGGCGTAAAGGAGTCACACGAGCCGAATGCGCCCGCCTGGCTGTATTCCCGCTGGCAGATGACCCGCCCGACGGGGTGGGAGGGCATCCTTGCGGCGGCCGAAGCGCTTTGGGAGGGACTCGGCTCCCCCGAGATCTTTCTCGATGACGAGCCTGCCGCCGTCGGTGAGGGGAACACGATCCCGCAGCTCCCCGAGGCGGGAAAGCTGATGATCCGCGGCCTTTCCTCTTCGCCGCGCCTGCCGATCCGGATCGCGTTTTACAACCAGACCGATCTCGTCGACGCCGATCTCCCGCTGAGCGAGGGCGTTTCCGCCGATTACGAGTCCTTCAACCGCTTTCTCTGCCTGTTCATGGACAGCGTCGAGCTTTCCATGAACAGGTAAAGACACGGCAAAAAAGAACCGGCTTCGGGATGCGTTTCCCGAGGCCGGTTTTTCCGTGTTTTGCTTTTTGTCACAGCGCGAAGCGCTCGCGGTACTCCTCAAAGTAGACGTCAAAATTATGGGTGCGCTGCTCCTTGAGGCTCGAAAGATACTCATGCGCGTCGATCGAGCGGTTGTTGAGCTCGATGAGCGCCACCGCAAGATTGGAGCAGTGGTCCCCGATGCGCTCATAGTCGGTGATGAGATCGTTGAAGACAAAGCCCTGCTCCAGCGTACAGGCGCCGTCCTGCACGCGGGCCACATGGTGCAGCTTCATTTCGTCGCAGAGGTTGTCGATGGTCTCCTCCAGCGGCTCGATGCGGTAGGCAAGCTCCAGATCCTCGTGCGTAAAGGCGTCGATCGCGAGATTGATGATCTCCTCGATCGCGGCGGTCAGCACGGAGAGCTCATGGCGCCCCTGCGGAGAAAACCGAAGCTTTTTGCTGTGCAGCTCGTTTGCGGATTCGGCGATGTTCATCGCGTGGTCGCCGATCCGTTCAAAGTCGCCGATCGCGTGCAGCGATTTGGAGATTTCGTCGGTTTGGCCCTCCGTCAGCCGCTGCACCGTAATGCGCACCAGATAACTGCCAAGCTTGTCCTCATAGCGGTCGATCAGATCCTCCATGCTCTCAACGGCATTGTAGAGGTCCTCGGAGTAAGCGTCCAGCAGCGAGGAGGCCGCCAGCAGGTTCTCGCGCGTAAGATAGGCCATGGAATGGAGCGCCAGCCCGCATTGCTCCAGCGCCAGCGCGGGATGGATGAGGAAGCGCTCCTCAAGCCGGTCGATATCGGCTTTGATCTTCTCTGCATGCGGATCGCCCGGGAAGAGGGCGGTCACTTGCCGCTCGATCAGCCCGATGAACGGCGCCAGCAGCAGCAGCGTCGCCAGGCGGAACAGCGTATTCATCAGCGCGACGCTGACGGCCGTCATCGGCATCTCCATAAAGCCGAAGCGAAAGACGGCGTTCGCGGCATAAAAAACCGCGCCCCAGACCACGACGCCGATCGTGTTGATCATCAGATAGGCAAAGGCGGCCCGCTTGCCGTTGGCGGAGGTTCCCAGCGCGGAGAGCAGCACCGGTACGGCGGCGCCGATCGCCACGCCCATCGTGATGGGCAGCGCGGCGGAAAAGCCGATCGTACCCGCGATGGCAAGCGCCTGCAAAATACCGATGGCGGCCGATGCGCTCTGCAGGATGCTCGTCAGAATAATGCCCGCAAGGATGCCGAGCAGCGGATGCGTAAAGGACGTAAGCAGCCGGAGGAACGTCGCGCTCCCGCGCAGCGGCGCGACGGCGGCGGTCATCGTCTGCATGCCGTACATCAGAACCGCAAAGCCGAGCAGCAGGCTGCCGATATTTTTCCGGGTTTGTTTTTTGGAAAACATGTAGAGCGCGATGCCGATGATCGCGACGATGCCGGTGATGGTGGAGGTTGAGAGCAGCGAGACCCAGCCGTCCGCCCCCTGCACATTCGAGAGCGTGAGCACCCAGCCCGTGACGCTGGTGCCGAGAATCGCGCCGAGAATAATGCTGATGGCCTGCCGCACGCTCATCATGCCGGAGTTGACAAAGCCGACGGCCATGACGGACGTCGCCGACGACGACTGGATGACCGCGGTGACGCCCACGCCCAGCAGCACGCCCTTGATCGGGTTGCTTGTCAGGCGGTAGAGCAGCAGCTCCATCCGATTGCCTGCAACTTTTTTGAGTCCGCTCCCCATCAGCGACATGCCGAACAAAAACAGGGCGACACCGCCCAGCAGTGAAATCAGATTCCCGATTCCCACGTCAATGCACTCTCCTCTTCCCGTCTTCCCGCGCGCCGAAACGGCGCTGCATGCCGGAGCCACCCGCCCCGCCGCATACGACTTTGTCCGTCATGATTCGATCGTTCTGTTTTTTCATTATAGCACAATTGCGGCAATTTTGACGACAAGCAGCCAAATCAGGTAAGATTTCGGCTGTTTCGCCAAGATTGCAGACGTCTTTTGCAGCGATATGCGCCGAACCGGACCCGCCGCGCAAAAAAATGCAGGGGAAAGGTTTTCCCCTGCGCAATGATCAATTCCGGAATAAAGGCATCGCGGCGATGCGGTCAAACGCCTCGCCCATATGTTTGCTATCGATGGTACAGGCCAGGCGCAAAAAGCCCTCGCCGCACGCGCCGAAGCCGCTGCCCGGGATCGTGAGCACGTGCGCTTCATGCAGGATGCGCATGCAGCACTCTTCCGACGTGAGTCCCGTATCGCGGATATCGACAAAGAGATAGAACGTGCCGCCGGGAGGCGTGAGCACGTGCATTTTCGGGATCGCGTTGATGCGCGCCGCGGCGTATTCGAGACGCTTTTTATACTCGGCGGCGATCGGCGGGCAGATCTCGTTGCGATGCTCCAGCGCATAAAGCGCCGCGCGCTGCGAGATCGACGGGGCGCAATAGATAACGCCTTCGTTGATTTCGCGCACGGCGTCAATAAACGCGGGCGGCGCAAGGATCGATCCGATGCGCCAGCCGGTCATCAGATAATTTTTGGAAAAGCTGTTGAGCGTGACGGTACGCTCGCGCATCCCCGGCAGGGAAACCATCGGCACGAACGGTTCGCCGTAGCTGAAGATCGTATAAATGTCGTCGGCAATCACGATGAGATCGCGGCGTTTTGCAAATTCGGCAAGCGCCGCCATGTTTTCGCGCGAGAGGCAAACGCCCGTCGGATTGCAGGGCGTGTTGAGAATGATCGCGCGCGTGCGTTCGGTCACGCAGGCCTCGAGCCGCTCGATATTGACCTGAAAGCCCTCCTCGTAGGTGCTGCTGCACTCGACGGGGACGCCGCGGGCCAGCTTTACCTGTCCCGCATAGGAAGAGAAGTACGGCGCGATCAGGATGACCTCCTCGCCGGGATTGAGGATCGCCTCGAGCACCAGCAGCAGGCCGTGGCTCGCGGAAGCGCAGATAAAGACCTCGTCCGCGGAAAAATCAAGGCCGTAGTCCTCTTTGTAGGATCTGGCGATCGCCTGCCGCAGCTCGGGATAACCCGATGCGGGCGTGTAGTGGGTGTAGCCCGCCATCGCGTCGTCAAACGCGGCGCGGATGATCCCCTCGTCGCAGGAAAGATCGGGATCGCCGATCGAAAAATTGATCAGATCGTCATACTGGCTGGCCATGTTGGCATAGCCGCTGAAAATTCCGGCATGGCCGCCCTGATAGCGGTCGGCAAGCAGCTGTTTCGGCATAGTCGGTTCCCTCTTTTCTCAAAAGCCGCCCTGTGGCACGGTGTAGTTCCACTCCAGTATACAGGCTTCGTCGAGGAAACGCAAGAGAAATTCTTCCCTTTTCACCAAATTTTTGCTATAATTTCCGTGAAAACATCCAATCGCTTTCCATTTTTTTCAGGAGGAGGCGGTCCCATGCGCCGCGAATCGCTGATCCATCCGTTCGCCCCCGTTTACGACAGCAGCTCCCGCGTACTGGTGCTGGGGTCCTTCCCGAGCCCGCTCTCGCGGCGGGAGGGCTTTTTCTACGGCAACCCGCGCAACCGCTTCTGGCCCGTGCTCGCCGCCGTGCTTGAAGCGCCTGTTCCGCAGACGATCGACGAAAAGCGCGCGCTGTGCCTCGCGCACCGCGTCGCCCTGTGGGACGTGCTCGCCGCCTGCGAGATCGCGGGCGCGTCGGACGCCTCCATCGCCTCGCCCGTGCCGAACGACCTCGCCGCGCTGATCGAAAAAACGCATATCCGCACGGTCTTCGCAACGGGGCAGGCCGCCGCAAGGCTTTACCGCCGCTATTGCGAGGAGCAAACC
>Ga0079305_1003396_pt1 | contig 10875 bp, 10 predicted proteins | sample LMS_cellobiose_e_FD_79183 | JGI IMG/M metagenome (GOLD analysis project Ga0079305, IMG submission 79183) | Rumen-fistulated moose microbial communities from Alaska, USA - LMS_cellobiose_enrichment | ecosystem: Host-associated > Mammals > Digestive system > Stomach > Rumen fluid ... | reverse complement strand
TCTTATTTTATTATTTGCGCAGAGTCATGCGTATGTTCTCGGTACGTTCGAGCCCGTATTTTTCCAGCAGCCTTGTGCAGCCTTCCACCGCAGATACATGCCGCTTATCGGAGGTACCGGGGTCGGCAGGCGGATAGGCTCCGCCGAAGGGAATGCATTCCGGGGAATGGGCGTCGCAGCCGAAGATCATGATGTTGCCGACCTCGGCGGCGATCTCCAGGAAGTCCTCGCGGGGGTACCATCTTCCGTCGCAGTAGCCGAGGAAGTTCAGCTCCAGCGGTATGTCCAGCGCCTTTGCCGCCTCGCAGACGCGGCGCATGTGCCTGCGGTAGATCTTTTCGTCCCCGTGGAAGTTGAGCAGATCGGGGTGAGCGAGATAGGCGAACTTTCCGGTCTGCATGCCTTCGATCACCTGATCGGCGTAGCAGACGAGCTTTGCCTCCTCATCGGTCGCGTGGCCGGAATAAAAGCCGTCGTATTCGTTGACGGTATAGTGCTGGCCGAGAATGAGATAATCCATCGGATACGGTGCGATGAATTCGAGGAGCTGGTCGAAATGCTTAGGATAGTACTCCGCCTCGAGTCCGATGAGTATCTCGATGCGGTCTCTGTATTCCTCTCGCAGCTCAAGCAGCGTCTGTACGTAGTCCGGGAAATCTTCGCGGTACATGCGGAAGTTGGAATAGTAGCCTTCCTTGAAAAAATAGGGGGAGTGGTCGGAGAAGCCGAGGGTGCGGAGACCTCCTTTTATGGCGTTCTCGATGTAGTCGCGTTCGGTGCCTGCCGCGTGATGGCAGCGGGCGGTGTGGGTGTGGTAGTTCGCGGTGAAGCTTGACGGCACAGCCGTCGGTTTGTGTTCCATAGTTCAAAAGACCTCGATGATGCGTCGCGCGGGGCAGGTCTGCCTTCAACGGCGGAGCCGGTCCCGGCGGCCAAATTGATACATAATAATGATATCAAAAAACGCCCGTTTTTGCAACACCAAACGGACTAAAATGTAAAGAAAAAACGCCTTGCAGCGTTTGCACTTGCAAATCGGTGCGCAAGGTGGTATTATTATCCGGGAGCGATCGTATAAGTCTGGAGGAAAAGCGTATGTCAAAATGGGTCAAGCTGATCTGCCTTCTGCTCGCGGTACTCATGGTGATCGGCACCTTTGTGGGAGTATTGCTCACAGTTTTGAGATGAAAAAAGACCCCGTCCGGGCAAAACCGGACGGGATCTGCTTTTGCTGTACTCAAAGCCCGAGGAAGGATCGCATCACGTCGATCAGGCGGCGTCCGTCCTCCACGGTCTCGCGCTCGCAGAAGATGCGTATCAGCGGCTCGGTGCCGGAGAAGCGGCAGTTGATCCAGCCGCCGTCCGCAAACGTCACCTTGAGACCGTCGGCGTAGCTCGTCTTTGCGATAGCAAGGCCGAAATCCGGCAGAAGGCGCTCTTCAAAGAGCGTTTTTTCTATTTCGAGCTTCTTTTCGTCGGAGAAGCGGCAATCGAACTCCGCCATGCCGAAGTTGCCGTATTTGGCGTGTATCTCATCGAGTATCTCGCTGATGGGCTTGCCGATGGTGCAGAGCATCTCGACGAGCAGTGCGGCGGCGTAGATGCCGTCCTTGCCCGGGATATGTCCGCGCACAGTCAGTCCTCCGGAGCTCTCTCCGCCGATGAGCGCGTCGGTCTCCTCCATCTTCTGGCTGATATACTTGAAGCCGACGGGCACCTCGTGGCAGCGGTCGCCGAAGTCTTCGGCGATCCTGTCGAGCAGATGGGTGGTGCAGAGGTTGCGCACCACGTCTCCCTTCCAGCCCTTATATTTGCGCAGATAGTAATAGAGCAGCACCATGATGTCGTTGGGATGGATAAACCGGCCGGAAGCGTCGATCAGGCCGATGCGGTCGGCGTCGCCGTCCGTGCCGATGCCGAGATCGTAGCCGTTGTCCACGACGCGGGCGCTGAGCTGGCGCAGCGTCTTTGCAGTGGGGGCGGGCAGGCGTCCGCCGAACAGGGTATCGTGCCTGTCGTTTATCACATCCACCTCGCAGCGGCAGGTCAGCAGGATGGTCTGCAGGCAGGTGCGGGAGACGCCGAACATCGGATCGAGCAGCACCTTGACCGAGCTGCGCTTGATTTTTTCGATATCGAGCACAGAGAGTATGCTGTCTATATAGTCGTTTTTGGGATTGATTATCCTGATACTTCCATTTTCCACGGCGGAGTCGAAAGGCAGCGTCTTCGGGACGTTTGCCATCGCGATGCGGCGTTCTATGTCATCGGTCACGTCCTTTGAGGCGTCGCGTCCGCCGTGCGTGAACACCTTGACGCCGTTGTATTCGGCGGGGTTGTGGCTGGCGGTGATGGCCATGCCGTAGTAGGCGCCGCTTGTTTTCACTGTATACATTATCAGCGGCGTGGGAGAATCCTCGTTGATGAGCTGCACGCCGATGCCGTTTGCGGCAAGCACGCAGGCGCACCATTTTGCGGCTATATCGGACATGAAGCGCCTGTCATAGCCGATGACGACGGGGAAGGACTCGACCTTCTCGCTCTTTATCTTGTCCGCGAGCCCCTGAGAGAGCAGCTCAAGGTTGGCCCTTGTGAAATCATCGGCGATGACCGCGCGGAAACCGCCTGTTCCGAATTTTATCATTTTATCATCTTCCTTTCGCAGACAACGTGGCGGAGAGGGTCAGGCCCTTTCGCTCAGCAGCTTTTCGCAGCGCTCAAGATCCTCCGGCGTGTTCACGCCGAGGAGCTGTACGCCGTCATTGATGGTATAGGTTTCGATCTTTCCTCCATTGCTGCGGATGAGCTCCGGCGCGTCGGTGAGGTAGTATTCTCCCTGAGCGTTGTTGTTTTTCAGGCTGCCGAGCGACGCAAAGAGTTTTTTGCTGTCAAAGACGTATACGCCGACGTTCAGCTCGCGGATGAGCTTCTGCTCCGGCGTACAGTCGCGCTCCTCCACCACGGTGAGAAAGCGTCCATCGCCGTCGCGGATGACGCGGCCGTAGGCCAGCGGAATATCGGTCACGCCGGTGATGACGGTGCAGTCGGCGTGCGACTTCTCGTGCACGGCAAAGGCGTTTTTATAGGTCTCGGTCGTGAAAAGCGGCATATCGCCGTAGCAGACGAGCACCGGTCCGTCGTAATCGGCAAGCAGCTCTTTCGCGCAGTTGACGGCGTGTCCTGTGCCGAGCTGCTCCTCCTGTACCGCAAAGCGGTAGCCGGGGAATTTCTCGATCACCTTTTCGCGTTTGTATCCGACGACGATCACGGTGTCCTTCTTGTCGATGAAGGAGAGACTGTCAACAACATATCCGAGCAGCGGCTTGCCGTTTATCTCGCGCATCACCTTCGGCAGGGTGAAGCTTTCGGAGTGCAGACGCTTGCCCTTGCCGGCGGCGAGGATTATAGCTTTCATTATTTGTTGTCCCCTTTCTGAATATATAGTCACACGGCCTGTGAGGAGAGCCCGGCGACGGTGTGCAGCACCGCTCCGGGATATCCCATTGAGCCGATCTTTTCGATTATACTCTCGGCCTTGTCGGCTGCGGCGTAAACGTAGAGGCAGCCGCCGCCGCCGGAGCCGTTGAACTTGCCGCCGTAGGCGCCCTCGGCGATTGCCGTCTCAAGGATGCGGTCGATGGTCGCGGTGGAGATGCCGAGCCCGTCACGCAGGTTGGCCTGATGCCGGTTGAGCAGCTCGCCGAGCCTGGCGTCGTCGATGCGACCGGAGGATATCATCTCAAGCGCCTCGCGCTGTATGCGGTAGTTGGAGATGTTTGCGTTCACCTTGCGCGCGTGTTCGCCGTCAAGCTTTTTCACAAGCTCCTCGTATTCGGGATGCTCATAGAAGTCGCGTATGGAGGTTATGCCGTAAGGCGCGAGCTTTTCGACGCCCTCGAGAGTGGGATATTTGGATTTGGAGAGCACGTCGAGGGTGTCCTTCGGCTCAAGGCTGTCAAAGAGGATGAAGCAGCCGGAGGGGGTGGCGGAAAGCGGCTCGACAGCGGTCCTGCCGCCGCGGAAATCGAGATGCACCAGCCCGCCGACGGCAGAAGTGTAGTGATCCATGCGGCCGCCGGGCTCGCCGAACTCGCCGACCTCGGCGTCCCATGCGAGCTCAGCCATCGCGATGGGGTCGTCCGCCTTCGGGTGTCCCCAAAGCTTTGCGAGGGCGGCGGTCATCACCAGCACCATAGTGGTGGAGGAGCACATTCCCTTGCCGATGGGTATCTCGGAATCGAGCTTGATATTTGCGCCGGTGGGCTTGCAGCCGCTTTTCCGGAGCTGCTTGACGATGCTCTTGAAGTAGTCGCGCTTTTTGTCGAAGACGATGGGCGCGCTGAGATCTATCTCATAGTGCTGGTAGAGTCCCTCGGTGTTTTTCTGTCCCAGCTCGCTGATGGAGGAGTCGCGTATGTCGATCGCGAGCAGGTCGCCGGGCGCGTCGGAGGCGTCGGCGCTGAAGCGCAGATCTATCGCCGAGGCGATGACCTCAAGGCCGAGATAGTCCTGATGTTCGCCGAACAGGCAGATCCTGCTCGGGGTGGAGGCTCTGACTCTCATTTTATGACATTTCCTTTCTGCGGCTCGGCGGGCTTTTCACGGAAAATTTCCACAAAGCAGTTGCAAGCCGATGATTGTTATGTTACTATTATATCAGATTTGAGTTTTTTTTGCATTCAGTTTAAAGTCAATTTGCTTCAGTAAAACGGCAAACCGGTATTTTTTGGCAGAGAGTGCATTTTTTTCAGAGTGCATGCAGTAAAAAACCGTGAGGACGGCACTTATTGTGTGAGACCCGCGAGAAAGACGCAGCTCCGACACAACAACAAAAGAGGAGAGAACATAAGATGAAAAAGAACAGGATATTCTTTGCGGCGATAGTCTCCGCGCTTATCATTTCGGTTTTGTTCTGCGGATGCAGCTCCGGATACGGCGGTTATGACAAGGCCTACGACGGCGCCTCCATGAGCGCCTCTTCGCCGTCATATTACCCCGAGAACAATGCCGCGTGGGATGATGATTATAACTATGAGGCCGAGGAACTCGGTTTTGAGAAGCCCCAAGAGGGGGTTATCTCCGATCTTGGCGGCGGCAAGAGCACCGAGACGATAGCCTCCGAGACGTCCTCCCGCAAGATCATAATGACCGCTCACTACACCATCGAGACCAAGGACTACGACGACAGCTATTCGAAGCTGCTTGCCCTTGCCGACGAGATGGGCGGCTATGTATCGGAATCCGATTACAGAGGAGTCAGCTTGAACAGCTATGGAGACAGCTCCCGCCAGTGCAGCGTCACCGTGCGCGTCCCGGCGGACAGATACCGCGAGTTCAACGACGCGCTCGCTTCCGTCGGCAATATATCTTACAGCAGCGAATCGCAGAGCGACGTGACGATGCAGTATTTCGATCTCCAGGCGCGCATCGAATCGCTCGAGGTGCAGGAGGATCGCCTGCTCGAGCTGCTCAGCGAGGCCGAGAATGTCTCCGAGATCCTTGAGATCGAGGACAGGCTGTCCTATGTCCGCTATCAGATCGAGAGCTATACTACCAACTTCAAGGCGCTTGCCGACGAGGTGGCATATTCCACCGTCAGCGTGTCGCTCAACGAGGTCATCGAATACACCAAGGAGCCGATAAAGGAGCTGACCTTCGGCGAGAAGATCGTCCGCCGTCTGGGCGACGGCTGGGGCGCATTTCTCGAATTCTGGGAGGGCGCACTTCTTGTCATACTCGTCTGCCTGCCGTTCCTAATCGTCATCGCGGTGATCGTGATCGTTATAGTGCTGCTTGCAAAGCGCGCAAAGAAGCGCCGCATCAACCGACAGCTCGAGATCCAGAAGATGCTCGAGGAGCAGCAGGCCCGCGTCTGGGCTGAGGCGCAGGCAAAGGTCGACGCGCAGAAGGCTCAGGATCAGAACGCGGCCGAGAACGTCGGCAGCGGAAACGACGCGCAGTAATAATCTGATGTAAACAAATTGGCCGTCCGGAAGTCACATCCGGACGGCCTTCTGAATTTTACGGTTATTTTTCCAACTCATCTAGGAAGTATGCGCGGGTGTTGGCACGGAAGCCGTGCTCGTCTATGACCTCGTAGCGCATGAACTCGTCATCCGGCAGCCGGAACTCGGCGCGTGTGAGGTATTCATGCAGAGGCGCCTCAGTAAAGGCATAGTGGCGGCCCTTTGTGTGCATGACGATGACCTTTGCAGGTGAGCACTCCAGCCGGACGACGCCGTCCTCGATGCAAAGCGAGTCGATTATGGGACCGTTGGAGGCGTAAAAGCTTTTCTTTTCTATAGCTTTTATGATGTGCTGATAGTCCAGTTTTTCGGCCAGGATCATCGTGAATCCCCAGGGGCGGGGATCTTCTGCGTCTCCGTTTCTGACATCGGCGACGTGGCTGTCGTCGGCGGCGATACAGGCGATGCGGTGCCCCATGTTCAGCATCTGATCATACATCTGCGGGTTGTAATCGCAGGTGACGTAATAGGAGCCCTGGTTGAGTATCTCCATTGCGAAAAGTCCCTTGAGCGCGCCGAAGAAAGCAGGGGATTCCATGGAATAGTGCGGATGATTCAGGCTGACGAGGAAGCCGTTGGCGTTGGCGCAGTCGATGACATGCTGCATGCTTTCGATAGTGTATTTCCGTTCGAAGGGGCTGTCGATGCGCCTCACCGTGGCGGAGCGCCACTTCTCGCCGTGTATGACGTATTCCGGGTCAAAGCAGGGCTGCGTCACGTTATGCTGATCCTTTGCGAACAGATTGAACTCCATGGTACGCGTATACGGCCAATCCTCGAAAGTGCGGGATTCACAGAACGCGTATTCAAATCCGGTAACGGTCAGAAAATCCGGATCATCAAGGTCGGAGTGATCCACGAGCAGCTCGTGATCGGTCATGGCGAGAACGCTGTAGCCTTTGGATTTATAGTGATCCTTCATCTCGGAAGGGGTGTTGCGTCCGTCGGAGACTGTGGTGTGGCAGTGCAGATTGGCCTTGAACTGCCGCACGCCCTCTGGGAAAAGAAACGTCTTCATGTTCTCGCTCCCTTTGCATTTTGCTAGATATATCATAGCACGACCGCGTGGAATTATCAAGAGTATTTCCTCCGCACGTATGTGTCTTTCGGGGGAGCTCCGTCACGCGCCGGGGAGGGAGGTTTTTGTGTTTTTCACGGTTGATTTGTCGCGAAGTTGTTGATTATTCTTCCGTTTGATGATAAACTGATAAAGAAATAGATTATAGGCGTAAATGTTTCGAGGAAAGGGAAATGGGCCAGTGGATCATATCATCGACAAGAAAAATATGACAGAAGAAGATATCAAATTGAATTTTATCACGCCTGCGCTCGTAAAACATGGTTGGCAAAATAAGATCACCATTGAGACTAAGGTGAATTTTACGGATGGAAAGATCAATTTACGCGGTAATCTTGTGTCAAGAACTGCGCCCAAAAAGGCTGATTACATCCTTTATCTCGAACGCAACTATCCTATTGCTATCGTGGAGGCAAAAGACAATAATCATATCGTTTCTTTTGGGCTTCAGCAGGCGATGACCTATGCACAGAGTCTGGACCTTCCTTTTGCATATAGCTCCAACGGAGACGGTTTTGTGGAACATGACTTTTTGACCGGCTTGGAGCGGGAATTTGGTATGGATCAGTTTCCAACAGCGGAAGAGCTGATTTCCCGATATAAATCAGAACGCAACAGCGGTGCCGGTATTACGCCTGCAGAGGAAAAGGTACTTGTGCAGCCTTATTACAGCAGCCAGAACACCTATCCTCCGCGCTATTACCAGCGGATTGCCATCAACCGAACATTGGAAGCTATCGCGCGGGGGCAGGATCGTCTGCTGCTCGTTATGGCGACAGGTACAGGAAAAACGTATACCGCATTTCAGATCGTATATCGGCTTATTCAAAGCGGGATGAAGCGAAAAGTCCTCTATCTTGTAGACCGCAACTTTTTGGCCGATACCTCTATCCAGCAGGATTTTGCGCCGCTCGAAAAAGTGATCCACAAGATCAATTATGCAAAAGACGATGCAAAAACCATTTCTGCTTATCAGGTATATTTTTCTTTGTATCAACAACTTGTTGCGGGGAGCGATAAAGAAAACGATGATGACGATGATGTTCTGTATAAACTGAAAGAGCTCTTTCGACCGGATTTCTTTGATCTGATCATCGTGGACGAGTGTCACCGCGGGTCGGCGAAAGAGGAAAGCCGATGGCGCCGCATCCTGGAATATTTCAGTTCTGCTACGCAGATTGGTATGACGGCAACGCCTAAAGAAACAAAATATATCTCAAACATCAATTACTTTGGTGAGCCTGTATACACCTATAGCCTTAAGCAAGGCATAGAAGACGGTTTCCTTGCGCCGTTCAAGGTCATTAATATAACAACAGATATAGGTGACGGATGGCGTCCGAAGGAGGGCCAGCTGGATAAATACGGCAATCCGATTGAGGATCGTGTCTATACCAACAGCGATTACGATTACAACATCGTGATCGAAGATCGTATCCAACAGGTTGCTTCGGAGATAACCAATTATCTTAAGGCGACTGACCGCATGGCGAAGACCATCGTGTTCTGTGCCACGGAAGACGCCGCAGAGCGTATGCGAATCGCCTTGGTCAATCTGAATGCCGATATGGTGAAGAAGAATCCGGACTACGTTGTCAGGATCACCGGCAGCGACGCCTACGGCAAAAGCAAGCTGGATTACTTCATTTCGGTTTCCTCGCCGTATCCGGTAATAGCTACTACTTCCAAACTGCTCTCCACAGGTGCGGACTGCAAGATGACTAAGCTGATAGTTCTGGATGAGATGATCGGCTCTATGACGGAATTCAAACAGATCATCGGACGCGGCACGCGGCTGCGTGAAAAGGAAGGAAAGACCAATTTTGTGATCATGGACTTCCGCAACGTTACTCGTTTGTTTTCAGATCCTGATTGGGATGGCCCTATAGAGTCTTATCCCGGTTTTCCTCCTGGACCGAAGGGGCCGGGAGGGGAGCCTCCGGTACCGCCTCCCGGCCCGGGACCGGAACCGCCGCTGCCTCCGAGGGTGAAGCCTGTCGTTGACAAAAACGGCTGCCGCGTGGAAGTTATCCAAAAAACTGTCTCCATATATGATACGGACGGAAAACTGCTCCGGCAGGAAAGCATCACGGACTATACCAAGGAGAACGTGCGCGGCGAGTATGCAACGCTGGACGCCTTCATCCAGGAGTGGCGGAAAGATCCGAAGAAAGAAAAGATCCGTGATATGCTTTGGGATCGCGGCATTGATCTGGAGCTGATGAAGGCAGATCAGGGTATGTCCGACGTGGATGACTTCGACTTCATATGCCATGTTGCCTACGATAAAAAGCCTCTCACACGCCGTGAACGAGCCAATAACGTAAAGAAACGCGATTTCCTCAGTAAGTACAGCGGCGTGGCACGGGAAGTGCTGGAAGCGCTTTTGGACAAGTATATGAACGTCGGTATTTACGAGATTGGAAAGACCGAGATTTTGAAACTTGATCCGTTCTTGAAATACGGCAAACCGGCGAAGATATCTTCCTTCTTCGGCGGAAAGGCTGGCTATATCAAGGCTGTGCAGGAGTTGGAAGACGCGATTTATATGGATGAGGTGGGCTAAATGAAAACCATCAGTTCCTGGCATGTCGGTGTTGCTGCAGAAGCATACACCGCTGCCGTTTTCGCCCGGTACGGATATGATGTTTCTGTTCAGTACGGTGCGAATCAACCGGAATATGACTTGATTGCTGTATCCGGCGATAAGATGCTGAAGATCTCCGTGAAGGGCAGTCAGGATGGAAGCTGGGGCTTGACTCAGGGCTACAAGAAGGGCTGCGATTACCATGAGGCAGTCAGTAGATGGCTCGCCACCCATCACAAGAAAACGATCTTCTGCTTGGTCCAGTTCCAAAACACTGCTCCAAATGATATGCCGAGGATCTATTTAGCCACCCCGGCAGAGATTGCAGAACGGTTGAATGCTTCTGCCGGAGGCCGGGGCGAAACGATCTTGTATGAGAATCACACGTGGGGACCTCGCGCTGTCGGACACGGCACAACAGATAGAATCCCAGATGAATGGAGCATCAGCGCCGAAAGATTGGACTATATGTTCACCACGTATGGGGAGTAAAGAAAGGAATTAGCACGATGGCAAATCTATCCGGTTTTGTAAAACGGCTGCGTGATATCATGCGTAACGACGCCGGTATCAACGGCGACGCGCAGCGCATCGAGCAGATCGCGTGGATGCTGTTTTTGAAAGTTTATGACGCCAAGGAGCAGGATTGGGAATTCGATGACGAGGATTATACCTCCATCATCCCGGAGGAATGCCGCTGGGCAAACTGGGCCCATGATGACCGCTCCGGCACGGCCATGACCGGCGAGCGGCTTCTGGACTTTGTAAACAACACCCTGTTCCCCACGCTGAAAAAGCTGCCCGTGGACGCCTCCACGCCAATCAAAAAAGCCATCGTGCAGACCACCTTTGCCGATGCCAACAACTACATGAAGGACGGCGTGCTGCTCCGCCAGGTGCTCAACGTGATCGACGAGCTGGATCTCTCTGACTACGAGGAGAGCCACGCTTTCGGAGAGATTTACGAGACCATTCTGAAAGAACTGCAGAGCGCAGGCAGCGCCGGTGAATTCTATACGCCCCGCGCCGTCACCGAATTCATGGCGCAGATGATCAAGCCCCGGATCGGTGAAAAGATGGCGGATATAAAAACACCGAGATTGATACAATTTAATTTTTCCTCCGCCGATTTTGCCGCTTGAGGGGTAAGTTGGCGTTTGAGGGGTAAGTTGTGGAAGTCGGGG
>Ga0079305_1003395_pt1 | contig 10878 bp, 7 predicted proteins | sample LMS_cellobiose_e_FD_79183 | JGI IMG/M metagenome (GOLD analysis project Ga0079305, IMG submission 79183) | Rumen-fistulated moose microbial communities from Alaska, USA - LMS_cellobiose_enrichment | ecosystem: Host-associated > Mammals > Digestive system > Stomach > Rumen fluid ... | reverse complement strand
TCCCCGCGCTTACCGAGGAATTCGTCTTTCGCGGCATACTGCTTCAGGAATACCGCGCCGCGGGCTGTTCGAAGATCACATCGCTGCTGCTTTCGTCGCTGCTCTTTGCGATGCTTCATTTCAATGTCGCTCAGCTGCCCGTCTATTTCTTCGGCGGGATAGCCTTCGGATGCGTTATGATGGTCACTGATTCGATCTTCGCGGCGATGCTGGTGCATTTTCTCAACAACGCGTTCAGTCTCTTTTTCGAGACGCAGATACTTCAGCTTATCACGCAGACCGACAGCATGATATTCGTGCTATTCGTCTTCACCGTGGTCTTTCTCGTCTTCCTGATCCTCTCGGTCCACACGGCCGAGGCGATCTTGTACGAGCGCGGGGAATCGGGGGCAAAGCCGCTCTTCGCGCCCGCATACACCCGTAAAGAAAAGGCAAAATACAAGGACCGTCTGCTCGAAGCGGTGATCTCCCCATCGTTCCTGCTGTGCGTAGCGGCGTTTTTCGCCTTTACATTCGGCTTTAAAAAGTAATAACCATCATCTTTGCAACCGTTCAAAAGGAGACCGAAATGAACGAAAACAGCAACAATAACAACGGACTTTCACCGCTCGACGAGCTGAGAATGATCAACGAGCGCGTCGGCGGCGATCAGAGACCTGCGCCAAGGCCGGTGCAAAAGCCGCAGATCCGCCGTGCGCCGGTTCCCCGCGCCGCTCAGCCGCAGACCGCCGCCAATGCGCACATGCCGGCTTCCCCTCAGATGCCGCCTCAGCGCAGGCAGGCGGCGAAGGCGACGCAGATCAAGCATCCGGTCCCTCGCGGACAGTCCGCCGCTTCTCAACCCACTCAGATGATCAACACCGAGGAGGTCATTCGCACCGCCAACGGCAATTCGGCCGCCGCCCACTCCGGTCAGCGCGCCGGAGACGTACGCCGCGTCCGCGCCGCGTCCGTTGAACGGGCGGAAAGATCGGCTTCCTCTACCAGAAATATGCCCTCCGTCAAAAAAGACTCCGTCGCAAAGCCGTCCGCCAAAAAGGAAAAGGAAAAGGATGAAAACAGGGGCAAAGGCGCCGTTTCAAGCACGGTCAAGGGCGTGATATACCTTGTCGCGGTGCTTGTCATCTCCGGATTCCTCTCGCTTTTCGTGATACTGGTCGGAAACGACGTCTTCGCGCTCGTCAAGGACTCGAACGAGGTCGTGGTCACCATCCCCGAGGGCGCCGACCTTTCAGACATTGCCGAGGTCCTGGGCGAGAACAATATCGTCAAATATCCGGGCTTCTTCAAGTTCTACGTCAATTTCCGCCACAAGGGCGCAGATCACTATCTGTCCGGTTCCTTTACCGTCTCCCCCTCGATGCCCTACGACATGCTGATAGCCACCTTCAAGGAGTCCGCCGCCCGCCGCAAGGAGATCACCATCACCTTCACCGAGGGCATGACGGTGGACGAGATCATCGATAAGTTCCTCGAGAACGGGATCGGCACGCGCGAGCGCTTCGTGGATGTTATACAGAACTACGATTTCGACTACTGGTTCATCAAGGAGCTTGACAAATCGATAGCCGCGCATCCCGACTCGGGACGCAAATACCGTCTTGAGGGATACCTCTTCCCCGACACCTACAACTTCTACAGCGACTCCACCGAGGAGACCGCGATCGCCCGTCTGCTTGACAACTTCGCCGTCAAGTTCGACGACAACTACCGCCTCGGCGCGGAACAGCAGGGCATGACGGTCGACCAGGTCGTCACGCTCGCGTCGATAATCCAGAAGGAGGCGAAATTCGTCGCCGACTACCCGATAGTTTCGAGCGTCTTCCACAACCGTCTCGACAATCCGTCCCGCACCGACGGCAAGCTGGAAAGCAACGCCACCGTCCAGTACACCATGCCGAAGGAGGATGTCCGCCTCGAGCTGACCGTGGAGGAGATACAGAAATACGACAACGCCTACAACACCTATCTCTATCCCGGACTGCCGGTCGGCGCGATCTGCAATCCGTCGATAAACGCGATCAACTTCGCCCTCTATCCGCAGGACACCGACTATTACTACTTCATCTCCGACTCGTCCGGCGCCAACCTCTACGCCCGCACCTGGGAGGAGCACGCGCGCAACCGTCAGAAGGTGGAGGCGGAATCCGGTTCATGATCCGTTAAAGAAAGGCCGTTTTATTGAAATGCTTATTGATTTTCATTCGCACATACTTCCGGGCGCCGACCACGGATCCGACTCCGTGGAGTGCTCGCTCGCACAGATAAAGAAGGCGAAGAGCGTCGGTATAGAAGCGATAGTCTCCACCTCGCATTACTATCAGCACAGCGACACGATCCCGGAATTTCTCGCCCGCCGCGAGCATTGCTACAACAAGCTCCGCCGCGCGCTTGACGAGGAGGGCGTCGAGATCAGGATCTTCAAGGCGGCGGAGGTGACGCTGGAGGTCGATCTGGCGAACGATCCCTTGCTTCCCGAGCTCTGCATCGAGGGGACGAACTGCATCCTTCTCGAGATGCCGATGAACGTCAAGTGGACAGACTGGGTCTACAACTCGGTCTATGAGATCGCCGCCCGCCGCAACGTGCGTCCCGTGATCGCCCACATCGACCGCTACGACGAGAAATATCTCAAAAAACTGCTCGAAATGGACGTGCTTCCGCAGATAAACGCCGTCTCGCTCTGCAATATATTCCAGCGCAGAAAGATGCTGAAATACGTGCGCGAGGGAACCGTCAAGTTTCTGGGCAGCGACGTACATAAAGCCGCGGCTCCGCAGTACGACGATTTCAAAAAGGCGATCGGCATTCTCGGCGAAGAGTATACCGACCTGCTGATGCAGAACGCCGCCGAGGTGCTCGGGTTGAGTGAAAAAAAGCCCGTGCAGAACGAATCGGGCGGACTTCTTCTCTTTTAAGTTATGAACGGAAAATCATTTCCCTCGCTTATCTTCACCGGCGCTCCGGTGAGAGGTGATATAGACGGCGCGGTCTTCCGCGACCTCAAAATGGACGCTCTTTTCTCGCGCGAGGCGCTCTCGGTCATGTCGGGGATCTGCCCCGAAAGCGATCTGCCGCTCCGCCGCGAGATATTCGAGAGTCTTTCCGAAAGCGGCGCGTATGCGGCGTTCCGCTCCCTCTCCGGCGCCTTCACCGACGCAGCCGATTCGGACGCGCTCTACCGCTCGGTCTCCGAAAAGTATCCGGGTTACAGATCGTTTTTGTTCGCGGCGCTCTGCCGCAAATTCGTTAGCGCCTGCAAAGCCGCCGCCGGATTCTCCTCGGATGCGCGCCTCTTCGCGCGGTTTTCCGAGCGCTTCGCCGAGCTTACGTCCTCACCGGAATTCGCCGATCTTGCCGCGGCTGCCGAAAAATGCGCCGACGGCTCCGACCTGCGCCTCCCCTTCTCTTTCGTTTCGGGAGCCGACACGGTCAGCTTCTCATCCGGCGAAGATCCCGGACTGTGGGCGGGGATAGATCCCGCGTACGCGCCCGAGCCGTCGCGCGCAGACCCGGAATTTGCAGATCAGGTCGTCTCTCTCGACGGCAAGCTGCTCGCCGCCGCGCTCGAATTTCACTACGCCTACCGCAAAATATACGAAACTCTCTCGGACGGATTCTATTCCTATTCCGATGAATTCCGCTTTATAGCCGAGGTCTGCGGTCTCGTTTTCGAGGCGAAGGAGGCGGGTCTGCCGCTCTGTTTCCCCGAACTCACGCAAAGCAGACGTATCTCCGCGCAAAATGCGTACGATCTCACCCTGCTCGCAAAGGGAGAGAAAAATATCGTGCCCAACGATTTCCGCTTTACTGCCGAAGAGCCCTTCTTCTTCCTTTCGGGCGCCAACGGCGGCGGAAAGACCACCTATCTTCGCAACGTCGGAGTCAACGTGATACTCGCGCTCTCCGGAGCGCCCGCGGCCGCCGACTCTATGGAGCTTTGCCGCGTTGACGGCGTTTTCACCCACTTTCCCGCAGATGAGGATTTCGAGGGCGAGGGAAGGTTTGCGAACGAAAAACGCCGCGCCGGCGAGATCCTCGCAAGGTGCGGAGATCAACCGCTGGCGCTGCTCAACGAGACCTTTTCCACCACCGTGGAGGAAAAATCGCGCTCCGAGACCGTCGCCCTGACCCACGATCTGGTCGAAAAAGGCGCGTTTGGAGTCTACGTCACCCACACGTCCGGAGTTTCCGCCGATCGCGCGGGGATACTCGTCTGCGAGACCGTTCCGGACGGGGGCAACACGCGCACATACCGCATCGTCCGCGCCGACGGGGGCGGCGCCTCCCGCGCTCGCGACGTATTGAAAAAGTATTCGCTGGACGCCGAGTCGCTTGAAAAGCGTCTCTCCCGGCGGGGGGTGAAATGATGGACTTCTCGCTTCTTTATAAAGTCGGGGAACACGCGCCGCCCTGCGGCTCCGCAGACCTTCTGCTCCTGCGCGACACTTTTGAAAAAATATGCTCAGACCCGGTAAAGGTCGGGATCTTCACGGATACGATCGACCGCCCGCCGGAGCTTGAAGAAAACGTCAGGTACCGCCGCGGGATAATCGGCGATCTCTCTGCCGATCCGCAGCTTGCAAGGCGTCTGAAGACCGTCTTCGCGCGGTACGACCGAATGAGGGACGACTGGGCGGAGACGAGAGCCGCCGCTTCCGTGGATCTTGCGGGCGGCGCCGCTCCGGAGGTCTGCCTTGAAGCCGCGTGGTCAGCGCTGCGCCGAATGGCGGCCTTCCCCTCCGCGCTGATCTCCTTCCTTTCCGAGATCTCCGAGATCACTTCGGGCGACAGGGTCGCCTCCGATGGGCTGAAACTGCTCAATTCCAGATGCGGGGAGCTCTGCCGGGGCGAACTGAAAACGCTCGCCGAAACCGCCGAGCTGTTTCGCTTTTCCTCACCCGATACGCACGAGATCGAGGTCTCCGCTGTCTTCGATCCGTACGTCGGCGGATTTACCGGGATGCAGGTCGCAGGCGTCCGCGAGACCGAAAAGAAAAAGCGCGGAATAGCCGCGCTGCTGCAAAAGCGCGCAAAGAGCGTTGAGACCTCCGAAGGCGAAGCCGTCGAGACCGCGAAACGCCTCGCCGCGTCCGCCGCGAAGGATCTATGCGACCTGTTTGCGTCCCGTATCGGAGCAGTCTACGGCGAGTTCTACGGCATATCCCGCGAGCTCTGCTTCTACGAGTGCGCGGTCGAATATATCGCCTGCCTGCAGGCGAAGGGCGTCCCCTTCTGCTATCCGCTGATCGGCGCAGACGGCGGGACCGAGATCTCCGGTCTGCGCGATCTCCGTCTGATCGCCTCCGGCGAGGACCCCGTTCCATCCGATCTCTCGCTTTCCGGCGGGACTCGCGGTATCCTTATCCGCGGAGAGAACGGATCGGGCAAGACCACCTTCCTGCGTTCGGTCGGCACTGCCTACCTCCTTTTCAGGGCTGGACTTCCGATCCCCGCTTCCGAGGCGAGGATGAGCGTGGGCGGCGGAGTTTTCTGTCACTTCGCGTCCGCGGAAGAGGATCTGTGCGCCGGAGACAGAGCCGGGCGCTTCGAGGGCGAGGCGCGCGCCGTCTCCGGGATCGTCGACCGGCTGCGCCCCGGCTCCGTATTCCTTATGAACGAGACCTTCCAGACCACCTCGTACGAGGACGGGACCGCCGCGATGAGGGATCTCCTCGCCGCGCTCGGCGGATCGGAGGTGCGCTATCTTCTGGTCACGCATCTGACCGGACTATTCGACCCCTCGCCGGAGGGCGCCGCGTGTATAGAATTCGACCTTCACAGGCACAAATATCAATATCTCAACCGAGAAAGGACTTCAAAATGAAACGATCAGTTAAAGCCGCAATTACGGTATTGACGGCGGCGCTGCTGCTGTTCGCCGCGCTCGCGTTCGCTTCTTCCGCCGAGGCGCCCGCGTTCATCGACACAAAAGAGGGCGCGTGGTATCAGAAGGCGCTCGGATACGTGGTGGATCACGGGCTCATGGCGGGCACGTCCGCCTCGACCTTCGAGCCGCAGAAGCCGTTCTCGCGCGCGATGGCGGCTCTCGTCTCGGCAAAGCTCGCCGGCGCAGACCTTGACGCCTACAAGGACGCCGGATCCTCCTTCGATGACGTCGATCCCGCAAGATGGTACGCTCAGGCGGTAGCCTGGGCAAACGAAAACGGGATAGCCGTGGGGTACAACAGCAGCATCTTCAAGCCGTCCGCACCCGTCACGCGCGAACAGCTCGCGCTTATGATGATGAAGCTCTCCGACCTGCTCGGTCTCACGAACGGCGACGCGATGTCCGTCGGACTTGACGGCTTTACCGACGCCGAAAGCGTCAGCGCGTGGGCGACCGAGGCGGTGGAGTGGGCGGTCTCCAACGCATATATCTCGGGCTACGAGGATAATACCATCCGTCCCCGCGGAAACGCCACCAGAGCCCAGGCCGCGCAGATATTCTTCAATCTCAACTACGTAAAAGAGTTCGGGCACCTTCCTCCCGACACCTCGGAGGCAGATAAGCTGACCATAGCCGAATCCGATACCGCGCGCATCCTCTGCTGGGGCGACAGCCTGACCGAGGGCTGCTTCTACGTCCCCGCCGAGGGCGACGTCGGCGCCTACAACTTCGCCGATACCGAGCACGCCTATCCCACCCGTCTGGCGGAAGCGGTAGACGTCGAGGTCATCAACTACGGCATCAGCGGCGAGACCGCCGAGCAGATCGCCGAGCGTCAGGGCGGGCTTCCCGTCTTCGCCGACAAGATGACCATCCCCGCCGACTGCACCCCCGTCCGCGTCTATCTGATGCTGGAAAACGAATACGACAGCGATTTCATCGGCGCGGGGCTCGAGCCCTGCTCGATACAGATCAACATTGCCGGCGTCTGGGGCGAGGTCAAAATGGTCAAGCATGCGGACGATCCGCACGACGTCGGGCTCTCTTTCACAAGGAACGAGCCGGGCGAGGAGGTCACCACCACCCGCATGACCCAGATCGTCACCGCCCCGATGGCGGACAGACGCTCAAAGGACATCCTGGTCATCTTCACCGGAAGCAACAACCGTCCGAACGAGGCGATCCTCCCCGACGTGATCGAGCTCCAGGAGGCGATGATCGACTACGCAGACGCGCGCGACAGATACGTCGTCGTCGACTTCACGTCCAAGAGGATGATCCCCCACATTTTCCGGGTCAACGAAATGATGCTGGAGCATTACGGAGACCGGCTGGTACGCTTCCACAACTATCTGATGACCGACGCGCTCGCCGACGCGGGCATCACGCCGACCGAGGCCGATCTATACAACATAAGCATCGGCGAGGTGCCGGATTCGCTGCTCTGCCGCGACCTGCTGCACGGCATGCCGGCCTTCAACCAGGGTCTTGCGAACCTGGTCAGAGCGAAGCTCGCAGAACTCGGTCTGATAGCCTGATATTTCCGTATAACGCACGAGATCTTCCTCACCGGAGGAAGATCTCATTTTTTTCTTTTTCTCTTTTTTTCGATCGCGCGGTCAGGCAGCCCGAACGTTTGCGTAAGCTCCGCCCCCTCGCGCTTTTTCCCGGTCGCACGGTTGGGCAGCTTGAACATACGCGTAAGCTCCGCCCCCTCGCGCTCCGATCCGGGCACTGTGACGGCGAATCCGGTCGCCTCCGTCGGGGACGCCACGGGATTGGTCGTAAACGCGTCGCGCGAGTATTCCGCGGCGTCGGTCTTTCCGTTCTGTTTTTTTGACGTATCGCTCACCTCCGCGGATATTGTTCCCCGATCCGCCCGAAACGATACGAAAAGACCCGGACGATCCATCCATCCGGGTCTTTGATTTTTTCGTTCAGAATATCGCGTAGGAGCCCGCGGAAGCCGAATAGACGTGCGCGGAACGCGGATAACCGTGCTTGTCGTAATACCCCGCGTTGACTGCGTCGATTATCGACTCCGTCTTGTCCTTTTCGATCAGAGCGACGACGCATCCGCCGAGTCCGGCGCCGACCATCTCGCTGCCCAGCACTCCATCTGTCGAATCGAGCAGATCGCAAAGCGCGTCGATCTGTTCGGTAGAGCATCCGTACGCGCCGCTCTGCAAAGCGGCGTCGGCGTTTTCGCGCGCGAGACGGTCGAGCTCCTCGTCCCCGATGCCGCCCGGCCCGACGCGGTCGCCGTTATGACTGATCTTCATCATTTCGCCTATGCGGGCGTATTCGCCCTCATTGAGCAATCCCATGAACCGCTCGGAACGAAGGCACTCCGAGATCCCGAACAGCGCGACGCCGCGAAGCTCGTAAACTCCCGGATCGGCGTGGGTCGAAAAGATCCTCGCAAGACTCTCCGAATACTCGGGAAGCAGCGCCTTGACGCCGCCGCGCGTCATCGTATCCGGCAGAGACTTCAGTATCTCGTATATTTTGGAATACGGGCGGACTTTGGCGATATCGCGGAACTCACGCAGGTCGAGATCGGGATAGTTCTTCTTTATGATCATGAAGGCGAACTCGTACGCCGCCACCTTTGCGTTGAACTTGTCCCGGCTGCCCTCGGATTTCTTCGATTTGATCATGCTGTTCGCCACCAGCACCGCGTATTTTTCAGAAAACGACGCCTGCTCTCCCACCTCGAAGGGTTTAAATCCGAGATGGATCATCCTGCCTTTTTTGCAGCATTTCATCGCGGCGTGATCGCCCGATCCTCCGCGCGATCCGACAAACCATTCCCCCTCGCCGCAGAGGTCGATGAACTGCCTGTCGCTTATGTTCATACAGTTGAGCGAAACGACCGCCTCCATCGCCGCCACCACCATCGCGGAGGATGACGAGAGTCCCGCAGCCACCGGTATGTTTCCCGAAACGGCAATATCCATACCGCACAGAGGGTATTCCGATTCCAGCTGCGCGCGGAGCACGGCGGATTTCACGTAATTGGACCAGTCTCCCGCGCTCTCCGCGAGCTTGGCCTTGACGCGCGCCTCGTCGAGATAGCCGAGCCAGTTTTCATGAGGAGCGATATCCAGCGTTTCGCCTATCGAAAAACTCCTTTCGGGATATGCGGCGTCGGCGTTCGCTATATTCACCGTATCGTCGTCGCGCGGGGATGACACGAAAACCGTATCCTTGTCCGTCGCCATCACGTTGACTCCGCCGCCGCGGTGATCTATATGGCGTCCCATAAGATTGATCCTGCCGGGAGCGCGGGTGATCACGACCTTGCGGTCGCCGTATTTTTTTATGAAGAATTCGAGCAGTCCGACGTATCTGAGCTTTTCTTCCTCGATCCCGTCCGGATAGAGGGACGAAAGCATCCCGTCTGCCCCGCCCCGGCTGATCTCAGCGATCAGTTCGGACGCGCGGCGCATAAAATGCAGACTCATTCTGCGAAGCTCCGGCTTGGTGCTGTAAGTCAGCAGCTGATCGCCGGACTTGATCTCATAGAGCTCGGCCTCATCCTTCGAGGCAAAGTATTCGAGAGTGTCCGTCAGATATATCTCTCCCTGAGCGTTATCGGATCTGAGCATCGAGATGGCGCGCATCACCTCGCGGGAATCGAAGCAGTAGGTCGCAGCGTTGGCGTACGGCGTTCCGAGCACCTCGGCGGCGCTGAAATCGCGTCCGCAGAGTCTCCTGACTCCCGACGGTCTCTCCGCCGCCGCTTTTTTGATCACCGCAGCGGCTTTCTTCTTGTTGAGCCCGATCTCGTCGAGCTTGCGTTGATAATCCGCAGGATCGACGTCCGCAAGCGCCATAAGCGCCGCGTCCGGAAATTCAACGATGCCGAACGGTCTTCCGTCCGCGACGATAACGCGTCCGCCATTGAAATTTGAACCGATGGGCTGTACTCCCCACACCGCCTTAGCCGTGCTTGCGCGCTCCAACAGGCCCGAAACGACCTCGGTCGCGACGATCTTATCGCCCATCGAAACTATGACCGGGCCTTCATACCCGACCGTGGTGAGCGCCCGGAGTCCGCACATCGCCGCGTGTCCCGTGCCTTTCTGTTCCTTCTGATAGGCGTACACCACGCCCTCTTCGCCGTCAAGGCAGTCCATGACGCTGTACGCCTTGTGCCCGATCACAATCACGAAACGGGAGACTCCCCCCGCCCTCATGTTCGATATTATCCGCTTGATCACCGGCACTCCGGCGCAGTCAAAGCATACCTTGTTTTTGGAATCGTCGTTCATCCGCGTGCCCTTGCCGGCACACAGAATTATCGCAGCGGCGTTTAACATATCGTGCCTCCGAAAAAATGATTACCATTTTACATTCGATTGGAATTATACCATACTTTGGCGCGAAATGCAAGCGCAGATTGACCGGGCGGTCCGGACGTATGCCGTCCTTCCCGAAAAGCCGAGACGGCGTCCTTTTATCAGACCGTTCAATATCTTTTTTATCGGGTTATTAGGGGACTATTTATATTTATTATTGACTTAAAAGAAAGAGTATGTTAAAATAATTAATTATAAAGGAGAACTATGCTGTATCTGAAGCAGGTGATCCGAATAAACAATAAACGCCAACTATTCGCCGGATGTCCGTGCCGATCAGCCCGGACCCGCCACCGGAGGTAACGATGAATCCAAAAGACGAACGTATTCTCGTAATAGCCGCGCATCCCGACGACGAAGTCCTCGGGATGGGCGCGACGATCGCCAAATACGCAGCCGCGGGCGCGAAGGTCAGGGTGCTGATACTCACGGACGGAAGTACCGCCCAGTATAGGGACGACCCGAACACCCTTTCCATCCTGCAAAAAAAGAAGGAGGAAACGCTCGCCTGCGCGGAAGTCCTCGGCGTAGAGTCGGTCGTCTACGGCGGATTCCCGGATATGAAGCTCGATACCGTACCGCACGTGGACGTCAACGCAGTGCTGGAGCGAGCAGTCGAAGAAT
>Ga0079305_1003394_pt1 | contig 10886 bp, 10 predicted proteins | sample LMS_cellobiose_e_FD_79183 | JGI IMG/M metagenome (GOLD analysis project Ga0079305, IMG submission 79183) | Rumen-fistulated moose microbial communities from Alaska, USA - LMS_cellobiose_enrichment | ecosystem: Host-associated > Mammals > Digestive system > Stomach > Rumen fluid ... | reverse complement strand
GGTGGATTGGTCGATAAAGTAGTAAAAATCCGAAGGTGTGCTGCGGTAGTCAAAGGTGGTCGAAGATTCAGTTTTACTGCGCTTGTTGTTGTCGGTGACGAACAGGGTAAAGTTGCCTGGGGATATGGTAAAGCTAATGAGGTTCCGCCGGCTGTGGAAAAAGCGGTTCAGGATGGTTCCCGTAAACTGGTTGGAATTAAGCTGGAAGAATCGACGATTCCCCATGAGGTGAAAGGTCGGTTTGGTGCGGCTCGTGTTATTTTGATTCCGGCCCGTCCCGGTACGGGGGTTATTGCCGGCGCCGCGGTTCGTGCTGTTTGTGAAGCGTGCGGAATTAAGGATATTTTAACGAAGTCTTATGGAAGCACAAACCCGACGAACCTTGTGAAAGCAACCATTGATGCACTTTATCAGCTGCGTTCCAAAGCAGATATTGAACGACTGAGAGGAGTGGAACTCTAATGAATTTAAATACCGTAAATGATGGTGTTCTGGGCCGTAAAGCCAAAAAACGTCTTGGTCGGGGTCCCGGTTCTGGTAATGGGAAGACTGCGGGACGTGGTTTTAACGGTCAGGGAGCCCGAGCTGGTTTTTCGTTGTCTCCGGTTTTTGAAGGTGGTCAGTTGCCGGTTTCCCGTCGAGTTCCGAAACGTGGTTTCAATAACAAACGTTTTGCCGATGTGGTGGAAGTGATTACGATTGCGACGATCAATGCCCGGCTGACCGATGTTGAGGAAATCAATCCGACGGTTTTGTTTTCCAGGAAGCTGATTGACAAAGCGGATTCCTATGTTAAGGTGATTGGGAATGGAGATTTGACAAAATCGTATATTTTCCGGGTTCATCGCGCTTCCAGGGGGGCTGTGGCCGCGATTGAAAAGGCCGGTGGCAAAATTGAATTTCTGCCGGGCAAAAAGCCTGTTGTGAAAAACAAAATGAAAATAAAGGTTGCGAAATAAATTAAAGAGAACTGATAAATTCAGCGGTCGGTTGGTCGCTGAATTTTTTGATATATTTAACAGGACAGAGCCTTTGGAGTAAGAGAAATCTGTTTTCTTTATTAAGTGCCGGCAAGCCGTTATAACACAGGTTTAATGTTGTTCTCATTGAGGCGAAACAACAATCCGGAATATCTTCATAGGAATTATTTTATTAAGAGTAGATCGAAAGGTGATTCCGGTTTGATATCCTGAATGGAGAAGGTTTTCCCGGGACCGGGTGAGTAAAAATCCTGTTTGGGGTTGCCGGTTCCTGTTTTTATTTCAGAAAATCAGTATAATAAAATTTCTTTTTGAAAAAATATCCGGTTCCGATTCAAAAAAGAATGAGAGGTCAGAACTCAAAACATAGATGATGATGGTATCATTTTCCGCGTCATTTTATAAATCATAAGGGCGAGTATTCGATGTTTGAAAAAATAAGAATTATGTTCTCAATCGGTGAATTGAGAAAGAAGATACTATTGACGCTTGGACTTTTGGCTGTTTATCGTCTGGGCTGGAATATTATGCTTCCTATGGTGAATGCTCAGGGAATGCTTAGCGCTTTTTCCAACCAGGCCAGCTTTTCGGATCTGTTGAATCAGGTTGCTGTTTTCAGTGGTACACAGCTTGACCAGATGACCATTTTTGGTCTTGGAATTATGCCGTATATTTCCGCGTCCATTATTTTCCAGCTGCTTGCTACTGTTATTCCTTCTTTGGAAAAGCTTCAAAAGGAAGGCGAAAGCGGTCGTAAAAAGATCAATGAATATACTCGTTACGTGACAATTTTGATTTGTATCATTCAGAGTATTGCTTATATTGCCATGCTGGATTCAACGGCAGCCGGTCAGATGATGGCGACGGGACATCAGGAAATGTACATCGATACCTGTATATCCGAGTCGGGACGTCTGTCGTTTGCGTGGTGGTCGCTTGCTGTACTGACCATGACGACAGGAACCGCTTTCCTGATGTGGCTGGGCGAACAGATTGACGAATACGGTATTGGAAATGGTATCAGTCTTTTGATTATGGCTGGTATTTTGGCCCGTGCTCCGGGTGCTATTGCGGAATTGGCCAAGCGTGCTGCGTCTGACGGCGGTTTGAAACTGGGTGGAGAATTTGGTGTTGAGACGATATGTTTCCTGGTGGCTTTATTCTTCCTGGTTGTCATGGCTGTGGTATTCGTTATGAAAGGTCAGCGACGTATCCCGACACAAAGCGCGAAACATGTCCGGGGCCGTCAGGTTTTTGGCGGCAACCGTCAATATCTTCCGCTCCGGGTCAATCAGGCGGGCGTTATGCCGATTATTTTCGCGAGCAGCCTTTTGCTCTTCCCGCAATTCTTTTTTGCGTGGTTGAATACGTTGGGAACAACGGGCTGGGTTCGTGCTTTCACCGATTGGGGATACTCGATATTTAATCAGGAACGTTCTTACACCTATATCATTCTGGAAGTCATTCTGATTTACTTCTTCTGTTACTTCTGGACGGCGGTTACTTTCAATCCGAAGGATATGGCGGATAACCTGAAGAACAGCGGAACGTTTATTCAGGGGTATCGTCCGGGTTCAACGACGGCGAATTATCTTGAAAAGGTGATGATTCGTATAACTTATGTCGGGGCTTCCTTCCTGGCGATCATTGCGATTGTTCCGACGATTATTACGAACAGTATGGGAGTCGGTTACGGAATCGCAAGTTTCTTCGGCGGTACAAGTCTGCTGATTGCGGTCAGTGTTGTTATGGACCTTGTTGATAAAATTGACAGTCATCTCATCATGAGAAATTACAAAGGGCTGCTTGAAAAATAATCAATAATATTTTCAGGAAATATTCGTTTTCCATTATTGAGCGTTGACTTACAAAAAGGCGGCCAAATGACCGCCTTTTTTGATAATTATTGAAATTTTGTGTGACGTTCCGGTTATTTCCGAGAAATACTGTCAGGACAAAAAGTTTTTTCGATAACCGGTAACGGGTACCCGGGCGACACAGGGGTTGTTATGATGTTTTGTGTCGTCTGAGGTGAAACAGGTAAAGAAGCAAGAGGATTGATATGAGAATCGTTTTTGTTGGCCCTCCAGGAGCAGGCAAAGGAACTCAGGCGGAAAAGATTGTTGCGAAATACGGACTTCTTCATCTTTCGACAGGCGATATGCTGCGTGCCGCGCGCGATGCGAAAACGCCGATTGGTCTTAAAGCGGAAGAATACATGTCGACGGGACGTCTGGTTCCGGATGATGTTATTATTGGCATTATTGTTGAACGTCTTGCTCAGGATGATGCGAAAAACGGTTATCTTCTGGACGGTTTTCCACGAACCATAGCTCAGGCGGAAGCTCTTGATCAAACGTTGACGGCGAGTAACTCCCCGCTTGACGTCGTTCTTGAACTTCGGGTTCCGGAAGAGGAACTGTTCACCCGGCTTGCGTCCCGCGGACGCGCTGATGACAAACCGGAAGTTATCCGCCAGAGATTGGTTGCTTATCGTCAGCAGACCGAACCGCTGGTTGACTATTACACGAAAAGTGGAATTCTCAAGACGATTGATGGTCTTGGGACGATTGATGAAATCTTTGGTCGGGTTCAGAACGTTCTTGACAATTATAAATAAATTGATGCCTGTAATTGAAAGACTTGGGCAAAGATTTGGGATTTGTGCCATTCGCTGTTGAAGATTTTTGTTGCCGGACATTTTATGCCCTGTATCCGAGGGATTCCGGTTTGCCCGAACCTGTATCATACTGAGTTGTTTTGGACAGGATTCACGCCGGCCCGGGCAGATTCGGAAACTCAAGTTAAGTCAGTATATAAATAAAGGCGAAAGAATGATTTCTTTAAAGACGGAGAGGGATATTCATCAAATGCGGAAAGCCGGCCTTTTGACATGGGCGGCGCATGAGTTGGCGAGACAGATTATTCACGTTGGAATGACAACGGGAGAGTTGGACGCCGAGCTGGATCGAATGTTTACTGCCAATGATGCCATTCCGGTGTTTAAAGGGGTTCCCGGTCGGATTCCGTATCCCGCGGCGACCTGTATTTCCATCAATGAACAGATTGTTCATGGGATTCCAGGCAATCGTGTGATTCAGGATGGCGATATAGTCAGTATCGATACCGGTTGTAAAATTGACGGCTGGTGCGGTGATTCCGCTTATTCTCATCTGGTAGGGGATGTCGACCCGGAGTCGCGGAAACTGGTTCAGGTCACCCGGGAGACATTACAGCTTGCGATAAAATTGCTTTCCCAGGCGAAGTATTGGAGTGACGTCGCGAGGGAAATGGAAAAATATGTTCGGCGAAACCATTTATATGTTGTCGAATCTTTTGTCGGTCATGGAATCGGTCACGAGATGCACGAGGAACCGCAAGTGCCGAATTTTGTGTATCGGGAATTTTTGCGAATGGGTGATTTTCAGATTCGGCCGGGTGTTGTACTGGCTATTGAGCCGATGGTGAACGCCGGAACCAAACGGGTACGTGAAACGCGCGATTTCTGGACGATTGTGACGGCTGACGGTTCGAGAAGCGCCCATGAGGAGCACACCGTCGGAATGCTGAAGAGCGGTCCCTGTATTCTGACCGGTCCCCCGACGAACGATGAGGAAAAGGAGATGGCCGCGCAGTTTTTTGATCGATACAGGGCGGTGGCAGGTAAAGAGACAAACGGGCCCGACCACCCTTGAAGTTTGTTTGCGAATCGGTTCCGGTGTAAAAAATTTTGAAATTTTGAGAAAAATTTTTGCCGATTACCCACCTTTTCTTAAATCCGGCCACTTGTTATAAGAAAAAAAAGGACTATAATAGCAAGACCATTGATTGGGTATGGTATCTTCGATACAGAGTATATTACCATCGGACGGGGTCGTTTTAAAGTGCCTTTGTCTTGGAAATGTTTTTTGCGAAGGGCATTTGAAAACGGGCCGACGGTGAAAGACTTTCAGAGAAAAGAGAAGAAAAATGAAAGTTCGAGCAAGCGTTAAGCGAATTTGTGAAAATTGCAAAGTTGTCAAACGAAAGGGCAAGATTTTCGTTATTTGTAATAATCCGCGTCACAAGCAGCGTCAGGGTTGATAAGGATAACGGATTCTTCGTCCCGGCTCAATTCCGTTATGGGGCGAGGTCAGACAACGATTTGATCCGCCGGCGAGAAAATCAAAATTTCAGGCATGCGGGATTTTGAGAATTGACGTAAGACAAAGAAAATCAGGTAGTAAAAAATAGGGAGAAATAAATGCCTCGTTTATTGGGTGTTGATATTCCAAATAACAGACCAACGGTTATTTCGTTGACCTATCTTTATGGAGTTGGTCCGCAGATTGCGGCCGAACTTTGCCGTAAAGCTGGTGTTGATCCGAAAGTTCGGGCGAAAGACCTGAAAGAAGACGAGATTGCTCGTCTGGCCGTTCTTTTGGATAATGATTACATGGTAGAAGGTCAGCTTCGTCGACAGCTTGCCCAGAATATAGCGCGACTCCGCGAGATCGCCTGTTATCGGGGAATTCGACATCGCAAGGGTCTTCCGGTTCGTGGTCAGCGAACGCGAACAAACGCGCGAACCCGTAAGGGGCCGAAAAAGACAGTCGCGGGTAAAAAAGGCGTTAAAGATTTGCACTAATCAGAAGCTTGCGATATAGTTGGGAGATAGAAAGTGGCTAAAGTTTTAAAGAAACGTAAGGTAAAGCGAAATGTTGCAAGTGGCGTTGCTCATATTAAAGTGACGTTCAACAACACCAATGTAACGATCACGGATGTCAAGGGTGACACCCTCTGCTGGGCGACCGCAGGGACATCCGGATTCAAGGGAAGTCGTAAGAGCACTCCGTTTGCCGGGCAGATGGCGGCGCAGCAAGCCGCGGAAAAAGCGAAGAAGTTCGGAATGAAGGAGATTGACGTTCAGGTTAAAGGTCCCGGAAGTGGTCGTGATATGGCGATTACCGCTTTGCAACAGGCAGGACTGACGGTTAAGACGATTGAAGACGTGACGCCATTGCCGCACAACGGCTGCCGTCCTCCGAAACGCCGTCGGGTATGAGTATCAGGCGCATTTAATGGTCAGACCGTCAGGAGCCGTTTGGCATTTGTTTTTTCTGTCGGTGTGATATCAGAAAATGTGAATGCTGCTTTCCGGAGTGTTTTTCATCTGTCTGGAATTTGAGTTGATTGGAAAAATGAGTCAGGCAGAAAATAAAGCAGCATGGTTTGGTGAAAGACAGGAATTTAGAATAAACGATAAGTTGGAGTATTTTTAAATGACGCGAACGTTAGGAGCGGTCTGTAAGAGATGCCGACGAGAAGGCGTTAAGCTTTTTCTCAAGGGAGTAAGATGTAATTCTCCGTTGTGTGCATTTGATCGTCGTCGTACTGCACCGGGCATGCACGGTATGAAACGCGGTAAGATGACTGAATATGGTGTTCAGTTACGTGAAAAACAGAAGGTTAAGACTTTTTATGGTGTTCTTGAAAAACAGTTCCGCAAGTATTACAAGATGGCGGAACGATCCAAGGGGAACACAGGGAAAGTTTTGATGGTTTTGTTGGAACGACGTTTTGACAATATGGTTTATCGTCTTGGTCTGGCCTCCTCCCGGGCGCAGGCGCGTCAGATGATAGCCCATGGTCATCTTCTTTTGAACGGACGCCGTCTTGACGTTCCGAGTTATCTGACTCGTCCTGGTGATGTTATTGCGGTGAAAAACCGTAAATCCAGTCTTGAATTGGCAAAAGCGGCCTTGAGTGTCATGTCACAGGAACGCCCTGATTTTCTGATATTGAATGATACGGAAGTTCCGAGCGGCGTGGTTGTTCGTGAGCCGGTTGCCGAAGAAGTTTCTTTGGTGGTTCAGCCCCAGTTGATCGTCGAACTTTGTTCAAAATAAGTAATTGGAATCATGCGGAGAACGATTCCCGTTTGGGGTGTTGTTTTTCGCTCAGTTGTTGAAGTGAGCTGATACATGAGAATCCGATGGAGAGGTTTGGAATTACCGAGTAAAGTTTCTTGTGATAAAGAAACGTTTACACAGAATTATGGGAAGTTTTATGCCGAACCGTTTGAACGAGGTTTCGGTATAACCGTAGGAAACAGTCTCCGAAGGGTGTTGCTTTCAAGCCTTGAGGGGAGTGCGGTCACGAAGATGAAAATTCGTGGTGTCAATATGGAATACGCATCCATCCCAGGAGTGTTGGAAGACGTGACGGAAATTGTATTGAACGTCAAGTCGCTGGTTGTGCGCTCCCATGATGAGCGACCCCATGTAATCCGTATTGAAAAGAACAAGGTTGGTGTTGTAACCGGTGCCGACGTTATTCCTGACAGTGCCGTTGATATTTTAAATCCGGAACAGGTAATAGCGACGCTGACGGATAATGTTCCTTTTGTTTTGGAAATGGTCGTGGAGAACGGGCGTGGTTATGTCCCTGCCTCAGAACAGATGGCAATGCGCGATCGGAGCGATGAAATTGGTTTGATTCCTCTTGACGCAACATTCAGCCCCGTGATTAAGGTTCAATACAGTGTAGAAGAGACCCGTGTTGGACAGAAGACAAATTATGACCGTCTGATTCTTCAGATCTGGACAGACAGTTCCATTGATCCGGAACTGGCTTTGGTTGAAGCTGCCAAGATTTTGCGAAAGCATCTGAATCCATTTATTCAGTATGACCGATTGGAAGGCAATGTTTTCAGTCGGGCCAAGACATCCGGGACGAGTGGACTGGATCCGGCTCTTGAGGCGAAACTGGCGATGACGTTGGCGGAGCTGAATTTGTCGGTTCGGGCAACGAATTGCCTGGAAACGGAAAATATTACAACGGTTCGTGAACTTGTTGTCCGCAACGAGGACTCTTTGCTTGAGGTCCGTAATTTTGGCGAGACGACTTTAAATGAAGTTAAGGAAAAACTGACCGCGATCGGTTTGCGGTTGGGAATGCGTCTTCCTTCCTCAAATGCGGGAAGTCAGCAAGGACCGAATTTCTGATACCGAATATCACACGTTTTAGATAAAATATATACAGTACAATGCGACATAGAAGAATTGGTAGAGTATTAGGTAGAAATCCCAAACATCAACGGGCGCTGCTGAGAAGTCTGGCGATAGCTCTGATTTTGACAGAACGTGATGTTGAGGATTATGATGATCCCAAACAGGCCCCGAAAGTCAAAGGGCGTATTATTACAACGCTTCCCAAAGCAAAAGAGCTTCGTCCTTTTGTTGAACGTTGCGTTACACTGGCCATTAAATCCCTGAAGCATGAGAAAGCGGCTGATCTGGTCGCCTGCAAAGCGGATAAGAATTCTGCTGAATGGAAACAGTGGCGCGATGGCGAAGGATGGAAGGAATGGGTCAAGGTATCCGCTCCTGTCGTCGCTTATCGCCGTCAGGTTTATCGGATTTTGGGATCGAAAGAAGCGGTTGCCATTCTGTTTGAAAAAATAGCTCCGCGTTATGAAGAGCGTCCCGGCGGTTATACCCGTATTCTGAAGCTTGCCACCCCGCGCCTTGGCGATGCCGGTGATCGTGCGATCATTGAATTCGTTGTTCCGGAACGGGATCGTGTTGCTAATAAGGCCGCTGTTATTCCGACTGTTGAATGAACTGACCGGAGGCAATGAATCAGATCCTGCGTTCTCTGAACCCTGACATTGATCAACACGGAAAATAAAACGTTGTTTTATTCCGGTCGGAGGATGTTTTTAAAGGATCGTTGTTTATCGGTTCATCATTTTTTGACAAAATCATAAAAAGCAAGGGGGGGGACTCTTGCTTTTTTTATTGCCTGTTTTACCGTATATTTTTAACAGGAATTCATAGAGGCAATTTCGAAACTAGGAATTCCTGATGGCGAAAGCCTTATTTTATCAGCAGGATCCGTGCGTTTCTTTATTTCTTTTGAAGTTTTTCAATCATGTCGAGGTGAAGTGCGCATCAATGATTATTAAAACGTTTTCAGCCGGAAGCAGAATTTTATGTCATTTAATTACACGGCCGCAACACGAATCATTTGTGAGGATATTTGCTCGACGCTTCCCGCGTTTTCGCATGTTGATATGGATAAAGTGGGAATTTCGTTTTGTCAGACGCGGCGTCAGGAAAAATATGGGGTGTTCGCGTCACTTTCTCCTTTGAAAATGGAAGGGGGAAAAAGTATTAAATTCTGGCGCGGAAGTTATTGGAAAATGCCCGATGTCCGCGACAGTTCAGGCCGCCTGATTCTTTACATTCTTTCTCTGTATGTTCCCCGTTTTATCAACTTGACGCTTACTGAAAAGATAGATACAATAATTCATGAACTGTATCACATAGGTGAAAAATTTGACGGCGATTTTCGACGTTTTCCGGGTCGTTGCAGCAGTCACGGTTCTTCCAGGAAAAAATATGATCAGATTGTACACGCCCTTGCCCGGGAATGGCTTGCGCATGATCCGGCGCCGGAAAAATGGAATTTTCTGACATTGAACTTTCAGGGGTTGACGCAAAAATACGGATCTGTCGGCGGGACGAAGTTCCGTACTCCTCACATGTCCCGCCTGACTGAAGATGAAGTCCGGAAATTGTTTAGACCCTATTAAGTTCGGTTCGGGTACAGGGCTGGCAGAGATTTCTGCTTTGATGATGATCCTGAAATTCTTTTTAAAACGCTCCCTGGTTTGTTATTTCCGGGAAAGAATTTCGATAAATGGACCGGAAACCGGCTTGTGAAAAATCCGAAATCATTCGGAAATCTATGGGCTTTGGGAGAAAAATAATGGATCGGAAATTTGTTTACAGGCTTGTTTTGATGTTATTGGGGAGTACTTTGCCGGTAACCTGGGCTCAGGATGATTTTGTTCCGAATTACGACGAGGAAAAGGTTCCGGTTTATTCACTGCCGGATCCTCTGATCATGGCGGACGGTTCCGCAGTTCAATCACCGTTTGACTGGACCCAGAACCGTCGACCGGAACTTTTACGGTTGTTTGAAGAGGAAATGTATGGCCGGATGCCGGGGGTGGATGTGTCCCGAATTTCCTTTGAGATATTGGCGGAAAAAAATGACGCGCTGAACGGAAAAGCGACCCGGCGGGAAGTCCGGTTGTTCTTCAATGCCCCAAACCCTCAGCCTAAAATTGATTTGCTGATTTACATTCCCAATCAACGGGAAGGGGCGGTTCCGGCATTTGTTGGACTGAATTTTCAGGGAAATGTGACCACAAGCGATGAACCGGATATTTTGGTGACAGAAGTTCCGGATCGAATGCGGAATCCGGGGATTGATTTGGGAACGATGCGGGGAGCGGTCAAAAACCGTTGGGCGTATGAGAAGATTGTTGACCGCGGTTACGCGGTTATTACCGGATACTATGAGGAGATTGATCCGGATTACAACGACGGTTACAGGAACGGGGTTCATCCGTTGTTTGCTGGAGAATTTCCGGATACGGAGAGTGGCGATTATCCATCGTCCATAACCGCCTGGGCGTGGGGCCTTTCGCGGATACTTGATATTCTGGAATCGTTTCCGGAGATCGACAACAAACGGGTTATTGTGATGGGGCATTCACGGCTCGGCAAGACAGCACTCTGGGCAGGAGCTTGTGACGAACGGTTCGCGGCGGCTGTTTCCAATGATTCCGGTTGCGGCGGAGCGGCTCTTTCCCGGCGTGAATTTGGCGAAACGACGACCTGGATTTCCGGTGCGATGCCACATTGGTTCTGCCGTAATTTCCAGAAATACCGGGATAATGTCAAGGCAATGCCGTTTGATCAACATGAGCTGATTGCGTTAATGGCGCCGCGTCCGGTTTATATCGCAAGCGCGGCGGAAGACCTCTGGGCGGATCCCCGGGGGGAATTTCTGGCGGCATTGAACGCGGATCCGGTTTATCGCCTCCTGGGAACAGGAGGAATAGGGGATGTG
>Ga0079305_1003393_pt1 | contig 10889 bp, 8 predicted proteins | sample LMS_cellobiose_e_FD_79183 | JGI IMG/M metagenome (GOLD analysis project Ga0079305, IMG submission 79183) | Rumen-fistulated moose microbial communities from Alaska, USA - LMS_cellobiose_enrichment | ecosystem: Host-associated > Mammals > Digestive system > Stomach > Rumen fluid ... | reverse complement strand
CCGAGGGTGTACACCAACAAGCCGCGCACGACCGGCGACGGCTACAAGGGCCTCGTGCACCAGCCCGACCCGGGGGCGGAGCCGGACCTGTTCAGGGGCATTATCACGACGCGGGAGCTGCACATGCGCGTCGTCGCGGAGACGGGCTTTGCCGGCGCCGACGAGATGCTCTATCCGGAAAACTATAAATACCTCGACGATCTCCTCGGCTACGTCGCCGTGGGGGCACGCAGCGTGGAGGACCAGCAGCACCGGCTGACCGCCAGCGCCGTCGACGGTCCCGTGGGGATGAAAAACCCCACCGGCGGCGACCTGACCGTGATGCTGAACGGCATCCGCACCGCGCAGCACCCCCATGATTTCATCTACCGGGGCTGGGAGGGGCGGTCCCACGGCAACCCCTGGGCGCACGCGATCCTGCGCGGCTATGTGGATCCGCAGGGCGTTGCCTATCCGAACTATCACTACGAAACGCTGCTGTATCTGGGAGAGCTCTATGAGAAGTGGGGGCTTGTCAACCCCGGCGTCATCGTCGACTGCAATCACGCCAACAGCGGAAAGAACCCCTTCGAGCAGCCCCGCATCCTGAAGGAGGTGCTCCACTCCGCCCGCTGCAACACGGCGATCCGCCGGATCCTGAAGGGCTTCATGGTGGAGAGTTATCTCGAGGACGGGAACCAGGGCGTAAACGGCGGCGTTTACGGTAAGAGCATCACCGACGCCTGCCTCGGCTGGGCGAAAAGCGAACGGCTCATCTATGAGATGGCGGAGCAGCTTTGAACGGAGGAGCAGGGAACATGGAAAAAACGGACCTTTCACGGATACGGCTCTGGCTGTTCGACATGGATGGAACGCTCTATCTCGGCGAGCAGCTTTTTGCCTTTACGAAGGAGCTGCTGCGCACGATCCGCGAAAAAGGCGGACAGTATCTCTACCTGACGAACAATTCCTCCAAATCCGTTTCAGACTATGTGAAAAAGATGGAGCGGCTGGGGATCGCGGCGCAGCCGGAGGACTTCCTCACCAGCGCGCAGGCCACGGCCTGGTATCTCCACAGAGCGCACGAAGGGAAGCGGCTCTATGTCTGCGGAACGCGTTCGCTGCAGGCGGAACTGCGGGCAGAGGGCTTTCCCGTTGTGAACGACGACCCGGACGCGGCGGAGTGCATCGTCATGGGCTATGACACGGAGCTGACCTATCAGAAGCTGCTGGACGTCTCCCGGCTTCTGACGGAGCGGCCCGGCCTGCCCTATATCGCCACCAACCCGGACCTCGTTTGCCCGACGGAGTTCGGCTTCGTGCCGGACTGCGGCAGCGTCTGCGGCATGATCAAAACCGCCACTGGCCGCAGCCCGAAGGTCATCGGAAAGCCGGAACCGCTGATGGTACAGATGGCGATGGAGCGGATCGGCGTGACGCCGGAGAAGACCGCCGTCGTGGGCGACCGCATCTATACCGACGTGAAGAGCGGGCTGAACGCCGGAGCTGCAGGCGTCCTCGTTATGAGCGGGGAGACGACGCCGGAGATTCTCGCGGCGAGCCCGGACAAGCCGGACCTGGTGCTGTCCTCCGCCGCGGAGATCCTGGACGTCCTCCGGTGATTTACAAATGAAACGATTCGTAGTAAACTGAATTCAGAGTATCGGCGAAAGGAAGAGAGAGTATATGAGCAAATCGAAAGCCGCCCCCGGCGGACTGAAGCTGAACTATAAGCGCACCTTCCTGATCGGCTTTGCCTTCTTCGGGATCCTGCTGCTCTGGCAGGTCTACGACTCCTGGTGCCCCACCTTCCTGACGGACATCTTTGCCCGCCGGATGTACAACCTCTCCTCGGCGGAGCTCAAGGCGGGGGATCCGGAGAAGATCCTGAACGTCCAATGGATCGTCGGCATCATCATGGCCTGCGACAATCTGGCCGCGCTGATCCTTCTGCCCATCTTCGGCAATCTCTCCGACAAGACGAAGACCCCCATCGGCAAGCGCATGCCCTACATCCTTACAGGCACGCTGGTGGCCGCGGTGGCGTTCCCGTTCATCCCGCTGTTCTTCCACGCCAACAATGTCGTCGGCATGGTCATCATGATGGGCATCGTGCTGATGTTCATGATGATGTACCGTAACCCCGCCGTCGCCCTGATGCCGGATATCACGCCGAAGCCCCTGCGCGCCAAGGCCAACGGCATCATCAACATCATGGGGTACTTCGGCGGCGCCTTTGCCACGGTGCTGGGCATCTTCCTGAAGCTCAGCGACTATATCAACGCCGCCGATGCGGCACGAAAGCTCTGGATCATCGAGATTCCCTTCATCGTCGCAAGCCTGCTGATGGTGATCTCCGCCTTCGTCCTGTTCGTGACGATCAAGGAGAATAAGATCGCCGAGGAGATGCGCGAGGAGATGGCGCTGGGGGAGCGGCTCGCCGCCATCGAGAACCCGGTCGACGACGACGGCCCCATGAGCCCCGCCAATCGCAGAATGCTCCTGGCGATCCTCGGTGCGGAATTTCTCTGGTTCATGGCCGACAACGCCATCGGCACCTACATCGGCAACTATGTCATCTATTACCTGAATTCCGCCTCCAGCGCCACGATGCTCCTGACGATCATCGGCGGCGTGGCCTCCGTCGTCGGCTTCGCCGTGGCGGGCTCCGTCGCGGACAGGGTCGGGCGCAAGTGGACGATCTCGACGGGTCTTGCGATCACGGTGGTCGCGCTGGCGGTGATGTGTTTTGTCGCGCCCACCGGCCGTGTGACCGGTCCCAACGGCGAGCACGCCTTCCCGGCGGCGCTCTTCGGCGTCTGGGCCGTCAAGGGCTTCGGCATGGCGCTGGTGCACAACTGCTCCTTCCCGATGGTCGTGGAGCTCTGCTCCAGCAAAAAAATCGGAAAGTTCACCGGCTATTATTACGCCGCCAGTATGTCCGCCCAGACGATCACACCCATCCTGCTGGGCTTTGTCTTCAAGGTCACGCTGGCTTGGCGCGCCCTGCCGGTCTACGCCTGCATCCTCTTCATCCTGAGCTGCGCCGTCTTCACCGCGCTGGTAAAGAACATCAAGGCAAAGAAGCTTGAGAACGTCCATGGCCTCGAGGCGCTGGACGGGGATTGATCCGAAGCTGAAACGGAGGTAACGACATGAAAGCAAAGCATCTGCTGGCTGCCGGCTGCCTGCTGGCCGCGCCCTTCGTGCTCCTTGCGCCGGGGCAGGCGGCAGAGTCGAAGAAGGCGCCGTTCGCGGGCCGGAATTTTGCCCACCGCGGGCTGCACAGCGAGGATCAGAGCGTCCCGGAGAATTCGCTCCGCGCGTTCGCGCTCGCGGCGGAGGCGGGCTATGGCATGGAACTGGACGTGCAGCTCAGCCGTGACGGACAGGTGGTCGTCTTCCACGACGATACGTTGGACCGGGCCTGCGGCGTCGCCGCGCGCGTGGACGAGCTGGAATATGATGAGCTGAAAAAGCTCCCGCTGTTCGGTACGGACGAGCACATCCCCCTGTTTTCCGAGGTGTTGGAGCTGGTGAACGGGCGCACGCCCCTGATCGTGGAGCTGAAAAACGGCCTGAGGAACGACGAACTGTGCGAAAAGACATGGGCGCTGCTCCGGCCTTATCCGGGCGCTTACTGCATCGAGAGCTTCCATCCGCTGATCGTCGCCTGGTTCCGCTTTCACGCGCCCACGGTGCTGCGCGGTCAGCTGGCTCAGCTCCCGGAGGAGTACGTGCGCGGCGGGCGAAAGATCGCCGAGGCGGTCATCCTCGGCAACACGCTGCTCAATGCCGCGGCGCGGCCGCAGTTCATCGCCTATCGCATCGGCCCGAAGCCGCTGGCCGTCCGCTTCGCGGAGAAGCTGGGCGCGATGCCCTTCGGCTGGACCAGCCACAGCAGAGACAGCGAGCCCGGCCGCGACGCTGTGATCTTTGAATACTATCGGCCGGACGTCCGCTTCAAATAAGCGCAAAAACGAAAAGCTCCCGTCTGCACCGCAGGCGGGAGCTTTTTGTCGGATTGTTCAAGCTTCGGGGTCGGTTTCCGGTTCGATCGGCGGCTCCGGCGGCTCGTCCGTCAAGACCTCCTCCGTCTCAGATAGCCGCTTGATCTCCCGCGTAATTTTCACGACCATCGGGATGGCGATCGCCATGCTGAGCAGATCCGAGGTCGCCTGGCTGACGGCCAGACCGTTCACGCCGAACAGCAGGGAGAGCGCGATGACCGAAGGGATCAGACAGATCGCCTGCCGCGACAGGCCGAGGACCGCCGCGGGCAGCGCCCGGCCCAGCGCCTGGAAGAGCCCGTTGATGATCATGACCCAGACATGCGCGAACATCGTCACGCACTGGGTCCGGATCATCAGCGTGCCGAGCCGGATGATCTCGTCGTCATTTGCGGCGAAGACCGACACGAGCTTCGGGGCAAAAATGCCCATCGCGCTGCCGATCGCCACCGCAATGACGGCGCCCATCCCGGTGCTGACCCAGAACGCGCGGCTGACGCGGTGATAGCGCTTCGCGCCGTAGCAGTAGCCGGCGACCGGCTGAAAGCCCTGCCCGAAGCCCATGATGGCACTGCCCACCAGACGGGTGCACTTGTTGGCGACGGAGACGGCTGCCAGCGCGCTGTCGCTGAACGAACCGGCGAAATTGTTGATGACGACCGTGGAGGTGCTCATCAGACTGGCACGCAGAAAGGTGGGAATTCCCATGCGGGCGACTTCCCGATAGATCGACCATTTCGGCGTAAAGTAGGAAAAGCGCAGCTCCACCATCGTCTTCCGGCGCAGGAACGGCCAGAGCAGAACGAGAAAGGAGATGGCCTTGGAAATGCTCGTTGCAATGGCGGCGCCGGCCACCCCCAGTCCAAAGGTGCGGATGAACAGCGGGTCCAGCGCCAGATTGACGACGCAGCCGGAGACCATGCCGATCATGGAATAGCGTGTGCTTCCCTCCGACCGCAGCATATGGCTCAGCGAGACCTCGCCCGCCGTGAACGGGACGGAGAGCAGGATGAAACGCGCGTAACTCATGGCGTAGGGCTTTGCCGACGCCGTTGCGCCCAGCAGGGAGACCAGCGGATCGACGAAAATGAAGGCAAACACACCCAGGACCGAGAGCAGAATCATGCTGGTGAACAGCGTGGTGTTGCCGACACGGCAGGCTTCCTCATCCTTTTTTGCGCCGAGCAGGCGGGACATGTAACTGGATGCGCCGATGCCGAAGCCCATGGCGCAGGCGCGAATGAAGTGGGTCATGGAATCATTGACGCCGACGGCGGCGGTTGCCGACTTGCCGATCTGGCTGACGAAATAGGTGTCCGCGATGTTATAGAGCGAGTCGACCATGATGGAGATGATCATCGGGATCGCGATGATGGTGACGACCTTGCCGACCGGATCCTCCAGCATCATCCGGCGGCGCTCTGCGCGATTTTGTGCCAATGCGTTTGCCATTGCGTTCCCCCGTCCCTTTCCACTCACACTTCAACAGTTTATCATGGCAAAAAGCATACGGCAATTGATAATTCTCACAAATATAATCAACAAATATTATCAGCGGGATGCGCCGGCATCCCGCTGATGATTGGTTCCAGGATTCAGAGATTCAGAATTCCATGAGCTTCAGTTCGTCCGCGACTTCCACGTCGAAATCCAGCAGGTCGAGGATATCCCGCTGCAGATCGATTCCGGGAGCAATCTCCGTGAGCCGGAGCCCGTGCTCGCCCAGGACGAAAACGCAGCGCTCCGTGATATACATGATGTCCTGTCCGTTTGCATGAGCGTTTTTCTCGGAGAAGCTCAGCGCACTGACCTGGGGAACAAACTTCTTGATTTTGCCCTCCCGGATGATGTGGACCTCTTTCCCGTCAAACGTGCCCTCCAGCCCCTTGACGGTAAAGGTGCAGCAGAACACCACCTTTTTCGTGGCCTGCGAGATGTTTGCGAAACCGCCGATGCCGGAGAGCTTGCCCTCGGTCTGGTGGCCGTTGACATTGCCCATCGCGTCGATCTGCAGCGCGCCGATGAAAGCCGCATCCAGCCCGCCGCCCTCGTAAAAATCGAACTGACGCGCCATGTCGAGGATGGTATCGGGGGAAATGGAGCAGCCGAAGCCGCGCCCGCCCAGGGGGAATCCGCCGGTCATTCCGGTCTCAACGGAGAGGTGGATGTCCTCCAGCTGGTCGTGATTCAGCACCTCTTCGGCGATGAGCTCCGGGATGCCGATGCCGATGTTGACGATCTGGCCGGCCTTCAGTTCATGATAAGCGCGCTTTGCGATGGCGTGGTGCAGCGCGTTGCGGGGACTGGTCGCGCCGACGTGCTCGCGGATCTCGTCGCAGCAGGCGCGCAGGATCCGCCCGGAGGGGACGTAGTTGCCGCAGATATAGTCGAAGTAGCCGTCCATTGTCGTGAGCTGTTGCTGTTCCGGGCAGACGACAACCGCGTCCACGAGCGCCGCAGGGATCTCCACGGTGCGCGGCGCCATATGCTGTTCGACGATCTCCCGCACCTGGACGATCACCTTGCCGCCGTCGCGGTGGGTTGCCTGCGCGACGGAGAGCGCGTCGATGCTGCCGCCCTCGTTCCGGAAGGAGATGTTGCCCCGGCGGTCGGCGCAGCTGGCTTTGATAAAGGCGATGTTCACCTTTGGGATCTTGTAGGAGAGCCCCTCGACGCCAGTCGCGGAGACGACGTGGCGCACCAGTTCCTCTTTGCTGCGGGCGTTGAGCTTGTATTGATCGTAGATCGGATCGACGAACAGGTTCAGCCCGATCTTGCTGAACATGCGGTGCCAGCCCATTGCGCCGGAACGGATCATATGGCTCATGACGCCGCCGGGAAGATTATAGCCCTCGATCCGGTTTTCCAGGATGGCCTTGCTGGTGCGGCGCAGCGTACCGAAGAAGCCGACCACGACGCGGTCCGCAGCGCCCTCGCAGATATAGCCCTCCACGTCGCTGTCCTCGCGCCAGTCGCTGAAAGAGAATGGGCTGTAAACGGACAGATGGACCGGATGTCCGGTGGCGCGGAAGCGCCGCGTCAGCGCGATGTTGAGATCCACGGGGGAAGCGACGGCGGAGAAGGAGTTGATCCAGATGGTATCACCGTCGCGCACCAGACCGATGGCGTCTTCTATGCTCATGAGTTTGTCGATCATACTGGGACCTCCTGAGAAACATGCCTGTGCGGGCCCGGGAGGGGATGGGAGTTCTCACCCGGGAAACTGAGCGAAGCGGGTTCGTCCGCGCCGTCGGCGCAGGCGCAGGTCAAATCGAAGCCCGGCGGAGCGGGTTCGGTTTGGAAAAGAAGAAGGATCCGGCGGATGTGGAGCTTTCTCGGAGCAGCCCGCGGAAGCGGATCGGTGCCGGATTCTTCTGACGTGGTGCCGGTGACCGGGCTTGAACCGGTACAGCATTGCTGCCGAGGGATTTTAAGTCCCTTGCGTCTGCCAATTCCGCCACACCGGCGATTGCGTGATAGATATTATATGTGTTCCACCGCCCAAAGTCAAGCGCGACGGGCGGAATCCCGGCATAACAGGCGGGCGGAAACCCGGCGCATCACGGCGCGGGCGCTGCCGGCGCGCTTGTCGGATCCTGTCAAGAATTCACAGAATATTATCATTTTTGGTGTTTACATCCAGCGGCGGAAAAGCGTATAATAGCAACACTGTGTGGATGGGGGAAACTCGGCGGTTCGGCTCCGCCGCGCCGGTAAAGGGGGATCCGCGTGGACTATACGCTGTGCGTGCCCTGCCTGCTTGGGCTGGAGAGCCCCATCGCGGGCGAGCTGCGGCATCTGAATATGAAAAACGTCTCCGCGGAAAACGGCAGGGTCTACTTCACCGGCGACGAACTGGACACGGCGCGGGCGAATGTGAACCTCCGCATCGGGGAACGGGTGCTCATCGAGCTGGGGCGCTTCGACGCGCCGACCTTTGACGCCCTCTTTGAGGGGACAAAGGCGCTGCCCTGGGAGCGGATCCTCCCGAAAAACGGCGCGTTTCCCGTCAAAGGCCACTGCCTGAACAGCGCCCTTTTCTCCGTCAGCGACTGCCAGAAGATCATCAAAAAGGCGATCGCGGAGCGGCTGAAGGGCGTCTACGGTCTGGAATGGTTCCCGGAGGACGGACCGCTGTATCAGGTGCAGTTTGCCATCATGAAGGACCGGGCGTCGCTGTGCATCGACACCAGCGGCGAGGGCCTGCACAAGCGCGGATACCGGCCCGCCCACAACGCCGCGCCGCTCAAGGAGACGATGGCCGCCGCGCTGGTGACGCTCTCCGGATATCGGGGGAGGGAGGACTTCTGCGATCCCTTCTGCGGCAGCGGGACCATCCCCATCGAGGCAGCGCTGATCGCCAAAAACCGCGCCCCCGGCCTCAGCCGGGACTTCCCCTCCATGCGCTGGCCGGGCTTCGGGCCGGCACTCTGGGCGCAGGCGAGGGAAGAGGCGATCACCGGCGAATTCCACGGCGATTACCGCATCATCGGATCGGACATCGACCCGAAGGCCATCGGGATCGCCCGGGAAAACGCCCGCCGCGCCGGCGTGGACGACGTGGTGCGGTTCGAGATCGCGGATGCTCTGGAATTCAACCGGAGGACGGAGAAGGGGATCCTCGTCACCAACCCGCCATACGGCGAGCGCATCATGGAAAAGCGGGAGGCCGAGGCGCTGTACGCCGGCTTCGGGAAAGCATACCGCGCATCGGAGAACTGGAGGCTCTATCTGCTCAGTGCCCACACCGAGTTTGAGCGCTGCTTCGGCGCGGCTGCAAATAAAAAAAGAAAGCTGTACAACGGCATGATCAAATGCGATCTGTTCATGTATTTGTGAGAGAGAAACCATGAAGCATCTGTTTATCGTCAATCCGGTGGCCGGGGGACGCGACCGCACAAAAGAGATCGCCGCGCAGACCGCCCGGGCATTTGCGCAGCGCGGCGGCAGCTACGAGGTTTACACGACGACGGCACGGATGGACGCCTGCCGGAAGATTGCGGACGAGGCGGCTTCGGGAGAGGAGCTTCGCGTCTATGCCTGCGGCGGCGACGGCACGCTCAACGAGTGCGTCTGCGGCGCGGCAAACCGCGGGAATGTCGCCGTCACCCATTTCCCGTGCGGCACGGGCAACGACTTCGTCCGCTGCTTCGGCGCGGAGAAGGACCGCTTCCGCGTGCTGGACGAGCTTCTCGACGGCGAGGTGCGCCCTCTGGACGTGATCGACTGCAACGGGCGGAAGTCCATCAATATCTGCTCCGTCGGCATCGACGCGCGCATCGGGACCGACGTACATAAGTACAGCTCCATTCCGCTTCTGGGCGGCAAAGCCAGCTATATCACCTCCACCGTGATCAATCTGATCAAGGGCGTAAAGCAGCCGCTGCGCATCCGCTGCGGCGGGAAGCTTTACCGGGGCGACATCAGCCTGGTCTGCGCGTGCAACGGCAGCTATTACGGCGGCGGCTTCCACCCGGTTCCCGAAGCCAGACCGGACGACGGCGTTCTGGATTTCCTCATCGTCAAGGGACTCTCCCGCCTCGGCTTTATCCGGCAGGTGGGCCCTTACGCGAAGGGGAAGTACGCCTCCATGTCGGAGGTTATTACCCACATCCGCGGCGAGAGCATCGAGATCGAGAGCGATAACGAGCTTGCCGTCAACGTCGACGGTGAGGCCATCTACGGCAGAACGGTCACCATCCGGCTGGAGCCCGGCGGGGTAAACTTCATTTGCCCGAAGACGATGGAGTATTTCCGGGATCCCTGAGCGGCCGCTGTGGAGAATTGAGCATAATATATAATATTTTAGCATCATTTTTGTGCAGATTGTGGTCTTGCGAAACGGGAGAGCATCAGCTATTATAGTACACGGGTTAGCACTCATGCGACGTGAGTGCTAACCCGCGAAAAATGTAAGAAAAAAACTAGATATAGGAGGCACAATTCTATGAATCTCAAACCTTTGGCTGACAGAGTCGTTCTGAAGCAGATCAAAGCGGAGGAGAAGACCAAGGGCGGCATCATCCTGACCAGCGCGGCGCAGGAGAAGCCGGAAGTATATGAAGTCCTGGTAGTCGGCCCCGGCGGACTTGTGGACGGCAACGAGGTCAAGATGGAGGTCAAGGCCGGCGACAAGGTCATCATGGGCAAGTACACCGGCACCACCGTCAAGCTGGACGGCGAGGAGTACACCATCGTGCGCCAGAGTGACATTCTGGCGATCGTCGACTGAAAACAGGTCGAAGCGAACGTAATCAGAAAGGAAGTTTGAACAATGGCAAAGCAGATCATTTTCGGAGAAGAAGCGCGCAAGAGCCTGCAGAGCGGCGTGGACCAGCTGGCCAACACGGTCAAGATCACCCTCGGCCCCAAGGGCCGCAATGTGGTCCTGAGCAAGAAGTACGGCGCCCCCCTGATCACCAACGACGGCGTTACCATCGCCAAGGAGATCGAACTGCAGGATGCGTTTGAGAATATGGGCGCACAGCTCATCCGCGAGGTTTCCACCAAGACCAACGACGTCGCCGGCGACGGCACCACCACCGCCACGGTTCTGGCGCAGTCCATGATCTCCGAGGGCATCAAGAATCTGGCCGCAGGCGCCAACCCGATGGGCATGCGCCGCGGCATCCAGAAGGCCACCGAGGCCGCCGTTGCCGCCATCCGCGCCAACTCCGTCCCCGTGTCCGGAACCAAGGACATCGCCCGCGTCGGCACCGTCTCCTCCAGCGACGAGGTGATCGGCAAGCTGATCGCCGAGGCCATGGAGAAGGTCGGTCAGGCCGGCGTCATCACCATCGAGGAAGCGAAGACTGCCGACACCTATACCGAGGTCGTGGAAGGCATGGAGTTCGACCGCGGCTATCTCAGCCCCTATATGGTCACCGATACCGACAAGAT
>Ga0079305_1003391_pt1 | contig 10900 bp, 11 predicted proteins | sample LMS_cellobiose_e_FD_79183 | JGI IMG/M metagenome (GOLD analysis project Ga0079305, IMG submission 79183) | Rumen-fistulated moose microbial communities from Alaska, USA - LMS_cellobiose_enrichment | ecosystem: Host-associated > Mammals > Digestive system > Stomach > Rumen fluid ... | reverse complement strand
CACAATGTCTCCGTGCGTCTGGCGGGCACGGATATGCCGGAGGAGATAATCTCCTTCGGCGCGCATTATGACAGCGTGATGTACAGCAAGGGCGTGTATGACAACGGCTCCGGCTCGGTAATCATCATGGAGCTGCTGCGTTACTTTGTCGCCCACCCGCCGCGCCGCACCATGGTATTCAACTGGTTCGGCTCGGAGGAGATGGGGCTGCTCGGCAGCCGCGCATGGACGGAGGCGCACGCGGACGAGCTGGAGCGCCATCGCGTCATGCTCAACGTGGATGTGGCGGGACCCGTGCTGGGGCGCGAGAGCCTGCTCGTCACCGGCGAGGAGTCGCTGCAAAGCTATTTGATGGGACTGGCGCGCGGCTTCGGCTATCCCATTTCCGAGGTGCGGCGCGACGTAGCCTCCAGCGACAGCAGCTCCTTTGCCGACAAGGGCGTGCCCGCGCTCTCCTTCGCCCGCGGCGGAGCCGCCGGCGCGGCGTTTATCCACGACCGCCGCGACACGCTGGCGTTCCTCTCCGCGGACAGTCTGGAGCGCACCGCGAAATATGTGCTGATGTACGCGCGCGAGCTGGATGGCAGCGCGGTGTTCCCCGCCGCGCGCACGATACCGGACGACATGCGGAAAAAGCTCGACGAATATTTCAGCAGATAAGGCTCCGCATATGAAAATCGCTGTCATCAACGCCAGCTCGCAGTCGGATAAAAATGAGCTGCTGTTCAATACGGTAAGCAGATATGCCGCGGCTGCGGAGGTCGTAAATTTAGGCTGCGGAAAATTTGACGCATGCAGATACAGCTATATCGAGATATCCGTGCTGGTCGGGCTGCTGCTTTCGAGCGGGGCGGCGGATTTTGTCGTGACGGGCTGCTCCTCCGGACAGGGAATGATGCTGGCGTGCAACAGTATGCCGGACGTTATCTGCGGATATGCGCCGACACCCAAGGACGCTTATTTATTTGCACAGATAAATAACGGAAATGCGATCTCGCTTCCATTGGGAGAAGAATATACATGGGCGGGAGAAGATAATCTTGAGCGGACGGTGGAAAAATTGTTTTCCGAGCCTTTCGGACAGGGATATCCGAAAAGCGAGGCGCAAAGAAAGCGCAGAGATACGGAGCTGCTGAAGAAGATACGGAGCCGCTCGCAGCCTAAAATGACGGAACTGCTGAAAACATTGGATAAGCCGCTGCTGGAAAAGGCTTTGAGCAAGCGGGATGCGGTAGGCTATATTTTGGAAAACGGCAGAAGCAAGGAACTGTTGGACTGGCTGAGAATGAGATGTATCGGCGGGTAAAAGCACAGAGAAATATGTATGCGAAATCAAAAAATCCCCCTGCGCCTCATATCGCGGCGCAGGGGGATTTGCTTTTGAAATATTGCGTTATTTTTTCGCCGACGCGGTTTCCGTCTTGCCGCCGCCGAGTATCAGATTGGTCACGATGCCGATTATCAGCGCGGTGGCGATGGAGGTAAAGACGATGGCGCCGAAGTTGAGCGTCAGACCGCCGATGCCGGTGACCAGTATGGCGCTGACGACAAAGAGGTTGCGGTTTTCGCCGAGGTCAACGTCCTGAAGCATTTTCAGCCCCGATACCGCGATGAAGCCGTAGAGCGCGATGCAGATGCCGCCGATGACGCAGACGGGAATGGTGTTGACAAAGGCGACGAAGGGGGAGAAGAAGGAGAGCAGCATGCACAGCACGGAGGTCAGCAGTATGGTATGCACCGAGGCGTCGCCGGTGATGGCGATGCAGCCGATGCACTCACCGTAGGTGGTGTTGGGGCAGCCGCCGAACACGGTGCCGACGATGGAGCCGACGCCGTCGCCGAGCAGCGTGCGCTCAAGACCGGGATCCTTGATGAGATCTCTGCCGATGACGGAGCTGAGGTTCTTGTGGTCGGCGATATGCTCGGCAAAGACGACCAGCGCCACCGGCGCGAACAGCACCGCAAGCTGCGCCACAGCAGAGCCGCTGAGCGCGGATGTGCCTTCCTTCAGCGCGTTGACAAAGGTGAAGGAAGGCAGGCTGAACAGGCTGGACAGTCCGAAGTCTTTGAAGTTATCCACCAGCGGGGAATAGTCTATGAGCTTCAGCGCCTCGTTGCCGGTGGCGCTGCCGATGATCGTGCAGATCGACGCCGCCAGATAGCCCACGGCAACGCCGATTATGAAGGGGATCAGCTTGCCGATGCGCTTACCCTTGACCGAGGCGATGACGACGGCAAGGAAAGCGATGAGACCGCAGAGGATGGAGGCGTGGTTGTACTCGCCGACGGAGGTGTTGTTGAGGTTGTTTATCGCAGAGCCGCAGAGGCTGAGTCCTATAAGCGCGACGGTGGGACCGATGACTACCTTGGGCAGAAGCTTGTCGACCCACTTCGTACCGACAAAATGAATGAGAACGGCAATGACCACATAGACCAGCCCGGCAAAAACGGCGCCGAGTATGATGCCGAAATATCCGAAGGCGCACGCTCCGGCAAGCGGAGTGATGAAGGCGAAGGAGCTGCCGAGAAATACGGGGCTTTTCCTGCGGGTAAAGGCGATATACACCAGCGTGCCGACGCCCGCGCCGAAAAGGGCTGCCGCCTGATTCATCATCTGCGTGCCGGAAATGCTGTTCACCAGCGTGGGCACGAGAAGCGTCGCGGCGATTATCGACAGGAGCTGCTGGATGGCAAACACCAGATTTGCGCTGAATTTAGGTTTGTCTTCCACGTTGTAGATAAGATGCATGTTTGTTTCCTCCAAATCAATATTTTTTAATAGAAAGTCCTCTGCGGGGCTTTATATTACGAAAAGATTCAGGTCGGTGACTCAAAAAAAGCCGCAGGAAGGCGAACCTTGCGGAGTCTCCAGAGCCTGCGAATGCTTTTTCAAATCGATTTATTATAACTCCTGCGCCGACATAAGTCAACATTTTTCGCCGGCAGCGGCGCAAAAAAACGGCTGCCAAAAGCAGCCGTCCGGTCTGCGAGGCGGATCAGTCCCGCGCGCCGTTTATCATGGCGGGTATGCGCGCGCCCCAGTCGCTGTACAGCAGAAAGGCGCAGAAAAAGCCCGCGGCCGCCGCCGCGGAAAGCTTTTTCACGGCGGTAGTTTCGTCGTCGAAGATCACATAATGGTGCTCCTGTCCGTCAAAATAGGTAAAGTATTTGGCGCACAGCTCCGGCGAAAAATACGGGTCGGGCGAATGCCGCTCCATTATCTCCCGCAGCTCGGCGGCGGAAAGCTCGCGTCCCTCCGCCGCGGGCGAAGGCATGATGAAGTCGCTGCACGCCCGCACCGTGTCGAGACAGAGTCTGCGCGGACCGAACCTGTCTGCGAGCGAGCGCAGCAGCTCCTCCAGCGAGCCGCCGCTGACGGCGCTCTCCACCAGCAGCTTGGCGCCGGGCGCGGCGGCGTGCATGCTCAGGGGGACGAAATGCGTGATCCCCGCGCGGCTCAGCGCCGCCGAAAGCGTCTCCAGGGCAGGCAGCTCGCCGCTCTGCGGCGGCAGATCCAGCAGCACGCCGCCAAAGGCGCGGCGGCTGCGCTCGCTTATGATATCCGCTGCGAGCCGCTCCGGATCGGCGTCCGCGATGCTGCCGTACAGTCCCAGCAGCGAGCCGCGCGGCATGCTCGGCGCGGGAGCGCGCTTCAGCCCGCCCCCGCCGACGGCGGTGTAAAAAAGGCAGGCGCAGGGGATGCGCAGCTCGGCTCTTGCAGCGTCGCTTGCGTCCACGACGGGAAAAACAGAGATTTTATTGCTCATTTGCGCTGTCACCTCTTTTAAAATTGTATGTTATGTGATAAAATCTTATGTATACGAATGACAACAGGAGGCGCCATGAACATTCCTTTTCCGCACAAGACATATCCGGACGTTACGCACATCACGCGGCAGGAGCTGGACGCGCTGGGCGTCCGCACGCTGCTGCTCGATCTGGACGGCACGCTGATGCGCTCAGGCAGCACGGATATGCGTGCGGATATCGCGGAATGGATCGCGGAGCTGACCGAGGCGGGCACGGTGATATACCTGCTGTCCAACAATCGCAGTCCGGAGCGCGTGCGCGCCGTGGCGGAGCGGTTCGGGCTGCCGTGGACATGGCACGTCGGCAAGCCGCGCCGCAGCGCGTTGGACGCTGTGCGGCGCGAGCTGGCGCCGGAGGCGTGCTGCACGGCGGTGGTGGGGGATCAGATATTCACTGATATGCTGCTGGCGCGGCGCTGCGGCGTCACGGGGCTTCTGGTGGAGTCGATGGACGATCACAGGTGGTATTACAGACTGAGACTTTTGGCGGAGCGCCCGTTTCGCCGGGCAAGACCGCCGAAAAAGGACGGAGGACGGAAATGACGGCATTTGAAAAGATTGTGAAGCTGACAGGGGAAAAAGAGCTGGACGCGATACTTATAACCGGACGGGAGAACGAGCGCTGGGCGCTCGGCTGCGGTCCCTTTGAGGGCGTGACCTTCATTACGCGCACGGGCGCGGGATATTTGATGACGGACGGCAGATACATAGAAAAGGCGCGGGAGCTGGTGCGCGGACTGGAGCTGCTGACGCCTGACCGCAGCGCGGGTTATGCGCCGCACGTATCCGAGCTGGCGAAAAAGCACGGCTCCAAACGCATCGGCTTTGAGGACCGCGTGATGAGCGTGGCGGAATTTGAACGCTACCGCGCCGCCATGCCGGACTGCGAGTTTGTGTCCGTGAGCGCGGATATCGCCGCGCTGCGGCAGATAAAGACGCGGAAGGAGATAGAATGTATCACCGCCGCCCAGCGCATCGCAGAGCGTGCGCTGGAGGACATGCTCGATATCATCAAGCCGGGGCTGACGGAGGCGGCGCTGCGCGCCGAGCTGGAATACCGTATGAAGAAATACGGCAGCGAGGGCGAGGCGTTTCCGACCATACTGGTCTCCGGCGCCAACACGAGCCTGCCGCACGGCAAGCCGACCGACAAGGAGGTGCGCGAGGGCGAGTTCGTCACCATGGACTTCGGCGCGAGAGTGAACGGCTATTGCTCGGACATGACGCGCACCGTGGCGGTGGGCGATATTACGGACGAGATGCGGCGCGTGTACGATATAGTTCTAAGGGCGCAGCGCGCCGGCATAGCCGCTCTGCACGAGGGTGCGATACCGGACGAGGTGGACCGTGCGGCGCGCTCGGTCATCGAGGACGAGGGCTACGGTCCCGCCTTCCTGCACGGGCTGGGGCACAGTCTGGGGCTGAACGTGCACGAAAGCCCCACCACCCGAGGCAGGGAACCGTTTCCGCGCGGGACGGTCATCACCATGGAGCCGGGAATATATCTCGCCGGGCGCTTCGGCGTGCGGATCGAGGACATGATATATCTGGGCGAAAACGGCGCGGAAAATCTTACTTTGGCGCCCAAGCACCTTGTTATACTCTAAATCTTGACTTAGCGCGAAAAAAAGCATATAATGTTTTAGATGAAATAAAGCAACATAAGCATACAGGAGGATTTTTATGGTATCAGCTGGCGATTTCAGAAACGGCGTGACCTTTGAGATGGACGGACAGGTGCTCCAGATCATCGAGTTTCAGCATGTAAAGCCCGGCAAGGGCGCGGCGTTTGTGCGCACAAAGTGCCGCAACGTCATCACAGGCGCGGTGGTGGAGAGGACCTTCAACCCCACCGATAAGTTTGAGAACGCATTCGTAGAGCGCCGCGACATGCAGTATCTCTATCAGGACGGAGATCTGTACTATTTCATGGACACCGAGACATACGAGCAGCTCCCGCTCAACGGGGACAAGCTGGGCGACAGCTTTAAGTTCGTCACCGAGAACATGATCGTCAAGGTGCTGTCCTACAAGGGCAACGTCTTCGGCGTCGAGCCGCCGCTGTTCGTGGATCTTGTGATCACCGAGACCGAGCCGGGCGTCAAGGGCGACACGGCTACCAATGTCACCAAGATAGCGAAGCTGGAGACGGGCGCCGAGGTGCGCGTGCCCATATTCATCAATGAGGGAGAGAAAATTCGCATAGACACCCGCACCGGCGAATATCTGGAAAGATCCAAAGAATGAAAGGAGACTGCAATATGACCGTTACCGAAAAGACCGCATATCTCCGCGGGCTGATGGATGGCCTGAAGATAAACAAGGACACCGACGAGGGTCGCCTTTTCGAGGCGATAGTCGATACGCTGGAGTCGCTGGCGCTGGCTGTCTCCGATATTGAGGAGAACAACGACGTCATCAACGACGAGCTGGATATGATCGAGGATGCGCTTGATTCCATTGACGAGGAGCTGGAGCTTATCGACGAGGATCTCGGCGTGCTCTTTGACGAGGATTGGGACGAGGACGACTTTGACGACGACGAGGAGTATTACGAGCTGATCTGCCCGACCTGCGGCGAGGAGCTTATCCTTGACGGCGATTTGCTGGCGGAGGGCGAGATGAAGTGCCCCGCCTGCGGCGAGGATCTGGAGTTCGATCTCAGCGAGCTTAAGGACGAAGAGGACGAATAATAAACGCATAAAAAATGACCCGGAGGGAAGCGCTTCGTAAGGAAGTGCCTCCCTCTTGTTTAAGAGATCGCTGATTGACGGTGCCAAGCAGCAATAGTATAATCCGTCCAAAGAATAAAGATTAAGGTGTTGTCAACATGAAAATCGATGCAGCTATTGTGGATGCCTATTTGAATTCAGAAGACATAAGCAGGTTTTCTTCGATGTGGTTTTATACCGGTCGTACGGAAGACGGTGTTGAAAATATCTTTCATGCACCGCCGGCAGCAGATACGAAGCGCCGGGTTGTTTCTCGTATAAAAGAGGAAATCATCGTCCATGCAAGTACATTTAGCCCCTGTAATACGCCGATATGGGACGCATTGATTGAGGATTGGCGTGATTTTGTGGGAGAAACAACTCTGGATTTGATTGTTGGCTTGCCAGAACCCAACGATGCCAGTGTCAGACAAGCGCCTGACGGGCGATATCATATGATTTTCGACCTTCTGTGTTGGGAAAAGTATTTGGGTTTGATGCCGCTGTCTGATATTTCTCAGAATCTTCTGACACATGAATTGTTTCACGTGATGGTAGGGAAAAGATTTCCTGACATTGAATACTTGGAAATGCAGGGCGGATATATAGATCAATTAGATGCGATTGCCTTTAATGAGGGCTTTGCGCACCTTGTGTCATACAATGGGCAAGAAGTCGATACAGTTTCGTGGGAGGGAGAAAAGCTGGCGGAGGTTTATAATTTTTCCGTTTCTAAAATGAAAGGTGCGCTGCAAGAAAAGTCTCACGAAAAACAAAAACAGTTCATATATGAGGCTAATTTCGGCAGCTACTACGATAAATATGCCGCTATGTGCGGTTTGATCTATCTCGGGCGGCAATGGCAGAGCGGCGGCTTCTTCCGTCTGAAGGAGTTGTTTGATCAAGGGTATCGTGGATTTGCCGCCAAGAGTGCTGGCTTAAATCCGCCTCACGTGATCTAAAACAATCTTGATGGTTACTTCGGCAATTAAATAACCGTAGAATTAATACTGTCCATGTTTTGCGGTTGTCCCGTCAGTGACGGGCAAAACGACATCAAATCAGTTTTATTAACACGGCATTATAATTTAATTGCTGCATTAATAATTCATTTGCTGAGAAGTCTTTTCATTGTCCACAGTCGTAATTAGCGTCGGATTTTGCCCCACAAAATCCGTAACCGGCATATAAATAGGCGTGACCGTTGCGGTCACGCCTGTTTATATCCTTTTTGACAGGTGACTGCAGCCTCGAAGCAGCTTCCTTACGCAGCACACCCGGAGGGTAAGTCATTTTTTTGCAAAGCAGTGTCAAAGCAGTTGCGCTTGCGGCGCGGCGCGTGTATAATTAAAAAGATAAAAATTATCTTTTCGGCAGGTGATGATATGGCAAAGGCGCTTGTCGCCATGAGCGGCGGCGTAGACAGCACGGTATCCGTGCTGCTTGCCCGCGAGGCGGGCTACGAGGCGGAGGGCGTGACGCTGCTCATGCACGGGGACACCGACGTTTCCGGCGCGGCGGCGGCTGCCGCCGCCTGCGGCGTGCCGCACCGCGTGCTGGATATGCGCGAGCGGTTTGCCCGCTGCGTCAGCGGACGTATGGTGGAGGAATATGCCGCCGGACGCACGCCAAACCCCTGCGTGGACTGCAACCGCAGCGTCAAGACCGGATTTTTGGCGGATTATGCGCGGGAAAACGGCTTTGACAGGCTGGTGACCGGGCATTATGCCCGCACGGGGGAGCTTGATGGGCGGCATGCCCTGCGCGTCGCCGCCGTTCCTGAGAAGGACCAGAGTTATGTGCTGTATCCGCTTTCGCAGGAGCAGCTCGCCATGCTGTGGCTGCCGCTCGGAGAGCTGGACAAGCGCGCGGTGCGCGAGTACGCCGCCCGTCGGGGACTGACAAGCGCCTCTGCGCCGGACAGTCAGGACATCTGCTTTCTGCCGGACGGCGACTATGCCGCCTACGTGACGGCGCGCGTGCCGTGCGCGGAGGGCGACTTCACCGACAGCACGGGCAGGGTGCTGGGGCGGCACCGCGGGCATGTGCATTACACCGTCGGGCAGCGGCGCGGGCTGGGTGTCGCGGCGGAGGAGAGACTGTACGTGCTGTCAAAGGACGCGGCGCGCAACGCCGTTGTGCTCGGCAGAGAAAGCGAGCTGATGACGCGGGAGCTGCGGGTGGAAAGCGTAAACTGGGTGAGCATCGCGCCGCCGCAGGCGCCGCTGCACGCCATGATACGCACGCGCTACCGTCAGCGCGAGACGGGCGGCGAGATAACGCCGCTGCCGCAGGGCGGGGCGCGGGTACAGTTTGACTGTCCGGTACGCGCCGGAGCGCCGGGACAGGCGGCGGTATTTTACGACAGCGAGGGCTATGTTTTGGGAGGAGGCACGATAGTATGAGCAGGCACGAGCGCACGGAACGCGTGCTCGGCGCGGAAGGGCTGGCGCGGCTGCGGCAGGCGCATGTCGCCGTTTTCGGACTGGGCGGCGTCGGCTCCTATGCCGCCGAGGCACTGGCGCGCGCGGGCGTGGGACGGATGACGCTGGTGGACGGCGATGTAGTGCAGGAGAGCAATATCAACCGCCAGCTCTGCGCGCTTTACTCCACGCTGGGCATGAAAAAAACCGACGTGGTTGCCGCACGGCTGCGCGATATCCTGCCGGAGATAGAGCTTGAGTGTCTGCCGGTGTTTTTCGGCGCGGATACGGCGCTGGACATGACGGGCTGGGACTTTGCGGTGGATGCGATAGACACCGTCACCTCCAAGGTGGAGCTGATAGCCCGTGCGCGGGCAGCGGGCGTGCCGGTGATAAGCTGCATGGGCGCGGGCAACAAGCTGCATCCGGAGAGCTTTATGATAGACGACGTCAGCCGCACAAGCGTATGTCCGCTGGCGCGCGCCGTGCGCAAGCAGCTGCGCGAGCGCGGGATAGAGCGCGGAGTCGCGGCGGTGTATTCAACGGAGGAGCCGGCGATAAACGCCCGTCCGCCCGGCAGCCTTTCCTTCGTCCCCGGGGCGATGGGGCTGGTCGCCGCCGGATATGTGATACGGCAGCTTTCCGGCGCGGAGGAAAAATAAAAGCCTCTGTCATGACGGAGACCGCTTTGATTAGGTTTCTTTCTTTCCGGCTAGATTCCTTTGCCCGTTTCCTTGTTCCAGAGATACGGAAGTATTACGAAAGCGAACAGGGGCAGCGCGAGTTTGAGGAGTGGGAGGCACAACAAGAACAGGAGGAAGGCAATAAATAAAGCAGAGGGCCAAGGCGCAAAACCTTGACCCTCAGATGCTATGGAGTTTTAGATATTAGATAAAAGTTTCTACAAAAAGTTTAGAATTGATTTCAACAGAAAAAAGCTACCAATTCATAAAAGAATGTGTTATCATGTAAAATAGAGGTTGTATAGCGAGGTGTTGCATATGGAACAAAGCACGGCTGATTATTTAATTGGTTTGGAAAAGAGAATTGTTGAGCCATATGTTTCATTTCCATCCTCCAGTGAAAAAAATACACTTAATATTCAATCATTAGACGGCAGCGAAACTTTTTTGTTAGACATAAATAGAGCGGGGAGTATAAGAATATCTCGATGCACATTTCAAGAGCGTTACAACATAACAATTGCACTTATACGCCTTGACTTAGACGAGAACAAACCACATCAAAACCCAGATGGTGCCCATAATAAAAGGACCACATATTCACATCTATAAGGAAGGATATGGTGATCGTTGGGCATATCCGATTACTGAACTTAACCCATGCCCCTTTTCCGATACTTCAGATTTGCTGACATCTTTCATTGAGTTTTGCGCTTACTGTAATGTTAGTACTATCCCCGATATACAAGGGAGCTTATAGCTATGTTAGATGCAAGTTCTTTTATTGATACTTATGTTTCATGGTTGAAACAAAATATGACTGCGTTGCAATTAGATAGCGGTGCGGTTGAAATTAGTTCGCCTTTTTTAGATCGACATAATGATTATATTCAAATCTATGTGGTTAAAGATAACAACGGCTTTATATTGACGGACGATGGTTACACCATATCGGATTTAGAATTGAGTGGGCTTTCTTTTAACACACCCAAAAGAAAGGAAGAACTGCAAACCATATTGAGAAGTTTTGGGATTTCTCTCGACGATAAAGGTAATATGTTTTGCAAGTGTAATCAGTCTAATTACCCGTTCAAAAAACACAGCTTAATTCAGGCGGTATTGGCCGTAAATGATTTATTTGTGTTATCACAACCTAATATAGCTTCGTTTTTTATGCAGGATGTTGAAAGTTTTCTGCGAGACCATGACGTGCGATACACAAAAAATATTAAGTTTACAGGTAAAAGCGGATTTGATCACGCATATGATTTTGT
>Ga0079305_1003390_pt1 | contig 10902 bp, 7 predicted proteins | sample LMS_cellobiose_e_FD_79183 | JGI IMG/M metagenome (GOLD analysis project Ga0079305, IMG submission 79183) | Rumen-fistulated moose microbial communities from Alaska, USA - LMS_cellobiose_enrichment | ecosystem: Host-associated > Mammals > Digestive system > Stomach > Rumen fluid ... | reverse complement strand
GAAACCGGTCCGCATGCTTCCTGCCTCGATGTTCAGCGAAGCATGGTTTTCGCTCATGGCGAGCGTGACCGGATGATTGGGCGGATCCGCGGGAACATTCCGCAGGAAGGCCGTCAGCTGTTCCGCATGGTCGGTATCGAGCTGTACGACGCACTTCATCAAATCCGTTTCCGGGATGACTTTCTGCCAGGCGGGGTAGGTTCCGACGATCGCCTTGCCGGTCCAGCGCCACATGCCGAAGTCGAAGCGGAAATAGCGGTACTCGCGCTCGCACCACGTTGTGAGACGCCCCGCATCTTCGCTCTTGGTGGCGAGCGGAGCGTGCGGAAACGGGATCGTCAGCTTCTCGACCGCAAGCGGCATGTCGATATGGAACAACTCCCTGCCGTTGGTCACGACGATGCCCTCGCGGCACAGGTGGATACCCTGCAGTGCGCGGCGAGGCTCGTTGCGGTTGACGATGGGCGCGGCCGCCGCCAGTGCGTCGATGAAGTTCGCAGGCAGATCCGCGACTTCGGACCTGCCCGCCTCGCGAGGTTCCTGCGGCCACTCGATCTGAGCGACGGTCAACGGCGTACGGTCGACGCTGAATCGCCCCGAAACGTATTCGAGGACGAGCGTCTTGTTCCGGCTGTACCGGGCAACCGTCCGGAAGTCGTCGAAGTTCACGATGACCGTGAACGCCTGCACGTCCTCTGCGGGGAACGTGCAGGTGATCGACTGTTCCGCGCCGATCGTCTGGAACGAGATTTGATTTTCTTTGCCTTCGATCCGCATGGAACGGTACGCTTCTTTCGGCGATGTCCTGCAGACCAGCTTCCCCAGAGCGCTCAACGCTCCGGCCAACTCGGTTTTTGAGATTTCCACGTTCATACTTCCTCCTTTTGGTTGGGATTGAAAACGAAAAGCCCCGCCGATCCCGAAGGACCGGCAGGGCTTATATTGATCGTGAGCTTATCTCACCGAGGTAATATATAGATCAAAAATTTTGAGAAATACTGTCAAAATATAAATGTTGTTACATAATTTCTGAAAAAACACAGAAACGGGGCTTGTAATTGCACGGATAGAGTGCTATGTTAAGAAAGGTTGAGCAGGAGATGCTGCAACATCTCCTGCTCATGGGGGAAGACTCCCCGTGTGCTAACTGGTAGCATAGAGTTAATATACGGGTCCTCCGGTGAAAAATCAAGCGCTTGGGTCGGTGGCTTGGCAACATTTACTTCAGGAGGTGACATTATGACTGCTTCAACCGGTCAAAAATGTCCGGCTTCCGGAGTGTGGAAGGTCGTAGGGTTCCCCACGACCACGGCGCCCATTGCCATCGGCAATACTATGCCGCCATACAACGGAAAAGCCGTCACCTGGCAACTTCTTTATCTTGCCTAGGTGATGACACCCGGCCGGGGGAGGTTCTGCCTCCTCCGGTCTTATCCGTGGACAACGAGAGGCAACGGTGAAATCGACGAGAAAGACAACTATTGGAGAATGCGCGGAGATCATTCCCGGGGTATTGCCCCACGGGAAACCGAATCAACCGGCGTGTTATTCCTATAGCGCGGTACAGCCCGGACAATTGACCTCGGGCGGATTAGCCGGCGACTTCGGAACGGTCACCCGGGACATCCCCTGCGCAGATGCGCAATTTCTGCAAAGCGGGGATATTCTGATTAAGCGGTTGAACCCGGACTGCGCCGTGGTATTTCATGAACACAACAATCCGGTGGTGGCGTCATCGAATGTATTTGTTATCCGCGCCGGAGAAAAGTTGGTTCCAACTTTTTTGGCATTCCTGCTGGAGGGGTCCTCGCTGATGCAGCGGATAGCCCAGCGCTCCGGAGTCGAAACGACCGTCTCCGCGGTGACGGCACAGCAAATCGCGAATTGCGAGATCCCATTGCCGCCGCTCGAGCTGCAGCATAAGCTGGGCGAGCTTTGGAAGCTCAACAAGAGAGAAGAAAAACTGCTTCGCGGGCTGCTGGCGGAAAACGCCCGACGCTTGCGGGCCTTATGTGGAACTTTACATCTTTAAAGTATAAGGAACAGGAACCATGGGCACGACAATCGACGACATCAAGCGGGTCTTGTGGGCAGGCGCGGACACTTTTCGCGGCGTGATCGACGCCGCCAACTACAAAGATTACGTCCTGACGATGCTTTTCATCAAGTTTCTGGACGACACCTTCGCCGAACGGGTGGACGAACTGAAGGAGAAGTATTCGGGCAATCCGCTGCGGGTGGAGCGGGCGATCGAACGTCTGCCGTTCCAGCTGGCCGACAACGTCCGCTACACCTATCTCTACGACAAGCGCTTCGACACCGATATCGGGGCGACGATCAATCAGGCGCTGCAGGGGATCGAAGATCTGAACGGTGAACTGCGAGGTATCTTCCGCGGGATCGACTTCAATGCGGAAGCGGTGTTCGGCAACTTGAAGCAGAAAAACACCAAGCTCCGGTTGCTGCTCGAAGATTTTCACGAGTTGAATCTGCGTCCCAGTCAAATCGTGGTGCCCGAAGGTCAGACCGCGTCCGAGGTGATCGGCGACGCTTACGAGTACATGATCGGCGAATTCGCCGCCCGCGCCGGGCAGAAGGCGGGCGCATTCTTCACGCCGCCCATGGTATCGGAGCTGATGGGGCGGCTGACCGCCCCCCGGAACGACGAGACGATCTACGACCCGACCTGCGGTTCCGCCTCGCTGCTGCTGCGCGCGGCGAAGCAGGCGGATATCAGCAAAGTCGGCATCTACGGTCAGGAGATCAACGGCTCCGCCTATGCGATGGCGCGAATGAATCTTTTTATCCACAACGTCCCGGATGCCCAGATCAAGTGGGGCGACACCCTGTCGAATCCGCTGCACACGGATGCTGACGGCAACTTGAAGCAATTCGACGTGATCGTCGCCAATATGCCGTTTTCGCTGGACAAGTGGGCGGAGGGATTCAACCCGGGCGGTGAAAGCAGCGGAGAAGCCAACGCCAAGGGCAAAGACAAGAAATTCAAGATGGAGGCGCGGCTTGACCCGTACCACCGCTTCGAAATGGGGGTTCCGCCCGCGAGCAAGGGCGACTGGGCGTTTCTGCTCCACATGCTGGCAAGTTTGAAGAACTTCGGGCGCATGGCGGCGGTCGTGCCGCATGGGGTGCTGTTCCGCGGCGGTGCGGAAGGCAGGATCCGGCAGGCGGTGATCGACCGGAATTTGCTGGACGCGGTCATCGGACTGCCGGAGAACCTCTTTTTCGGCACGACGATCAAAGCCGCCATTCTCGTATTCAAGAAAAACCGGAACACGGACGACGTGCTGTTCATCGACGCCTCCGAGAAGGATGCGCAGGGCAATTTGCGCTACACCAAGGGCAAGAATCAGAATCTGCTGGAGGAGAAACATATCGACGCGATCCTGGAGGCATACCGGAATCGGGCCGACGTGGAGAAATTCGCCCATGTCGCATCGTTGGAGGAGATTCGGAACAACGAGTACAACCTGAATATTCCCCGCTATGTGGACACCTTCGAGGCGGAAGAGCTGATCGACCTCGACGAGGTGCGGGGCAATATCAAGCGGATCAAGCAGGAACTGGCCGCCGTCGAAGCCAAAATGGAAAAATATCTCAAGGAAATCGGCTTATGGGAGGAGGCCGGCAGATGAGCAAGATCAGAGAACTGAATGTCCAAGGCAGGAACATCCGTTTCCTGAATCAGGATGGCTTGGATTATGTCTGCATTACCGACATTGCGGCGTTGAAAAACCCGCTTGAACCTAAAGATGTGGTCAAGAATTGGCTCCGCAGCCGCAGTACGCTCTCTTTCGTCGGCCTGTGGGAAAAACTGCACAATCCAAACTTTAAAGGGGTCGATTTCGACCCCCTTTTGGCGGAAGCGGGGGAAAACTCCTTCACCATGAGCCCGAGCCGATTGGTCGAAGACTACAACGCCATCGGTCTGATCTGCAAAAGCGGTCGCGGCGGCGGCACCTATGCCCACAAGGACATCGCGTTCGAATTCACGTCGTGGATCTCCGCGGAATTCAAACTCTATCTAATAACCGAGTTCGAGCGGCTGAAGAGCGATGAACAGAAGCAGCTGGGGTGGAGCGTCAAGCGGGAGCTGACCAAGCTGAACTACCGCATTCACACCGATGCGATCAAAGAGAACCTGATTCCGGCGGAGCTGACCGCCCGGCAGACGGCGATCGTCTATGCCAGCGAAGCGGATGTGCTCAACATGGCGCTCTTCGGCATGACGGCGAGAGAGTGGAGTACCGCCCATCCGGACTTGAAGGGCAATATGCGGGATTATGCGGACATCGCCCAACTCATCTGTCTTGCCAATCTCGAAAGCCTCAATGCGGTGCTGATCGAAGAGGGGCTGCCGCAGCGCAAGCGGCTGGAGCGGTTAAACTCCGTGGCGATTCGCCAAATGGGCATATTGACACAGCAAGAAGTTTTGAAGTTGAATACAGAGGAGATTTGATCATGTCTGACAATCAGAGTTGGGAGGCCAAAAAAGACGAAGTTTGGCGGCGAATTGTTGAAGCAGAAGATGCTATCAAAAGTTTAAATGGTCATCTTGCTGCTGTGGAATGTCTGGCCCAGAGCAAAATTTCTGCGACCGAAGAAGAAGCAATTAAAGCGGCGCAACAGGCTAAATTGGCCGCATTACAGATTTCTGAAATCGGTCAAAAGGCTGATGAGTTTTCTGCGAGTCTTCCCGATTTACAAAGTCAGATGACGGAAGCCAGCGTAAACTCGGCAGAAACCAAACGCCACGCAGACGAATCTCAAAAAGCCTCTATGGATATTGTCGGTTTCAAAGCAGAAGCGGAAAAAGCAACTGCAGAGATCTCCGCAGCACAAGAAAAAGCCAAAAAGGGGGTGGAGGACGCAGAAGCGAAATGGGCCACGACCAATCAACAGGTGCAGAACATAGCAAACTTGAACGCACAAGCCTCTGCTGACGCGGCAACGGCCAAGGCGTCTCGTGAGGCTGTTGAGAAAATGCAGCAAGAAATTGCCGATCTCAAAGGCAAGTTTGTTGAAATGCAGACAGAGTGGGAAAAAAAGTTAGGAGAGTTGCAAAACCAGCACGAATCCCAACTGCAATCTTTATACCAAAAACACGACCAAGAGCTTTCTGAGCTCAGCAAAAAAGAATCTGAAGAGCTTTCTAAATTAAACGAAAAATATCTTGCAGAATTTGAAGCTCGCACCAAGGAAATAGAAACATTGCTCCCCGGCGCAACCAGTGCAGGTCTTGCCAGTGCCTTTGCCAAAAGGAGGAATCGTGAATTTTTGGCAAAAGTTTTTTGGTTGGCATTGATGATACTAAGTGTCGCATTAATATTGGTATTCGGATTAATGGTGCTCTTCCCCAATTTCTTATCTGCCGTGGGTATTACGGTGAACACGATCCCGGGGGGAACTACGCTGTATGGCAGAATGATTATTCTAGCCGGGTTGATTTTATTGGAAGAATTTTCGCGACGCAATTTCAACATATCTTCAAGACTTGAAGAGGCCTATGGGTACAAAGAAGTTATAGCTAGATCTTATTTGGGGTACAAAAAACAAATGGAAAATATCGCTTGGCCAAAGAACACAAAGGAGGATCAAGACAATACAAGTACATCGGTTTTGGTCAGTGTTTTCATGAAGCAACTCGCAGACGACCCCAGCAAAACCGTATTTGACAAGGAGCATCACGAACTGGGAATAGGTGCATTGTTTGATATTGGCGCGAACGCAAAAAAAACCTTAAATGAAGATGCTATAAGAGCATTGGCGGAAGGCAAGCCGTTGGCAAGGGTCAATTGGCAAGTGGTTGTCATTGTCGGGATTGTTGCTGTTGTAGCTTGTTTTATCGCGTATATGTTCAGAGGACTGTTTGCATGAATCTCGCAATTAGGCAGCGTATTGCGGATATCCGGAGGGGGAATGTCCCCGCCGGATACAAGCGAACAAAGTTGGGAATTATTCCCATAGACTGGGAAACGCCGGAATTGAACAGGGTTTTGTCGGAAAACAAAGAGCGTAATCGTTCCGGAAGATTCGGTAAAGAAGATGTGCTGTCCGTTTCCGGGGAATTCGGCGTCACCAATCAAATCGACCTGCTCGGCAGATCCTTTGCCGGAGTGTCGGTGAAGGATTATTACGTTGTGGAATCCGGGAATATAGTTTATACCAAGAGCCCGCTCAAGAGCAATCCGTATGGGATAATCAAACTCAACAAGGGCGAGGCGGGAATCGTGTCTACCCTCTATGCCGTGTATAATTGCAAGAGTCGTGAAGTCGGGACATATCTCGATTATTACTTCTCCGTAGATCGTAATGTCAACAGTTACCTGCGACCGCTGGTTCGCAAGGGAACCAAAAATGACATGAAGATCAACAATGAGGACGCGTTGAAGGGGTGCATAATCCTTCCTTCGGAAGCAGAGATCACAAAAATCGTTGAAATTTTGGGGTGCTGCGATAAGGTGATCGCGCTGAAGAAAGAGCTGATCGCGGAGAAGAAGCGGCAGAAGAAAGCGTTGATGCAAAAACTCCTCAACCCCGACAGCGGCTTCCGCCTGCCGGGATTTACCGAGGCGTGGGGCATATATAAGTTAAGTGATTGTGTGAAAATAGCAAACGATAAAATCTCCCCGGATAACTGCGACGATTCATATAAATGTGTAGAGCTTGAACACATTGAATCTGAAACGGGAAAATTATTGGGATATTGCTCTCCGAGGGGATTAAAAAGTATAAAAACGGTTTTCCACAAAAATGACATTTTATTTGGGAAATTACGCCCATACCTAAAAAAAATTGCGCTCGCGCCGTTTTGCGGAATTTGTTGTAGCGAGTGCATTGTTTTCAATATAAATAATAACATTGTACCTAATTTTCTTTATAATCGCCTTTTATTGGATGATTTTATCGCGGTTAGTTGTACAGCATCTGGGACCAAAATGCCAAGGGCTGATTGGCGGTATATGAAAAAGTTTTTATTACGCATTCCCAGTTTAAGAGAACAGCAAGCCATTGCCGATATTTTGTCTGCCGCCGACGAGGAAATTGATTTGCTCGAACAAGAGCTCGCGCAGCAGCAACAAAAGAAAAAATCGTTGATGCAAATGCTGTTAACTGGTATCGTGAGGGTGTAAAAATGGCGGACAAGTATATTTTTGTGAATGATCCACAGGAAAAAACTCCGATATATGAAATGTCCAAGGAGGAATTCCAAAAAATCGAACCCGCCAATGCAAAAGTCTTTGAAGTATTCCATATCGAAGAACTGTTTGCAATGCTGGTTGACAATCTTTACGCGTTCAACAATGTGATTTTTACTTATGCCGACAAAGCCAGATTGAAGTCAGTGTTTTCTGATAATTATTTTCAGAAAAGGCTCGATGTTAATCGGACCGCGTTGAATTTTTTCGCAGGGCTGAGTTTGTATCAGGATTTTGTGCGTGAACGCATCAAAGCCCCAGAAATTGCCGACAGTCTTTTGCAAAACCGGGAAATTCAGAGATGCATAGCAATGCGCAACTACATTCAGCATGTGGAGTCTTTTCCGGTAATTTCCTGCACGTCTTTCTCCTGGTGTGATTTGAATGTGGAGTTGTCCTCTGTTCGTTTTCGTGTATCCACAAAAGATTTGAAAGTAGATAAGCTGCGCAAGGGAACGAAAAAAGCCTTTGACAAATTTTTTGAGGAAGATGAGCAAATCGATCTATATGAAATCCTAAATCAAGGCATGGGAGAAGTCCAGCTTATCCAAAGTCAAATCAGAAAACTGCCTTTGTATGAAGAATATTCTCAAAGCAAGGCTTTTTTGCTTGACATCGAGAAAAAAATTACACGCCGTGGCATATCTTCGATCTCGCCTTGTTATTACTATGAATCAGATGATGAACAAAATTGGAAAACCTGCTTTGTTGCGATGGATACGATCAAGTTTATTGATGAAAATATTTCTCATTATCCCTGCTTGTCTTCAAGCGCAGATAAGTTTATTACGACTGCGCCAACGGATTTTGTAGATAAATGCAGAAGATCTTTCTCGCCTGCAACAAGAGCCGCAACCGTTAAACAAATTCAAAAAAAGAAATGAGATGATCATGCTTGACCACACGATATCCAATGCACAATGAACTTGAAGGAGCAGGGCATCATGAAATTTTCTCAAATCAATTCCGCCGATCAGCTTTTCTCCTTTTTGGAAAGCAAACGACATAAATTTTACCATCATTTTACTTCAATAAAATCTCTAAATGCAATCTTAACGGGGCGGCAATGGCTGTTATCTCCTGCGCAGCGAATGAATGATCTGCATGAATATTCTGAAAAAGGAAGTTTGCAGAAGTGGAAACGAATCGTTTCTACATGTTTTTCTTTCGGTGACGAAGACAACATGGCCATGTGGGCGATGTATGGTTTGCCGCGGGATCAAGGTGTAAAAATTACAATTCCTGGGAAGACATTGCGCGAATGGTTTTCGACATTGCAAGACCCGAATTGGCAATGTGAGAAAAATGTGGAATGTGTGTCCCTGCATGATATTGTTTATTATGATGGATACGTTGGACGGAACGATTCACATTTATTATGGGCTCGTGGGAAATGCAAGGCCATGAAAGATGGCGATACTGATGTTGCAAAGGCCGAACGTTTCACCGGATATGTAAAAAATTCGGCATGGAAATTTGAATCCGAGACGCGCCTGATGATTGTTTTAAAAGAAGATTACTGCAAAAGTTTTTTTATCCCTATTCCCGAATCGGTATTAACGAGTTTTAAGATATGCCTTGGGCCAATGGTTGCAGAGGCAGCGAAACAAGTATTACCAAAAATATTAAAGGGAGTGAGGTCAAAGAAATTGCGATCGTCAGTATCAGAAAACTTCCGATCGTGTTTTTTCCAAAACAGAGTACATTTGAAACACATTTGCGATTATTGTGCACACACATACAAATCAAAGGATGATCATGCTTGACCACACGATATTCAACGAGCGGCCGGAGTCGCAGGATCGGGCGATCGATCTGCTGCGCTCCATGGGGTATGTCTATGTTTCTCCCGCGGAGGCGGAAGTCAAGCGCGAGCACTTGAGCAAAGTCCTGTTCAAGGATGAGTTGCGGCGCTTTCTGAGCGCGCAGAATTTCACCTACCGGAATAAAATCACCGCCTTCGCCGACAGCACCATCGGCAAGGCGATCGAAGATCTCGACATCCCGCTGCAGAACGGCTTGCTGCCCGCATCCAAGTCCATCTATGACACCCTGCTGCTCGGGCGCTCCTATGAAGAACAACTCTACGACGGCGGTAAGCAATCCTTCGACTTGAGCTTCATCGACTGGGAGCACCCGGAAAAGAACATCTGGCAGGTCACGGAGGAGTTCTCGGTCGAACGCAAAAACGGCCGGTACGCCCGTCCGGACATCCTCATCATGATCAACGGCATCCCGCTCGCCGTCATCGAGTGCAAACGCGCCGGCGTGGATGTCATGGAAGGCATTCGGCAAAACATCCGCAACTGGCACCCGGACTACATACCGCAACTCTTCAAGTTCGCCCAGCTGGTCATCGCCATGAACCCCAACGACGTCCGCTACGGGACCTGCGGGACTCCGGCGGATTTTTTCGCCAAATGGCACGAGGAGGACGCCGCCTGGCTGGAAAGCGAAGTCAAAAAGCACGTCAAGAGCAAAACCGTTGCCGAGCAGGATCGCGCCATCATCTCGCTGCTCTCACCGGAGCGGTTGTTGAAGCTGATTCGCTACTATGTTTTTTACGACAACGGCTTGAAGAAGATCGCCCGCTATCAGCAGTTCTTCGGCGTCGAAAACATCATGCGCCGCATCACGGGGCAGGATCACAAGGACACCCGCGGCGGTTTCATCTGGCACACTCAGGGCAGCGGCAAATCCCTCACCATGGTCATGCTGACCAAGCGCATCCTCGCTGAAAAGACCATGCGCAACTACCGTTTCGTACTGGTCTGCGACCGGGTGAACCTGATCAAGCAGCTGCGGGACAATTTCATCCGCACCGGGCTGGCTCCGGTCCACGCCACCACCGGCAAGGGGTTGGTCGCGCTTCTGCAGAAGCCGGAAAACACCATCATCACCACCACGGTCAACAAGTTCGAGACCGCCGCCAAGACCAAGGTCCAAATCCCCGACAGCAATATCATCCTGCTCGTGGACGAAAGCCACCGGTCGCACACCAAGGACTTGCACAACTACATGGTCGATACGCTCCCCAATGCCGTCAAACTCGGCTTCACCGGGACTCCGCTCTTGAAAGACGAGGTCGCCACATACAAGAAATTCGGACCCATCATCGGCAACCCTTACAAGTTCGCCGACGGCATCCGCGACGGCGTGATCGTGCCCCTCGTGTACGAAGGGCGGATCGTCCATCAGGATCTCTCCAGCACGGCGATCGACGATTATCTGCAGACCATCATCGCTCCGCTCACCGACAAGCAGAAAGAGGATATGCAGATAAAATGGAGCCGTTTCCTGCCGCTGGCGCAGACCGAACAGCGTCTCACCATGATCGCACTCGACATCCATCATCACTTTTCGACCTACTGCCAGCCCCGCGGCTTCAAGGCGATGGTCACCGCCAGCAGCCGCGCCGCCGCCATCGAGCTGGCCGAGAAGATCAACACCATCGGCGGCATTCGCGCCGCCGCGCTGGTCTGCCCGGAAAACACCAGCGACGGCGAAGAATGGGTCTTGACTACGCAGGAAAAAGATAAGATCCGTAATTTTTTCAAAACCAAGGTCGAGCCCCGCTGGGGGCAGAATTACGAGGGTTACGAAGATTGGGTCAAGGACAATCTCAACGGCGGCGAAGATTTGGATATCGCCGTCGTCAAGGACATGCTGCTTACCGGCTTTGACG
>Ga0079305_1003388_pt1 | contig 10909 bp, 6 predicted proteins | sample LMS_cellobiose_e_FD_79183 | JGI IMG/M metagenome (GOLD analysis project Ga0079305, IMG submission 79183) | Rumen-fistulated moose microbial communities from Alaska, USA - LMS_cellobiose_enrichment | ecosystem: Host-associated > Mammals > Digestive system > Stomach > Rumen fluid ... | reverse complement strand
TGTCCGCCTACGAGACCTACACCGAGGCGTACAAGGCCGCGAACGCCCTCAGGAGCAAGCGCGATTTCACGGCCGCGGCCGCCGCTTTCGTGGAAGCCGGCAAACTGGCCAAGTCCCCGGAGCAGAAGTTTTCGGCCGCATTCATGGAGGGCGTTGCCCTCTGCGAGGGAAAACAGTATGACAAGGGGATCTCTTTGCTGCGCGAAGCCCTGAAGCTGGCTGTGAGTGCCAACCAGAGGGTGTCCTGTCAGTTCCATGTCGGCTACTATCTCGGCGTCGAGAAAAAGTATGAGGAAGCCATTGCCGAGATGCGCAAGGTCCGGGAATTCGGCAAGGGGACCAAAAACAGCTACGTCGAGCTGGCGGAGGTCCAAATCGGGCGTTGTCTTGCCGCCCTCAAAAAATACGATGAAGCCCTCGCCGCCGTCAAGGATTTCCGCGCCGGCAAGAACAAGAATGTGGCCTTTCAGGCGCTTGCGGTTTCTTACGATGCCAACAAGGGTCTCAAAAACACCGAGGGGATGCAGGCGGCCGTCGACGGCCTTCTCGCCCTGAAAGAGCTGCCGCCGAATATGTTCTTTACGGCAAGAAGGTATGCCTTCGAGCTGGCCCGCGCGCAGAAGAAGCATACGGAGGCCCTGAAATACGCCGACGAGATCGTCGCGAAGGAGGGATTGAACAAACTTCTGCACAATCACGGCGTCTTCTACAAGGCCCTCAGTTACGCTTCCCTGGGCGACAGGGAGAACGAACTTGCCCAGTGGAAACTTCTCGAACACTGCGGCACCGCGTACTTCGAAGCCTCCGCCGCCCGCAACATCAAGCGGCTCACCGAAAAGAAGTGATCTTCCCGGACGCCCCGGGCCCGCGCGCCGGAAGGCCTCTTCCGCCGCACGGGCCCGTTTGCTTTTGAGCGGGGAGCATTGAGGCCTGCCGATCCCTTGTCCTGTTCGAGGAAGGGGAGGGCTATGATCGGCAAGCGCCCGGCAGAAAGACGGTGCAGCGTGAGAGCAGATACAGCGGGATATTGAGGAAAAATCAACAAAGTATCTATTGAAATTGTGTTGTTTTTACACATTTTTGATAGATAATTTGTGTTTTTGAGGCTGCGGACGGGGGCACGGTCCAAAGGCGCGACGGGCAGTCCGGAGACTTGACAATCACGGCGCCGCGGTGTATATTTGCAACAGTAACTGTGGAAGGTGGTTATGCCGAAAGAGTCTTTTTTTCTGTTTGTCCTGCCGTTGTTTCTGCTTTGCGGCTGCCGTTCCGGGAACGAGGCCCGCGAAAAGCAGAATGCCGAACTCCTTGCCGAATTGAAAACCGCCAACGTCCGTCTGGAGCGCATGGAGAGTGATTTGGCCCTGTTGAAACAAGTCCTCGGCCGTCTGGTGCGCGTGGAGAGAGAGTTGACCATGATCCGGTCCGGTCGGCAGCTGATCCCGGGCAGTCGTCTTGCCGGGGCGGACAGAAACAAGCTGGCGAAGATCCGCAGACTTCCGAAGGATCCGACCGACCGGCAGATCGTCGAATACATCCGGCAGATCGGCGAAGCGAGCGCCGGGCAGCAAGTTTGGAGTTCGAAAGACCCGCAGATCGCACTGTATGAACAGATCGGTCCCGGACATCTCCGGCTGCTGCTGCCTTATCTTACGGACGGTTCCCCGCAGGCGCGGCACTTGGGATACGCCCTTCCGAAGCTTGTGGATGAGCGCGACCGGGAACTGGTCCGTCAGTCGCTGAAACGTTATCCCGTCCTGATCGAGACCGTACTCCTCAAGGGGTGGGGCAAGGATATGAAAAAAGAAATTTTCGCCGCGAGCTCGATAAATACTTTCCCGCTTTGGGGGGTCCGCGAACGCATACCCGATCTGGTTCGGTCGCCCGAGGATATGGAGATCCTGACGTATCTTTACATTCGCGATCCCAACGGTTATCTTCTGCTGAACGGTCTGAAAAAGCTGCCCGGAACCGACGTCCCCAAGCTGGTCGATCAGGCGTGGGAGGCGGCTCGCAAAGGCAGATATCACGAGTACGTGATGATCCCCCGGGCGCGGGATGCCGTTCAGTACGGGCGGAATGTCGAGGCGTTCAGGTATCTGCTGAAACAGGTGATGATTTTCCCGATTCGGGATTACAGGTGCCGCGATACGGCGCGTTTTCTCTCCGGTCTGTGCGATTTTCCGGTCCACGATCAGGCGGCGTTGAACGAATGGTACGGCAAAAACGCCGACCGCATCGTCTTCGACCCGGTCTCCGGGAAGTTCGTTTTGAAGGGCAAATGATACTCGAAAACGGATGAAAACGGAGAAGCCGCGCTTCAAGACATCCTTCTCCGTACCCATCCGTACCCGTCCGTTGGACTTTCTCACCGCGGGAAAACGGTTCATGAAAGAATTTCTGAAAAAAGTTTTCTTTCACGGCTCCCCTGAAAAAGGAGCCTTCTGGGGCCTTGTTCTGCTGCTTTCGGGTACCTGGCTTCTGGGAACGCTTTTTCTGTTTTCCGACGGCATTGCCGCACTCGGCGTTTTTGTCTCCGCGATTTTCCGCAGAGGGCTGGGAAATGTTGCCGTTTCCGATCATCCCTGGCAACTGTCTCTGATTCTGCCGCTTTTGTTTTTTATGCTGCATTATGTGTTTCAACTGCGGCGGCTGCGGGGAAAATTCGAGCCCGGACGATGCGACAGAACTTTTTGGAAATGGACGGCGGTTGCGGCGGTCCTGTGGGGCGGGATGTTCTTCTGCACCGCGCACAGCATCGGTCTTGCGGTCGGGAATTATTACCATGACGGCTGCTTTCTCGCATTTATGAAGGACGGAGCCCGGAACTTGCCGTACTGGATGACCGCGGCACTGCTTCTGTTGTCGGCAGGCGTTCTTGCCGAAGGAAAAGTTCTGGCTCTGATCGGGAATTTCCCTTTGCGGGAAATTTTTACGCTTCCGGTAAAAATACTTGCGGGAATATCGTTTTTCACCTATCTTTCTCTGGTTGCCGCTTCGATGTTTTCGGCGTATCAGTGCGAGGCTGAAAAAGAGTTCCTCGGCAAACATTTCGACCGTCCGCTCACTGCCGAAGCGTTGAAGAAGCTCGTGCTCCGCGATCCCGATGAAAAATTCTGGAACGAAACGGCTTCTCTGATTTCAGAGATCACAAAACATCCGGAGATCGATTGCTGCTTTGCGGAATTCGCCCCCGGCCAGCTTGATGCGTGGCGGAAAAAATTCTCCGCATTGCCGGAGATCGCCAAACTCGACCGGATGATCGAAAAGCCCCTCCCCGCATGTCCGTGGAAGAGCGAAAAATACAATATCTTGCTTGTGCGTCTGGATGACTGCTCACAGGCACGGACTATGGCGCGCCTCCAGATGTGGCATATCCGTTTCGCCCTCGAAAAAAGGGACCGCGCCGCGGTCATGGCGGCGCTGAAACGGCTCGACCATGTGAGCGGTTATCTCGCCGGTCTGCCTTTTTACATCAGTGCGCAGGTGAAAATGGCGGTCGAGCGCATGAAGATCGAAGCCCTTTCGCACTTGCTGGCGGAGAAGATCCTCATTGCGGATGATCTGATCCGGCTCAAGGAACGCAGTCGTGCCGTCAGGAAGGAGCTCCCCGCGATGGAACGGAACAGCGTCTGGAGCGAGGCCCTCATGGGCGTCGATTTTATCGAAGCATATGTCAACTCCGCGGTCGCCGGGGATGATCAGCGGCTTACCCCGCTGAAAAGATTTCGCTGGCTGCTGCCGCAGTTTTGGCTGATCTACGAGCGCAACCGTCTGCATCTTCTGCGGTCATGCCGCAATGCGGAGAAGTTTCACGATATGCCCCCGTTGAGAGCGGGATCGGTTTTTTCCCGTGGCGCCGAGATGGTCTCGCCGCCCTCCCGGACTGCCGGGGCAAGTTTTCTGAAAGGCCGCCTCGAACAGGAGGCTGCGGAGTTTTTCATCGATCAGGAGCTCTACCGTCTGAAACACGGCAGGTTTCCCGACGGTCTGCCGCCGCCCGTCGACCCGTTCTGCGGGAAGCCGATGAAGTACATTCACGGCAGCGTGACGGTCGAAAAAGAAGTTTTCGGAAAAGAAAAAAAGAAGTTTTCGATCCCGGCCCGGCAGTTGACTTCACCGTCAGAATATCACTTCAATGTGACGGTCACCGTACCGGCGAAGGGCCGCAGGCTCCCGAAGGATCCGATCGATCGGCAGATCGTCGAATTTCTGAAATCGATTGATCCGGATCATGCTTGGAAATCTTCGGATAATTTGAGGACCTTGGCGGCAGAATGGGTTCTCCGGAAATCCCGCTTCGATAATGGTCGGGTCTCATTGGAGACGGTGCTGGACGCGGAAGTATGCCTGATCAAAGAGTGTTTGAAGGAGAAGAATATTCCCGTGAGCATCAAAAGAAAGCTTCAACTGGCGGCCGGGGACCGTTTGAAAAAGATTTTGAAAATGACTCAGGCCGGCTTTGACGCCGGGATAATCGACCACGACCGCCTTGAACGTACAAAAAACGATTTGGAATCTTTTGCAAAAGAAAACGCGATCACTCCATGAATCGCGTCTGTGCATAAAAATGAGCGTTTTCGGCAGATTCTTCAAACCCTACGCGGAGTACTGCCTCCGGACGGCCTTTTCGGAAGACGAACTCAAAAGCGTCTTCCGGAAAGAACTGCCTTCGTATAATAACTTTTTCGCCGTATTCAAGGCCGGATTCGAGCGGGAGGACGTCACTTTTTTCAGGAGCCGCGATCCGCTGAAACTGCACCCCGCTCCGGGCGGCAGAAATTCCCTGCGGGGAGAGATCTCGATACGCTGCGAAAGGACCGGACGTTCCCCGGGAACGATACTGCACATCACCATCGCTCCGCCGGACATAAGCCTGCTCGCCTGGGTCATGCTCTGTTTTTCCGTCATGATGGGGATCATTGCCCTGTGCGCCGGAGCGTGGCATGTGCTGTTCCCTGCGCTCCTCACGCCGGGATTTCTGTTCATGGTCCTCGCCTTTTGCCGTTGGTCGGGAGAAAACGAAGTGCCGAAGATCCGCGGGGCCTTCGAAAGCACTTTGCGGAAACTGGAAGAAAAATACCGCGGAGAAGCGATCCCCGTCCCGCCGGAGAAACGGGGCCGTGAAAAGATCGGTCTGCCGTGGATGATCCCGCTGCTGGTCCTGCCTCCCGTGCTCGTCGTCTTCTTCGACCGGGCCGGGACGCTTTCCCTGCGGAATTTTCTGTCGGATATCTTCGGGACCGTGTTTCTCATCGATCTTCCGGTCGGGATGTGTCTGCTGCACTATTACCGCCCGCAGTTTTTCCGCGGCCGCAAAAGCGGACATTATTCCATAGTCCCGTGGGCGGTATTCTTTTTTGTCTGCTGGGGGATCGTCGCGCTGGATATGTTTCTCGAAACGCGATTCGGGAGGTACCCCGAAAACGGATTTTCAGTTTTCTGCGCTTATGTTTTCGGCTGGATGTACATCTGGTTCACGATGATCCCCGTCGGACTGCTTTATCTGCTCCTCCGTTTCATCCTGAAGCTCCGGCGGGAAACGCCGCGTTGAAGATCCCGTTCCGGTTCCGAAACACCCCGCTTTTCTCGAAAGGGCTGGGGGGCTCGGGGGGAGGGAAAACCTCTTTTCACGGGGAAAAGAGGTTTTCCCTCCCCCCGAAACCATCTGCCTTCACCGGGGCGGATCCTGCTTTTCGCGGCGGGAGCGGCGGCGGAAGTGCAATGGCGTGACGCCGCAGTATTTCTTGAAGGTCTTGATGAAGTACGAGGTGTCGAAGAAGCCGGTCTCCTGGGCGATCTCGTCGATGGATTTGTCGGCGTGTTCCAGTTCGTGACAGGCCTGTTCGATCCGGCGGCTGCGGATGTATTCCGACACGCCGACGCCGATCTCGCGGCGGAAAAGTTTGCCGAAGTAATCGGTCTTGTAGCCCGAGATCTCCGCGAGACGGGCGAGGGTGAGTTTGGCGTCCAGATGATCCGTGATGTATCCCAGCACCCGCCCCAGATGGATCTGGGCGTGCGACGCCCGCACGGCGGGCGCGTGGAAGGCGTACCGGAAAATGAAGATCAGCAGTTCGACGAACATCGCCCGGCAGCGGACCGGCTGATAAGGCTCTTTCGAAAACAGTTCGTCGTTCAGGGCGCGGATGCGCGAGAGGATCTCCGGCTGGAGATCCGGGCCGAAAGTGTATTTGTCGGGCATCCTGTCCGCGGCCTGTCCGCTGAAGGCGCGGTAGAGTTCCTGTTCGTCGTCGTGAAAGATCGAACTGTTGAAAAGGATGTTGATATACGACAGATCCTTTTCGCAATAGTATTCATGGGTCGCGCCCAGAGGAATGATGTAGAGGTCTCCGGTCAGCATGGGGTGGATGATGCCGTTCACCGCGCACCAGCCGGAGCCGTGTTCGATGCAGACCAGCTCCACCGCGTCGTGACGGTGGATCTCCTGACGGAGGGGCCCTTTCAGTCTCTGTATGACCAGAGGCAGTGCGGCGGTGCGGAGGGCGTCGAGTTTGTATTCCAGCATGAGGTGCTCCTTCCTTGCGCGCAGGGCTCGGGTCCCCGTGTTCCGCAAAATCCCATAACGGGCATCTCGAGGCCGCGCTGATGTAATCTAATATCCATCGGATGAAAATTCAACCGGAAATCCGAAAATATCCGAAATTTACCGGAGCGGCAGCAAGTTGCGGCATCTTTTCCTGCCGCGGGCGGTAAAATTCCGCCGCCGGACGCTCTTCGTGCGCTGTTTTTTGCAAAAAGTCCTTAAAATACCATTTTATCTCAAAAGAATACTATGTATCCGGTCCGCGGTGTGGTATATTATCAGCAGGAAAGGAACCATCATGCGAAAGAACAGACTCGAAGGGGCGATCGGCGAAGCGCTGAAGAGAACGGTCGCAAACAGGTTGAAGACGGCGGATTACCGGCTTCTCGCGGAACCTTTCGCTCTGCGCAATGAAGCGGACAACGCGTGGCGCTGCGAGTTCTGGGGAAAAGTCATCAGACCGGCGGTCACCTGCGCCTTTTTCACGGACGACCGGGAACTGCGGGCGCTCGTCGATGCCGCGGTCGCGGAGCTCATGAAAAGCCAGACTTCCGACGGATGTCTCAGCTCGTACCCCGCGGAGCTTCAGCTTCGCGGCTGGGACGTCTGGGGCCGAAAATACGCGCTGCTGGGACTGCTCCGCTATTACGAACTTCTGAACCGCGATCCCGAGGTGCTGACGTGCTGCTGCCGTGCGGCGGATCACCTGATGGCTCAGGTCGGTCCGGACAGGACGGACATCCTCGAATGCGGCTGTCACGACGGACTGGCGGCTTCCAGCATCCTCGGCGCGTTCGTTGCGCTTTACCGCCTGACGGGAAAGGAGAAGTACCGCGATTTCGCCCGGTACATCGTCGGCCGGGGCTGTTCCCGGCTGGGAAACATTTTCGAAAGCGTCCGCGCGGGGGCGGTCCCGGCGGCGCTGGGCAACGGCAAGGCCTACGAGATGACCAGCTGTTTTCAGGGACTGGCCGAACTCGCTCTGCTGGAGCCGGATCCCCGCGCACAGGACGCGGTCGGAAAGTATTATCGGGCGGTCCTGGAGCGCGAGATTTTCGTGACGGGCGGGGGCGGCCTCAAGGACCGCTGCGGAGAATACTGGTACGACGGCGCGTTCCGCCAGACCCGGGGCGACTGCGGGGCGCTGGGCGAGACCTGCGTCACGGCGACGTGGCTGCGGTACTGTGCAAGGATCCTCCAGCTGACCGACGACCCGAAAGTCGCCGACGAAATGGAAAAATCGCTTTACAACGCGCTTCTCGGCGCGCTGGCGCCGGACGGGACGCATTGGGTCCACGCCAATCCGACGCCGCTTGCGGGCGGAGGATGCAAAAAATGCGCCGACGACCAGATCGGGCGGGGCTTCGGCACGCCCTACGGCGGCAACGACTGCTGCCGGGCGCAGGGGCCCGAGGGGCTGGCCATCGCTTCGGAGATCGCCGTGACGGAGAGGGGAAACTTCGTCACCGTCAATCTTTTCGAGCCGCTGGAGTCCGACTGTCTCGAAATAAGCGGCGGTTATCCTTTTGCTCCCCGGGCGGTCATCCGTTTCCGCGACCCGCGGGAAAAGGTATTGCGGGTGCGGACGCCGGAGTTTCTCTCGAGCGTCCGTTTCAACGGCGCGGCCGTGCCCTTCCGGCCGGGGGTCTATCCGGAACTGCCCCACCGGGCGGGGGCCGACGACGAGGTCGTGCTGGAATTCGATTTCGCATTGCGGGAGATCCCGTCGCCCGACGGGCGCGGCTTCGTCGCGGTCAAGCGCGGTCCGCTGGTGCTGGCCGAGGACTCCCGCGGAGAAGTTCCCGGCGCGGCCGTCCGCGAAACGTGGCGCGGCAGAACGCTCTGCGAATACGCCGCCGCCGGAAACCTGATGCGCGAAGACAACACCCTGACCGTCTGGTTCGGGAACGGGGGAAATGCGGAGTTGACGGCGAAGTGCTGCGGAGAATGAGAAAATGAGCTTGCTTGACTGGGGGATCGTGACGGCCTTTCTGGCGGGCATCGTGTGGATCGGGCTCCACTCCATGCGTTACGTCCGCGGCGTGACCGACTTTCTCGTCTGCGGACGGGTCTGCGGGCGCTACGTGATCAGTGTCGCGGATGCCGCCAACGGACTGGCGCTCATCACCATGATCGGCATGGTGGAGGCCGGGTACAAGAGCGGTTTCGCCTACGGTTTCTGGGGGACCGTCACCCTGCCCGTCACCATGTTTCTTTCGCTCACCGGATTCGTGGTCTACCGCTTCCGCCAGACCAAGGCGATCTCCTTCGGTCAGTTCATCGAAATGCGCTACAGCCGCGGTCTGCGGGTCTTCGCCTCCACATTGCGTTCCGTGTCGGAGATGCTGGCCAACATGATCCTTCCGGCTCTGGCGGGGAGGTTTTTCATCTACTTCCTCGATCTGCCCGCAAGTTTCACGCTGTGCGGTTTGAAAATTTCCACCTTCGTCGTCGTCATGCTGATCTGCCTCGGACTCTCCATCGCCATGATCCTTTTCGGCGGCAGCGTCACGCTGGTCATCACGGACACGGTGCAGGGACTGGTGGCCTACCCGGTCCTCGCGCTCTTCGTCGGGTTCGTGCTCTGGAAGTTTTCGTGGGACGGCGAGGTGCTGCCCGTTCTGATGGACCGGGGGCCGGGAGAGAGTTTTCTCGACCCCTATGACGTGGAAAATCTCCGCGACTTCAACATTTTCTTCGTTCTCGTCACCGTGTTTTCCTACGTTCTCAACCGGGGCGTGGGTCTCGGCGCGGGCGGCGGCGGCAACGCGGCGAAAAATCCCCACGAACAGAAGATGGCCGGGATCCTCGGCGCGTGGCGCGGCGGTTTTTCGGGCGTCTTCTACGTGGTTCTTGTCATCGCCGTCATCGTCTTCATGAACCACCGGGATTTCGCCGTTCAGTCCTCGGAATGCCGGAAAGAACTTGCCGCCAAGGTCGCCGGAGAGCTGATCGAGGACCCCGCATCAAGACAGCGGATCATCGACAGGACTGCGAAGATCCCCGTTCACGATCACACCCCGGGCAGGGATGCGCCGCTGTCGTTCAAACAAAATCTCGATACGCCCTACTTCGACGCCGTGGCCGAAACCGCACAGGCCGCCCCGCGGACGGGACTCAAGGAAAAAGTGCCCCAGTTCCGGACGCTGTATCACCAGCTGATGCTGCCCGCGGTGCTGCGCAAGATCCTGCCGCCGGGACTGACGGGGCTTTTCTGCGCGCTGGTGGTCCTGATGATCATTTCCACCGACGACAGCCGGATCTTCAGCGCCTCGCTCACGCTGTCTCAGGATCTGATCCTGCCTCTGCTGAAAAAGCCTCCGACGCCCGCGCAGCATATTTTCATCGTGCGCGCCGTGACCGTGGCCGTCGGCGTGTTCTTCTTTTTCGGTTCGCTCTTCATGTCGCAGCTTGAGTACGTCAGTCTCTTCGTCATGATCATGTACGGCATCTGGACCGCCGGGGCGGGGGTCATGGTGATGGGCGGTCTCTACTCCCGCTTCGGCACGACGCAGGGCGCGTGGAGTTCGCTTCTGGCCGGATCGGGCTTCATGGCGCTGGGCATCGCCGTTCAGCGCCAGTGGTCGGGGGTGATCTACCCCTTCCTCGAACGGATGGAGTGGGTCGGCACCGCGGGCGCGGTCCTCGAAACTCTCTCCCGGCCGTTTTCTCCCTACGTCGTCTGGCAGATGAATCCCTACCGCTGTCCCGTCAACGCCGTGGAGCTGAGTTTTCTCTCGATGCTGCTGAGCATTGTTGTGTACTGCATCGTCTCGTTCCTCACCTGCCGCCGTCCCTTCAACCTCGACCGGATGCTGCACCGGGGCAAGTACAACACCGACGGGAACGTCGAGGCCCGGACCGTCTGGACATGGAAAAATCTGCTGGGCAACATCATCGGGATCACCGAAGACTATCCTCTCGGCGACAAGATCATCGCGTGGAGCGTGTTCGTCTATTCCTTCGGTCTCGGGTTCGTCCTCTTTCTGGCGATCGTCTGCTGGAACGTCTTTCAGCCCTGGCCGAAGGACTGGTGGGGAAACTATTACCTCATCCGTTCGCTGATGATCCCGGGCGCGGTGGCGGTCGTCACCACCGTCTGGTTTTTCATCGGCGGCGTCGTCGATCTGCGGCGGATGTTCCGCGACCTCAAAAACCGGCAGACCGACGATCTCGACAACGGCGTCGTTTCGGGTCATGTCTCCCTGAGCGATGTGAAAAGATTCGAAGCGATCGCCGAAGCCGAAAAGAAAGGAACACACTGATGGAACAGACGAAGTACCTCCCCATCACCGGAACGTTTCTCGACGAGGTGAGCCACGACATCCCCTCCTTCAACTGGGGCGAGGAGGAGTGGGACCG
>Ga0079305_1003387_pt1 | contig 10911 bp, 12 predicted proteins | sample LMS_cellobiose_e_FD_79183 | JGI IMG/M metagenome (GOLD analysis project Ga0079305, IMG submission 79183) | Rumen-fistulated moose microbial communities from Alaska, USA - LMS_cellobiose_enrichment | ecosystem: Host-associated > Mammals > Digestive system > Stomach > Rumen fluid ... | reverse complement strand
TGCAGCCGAGTTCTTTGGCCTTTGCGTAGAGCGTGCCCCGCCGCATTTTGGCGCACAGATAGCACGGGGAGTGCTCCGCGCTGTTGGCCACCTCAAAGATGTTGCTCTCAAACACCGTGATCGGGATATGCAGCAGCGCGGCGTTCGAGACGATCTTCTGGCGGTTCAGCGCGTTGTAGCCCGGATCCATAACGAGATATACCAACTCAAACGGCGTTTCGCTGTACCGCTGCAGCATCTGCATCAGCTTCGCCATCAGCATCGAATCCTTCCCGCCGGAGATACAGACGGCGATCCGGTCGCCGGGAGAGATCAGCGCATAGCGTTTGACGGCGGCGATAAAGGGATTCCACAGCCCCTTCCGGAATTTCGTCTGGATGCTGCGCTCCACAAGCTGATATGGTTCCAGATCCTTTGTCATGCCCGCAGCTCCTTGCAGCAATCGCTGAATAGTTCCAGAAAATTCTGTATTTCCTTCTCTGTCGTCAGATGGCTCAGGCTGATGCGCCAGGAGGACAGCGCGTTTTTCCTGTCCCTGCTGACGGCGAAGACAGCCCGGGACGGCGTCCCATCCGTGGAGCAGGCGGATTTCACGGAAACACAGACGCCGCGCGCTGCCAGCGCCTTCTGCATCCGCGTGCCCTTGATCCCGTCCACGCTGAGATTCAGGATGTGCGGGATCGCGTCGTCGGGACTGTTGACGCGGACGGCGGGGTCGTTCGCAAACGCCCCGCGAAGCACGGCATTCCGCTTCGCGACAGATTCATATCGTCTAGGAATGTCCTGCAGGGCCAGCTCCATTGCCTTTGCAAACGCTGCGATCAGCGCGGTCGGCGGCGTCCCGCTGCGATAGAGCGACGCGCCGGTCCCGCCGTGGATCAGCGGCTCCAGGATCAGGTCGCCCCGCTTATAGAGCATCCCGATGCCGTTGGGGCCATAAAACTTGTGCGCGGTCAGACTGACCGTATCGACCCCCTCAAAGGAAAACGGTATCTTTCCGATGGCCTGGGTCGCGTCCACGTGCAGCCGGCAATGTGGATAAGCGGCCAGTATTTCCGCGATTTCCCGGATCGGCTGGACCGTGCCGAGCTCGCTGTCCACCGCAGTCACGGCGACGAGCACGGTGTCGCTGCGTAGCAGCTCCCGCAAATGGTTCAGGTCAATCTTCCCGTCACGTCCGATGTCCACAAGATCAATCTCCCAGCCCTGCTCCTGCAGATACGTCAGCGGACCGCTGACAGAGGTGTGTTCCAGCGGCGTGGAGATGATATGCTTTCCGAAATGCCGCTGCGTCCGGGCGATGCCTTTGATCGCGAGATTGTTCGCCTCGCTGGCGCCGGAGGTAAAGATGATCTCCGACGGGGCGATGCGCAAAAGTCCCGCAATGGAATCCGCGGCCTTCGCGACTGCCTCCCGCGCCGCCTGTCCGGCCGGGTGATTGGAATTCGGGTTCCCGATGTACGCCTGCTCTGCATGTAAAAACACGTCCAGAACGGCGGGATCTGTCGGCGTATTTGCACTGTAGTCAAGATAGATCATGTTGTATTCCATTGATCGAGCGCCTCCTGCCCGAAGGCGGTCAGCGCGGCGCTCCCGTAACGTTCATACTCTGTGTATGCGCTGTAATCATAATTTGCCAGCGGCATATCATAGTCAAGGCTGATCAGACGCTTTTCCAACAGGGAGAGAAGCGCCGCCGATGTTTCCTCCTGCCTCCGGTCTGTGCGCTCGAGACAGACCGGCTCTTCCGAAGCCGGGTCAAAGGCAAGCGGGAGAAACGCGTACTGCGCAAGCAGTTCCAGAAGCTCCTGCTCGGCGTCAGTCAGCGCTGCTGCCCCGCCGCAGGCGTGCGCGCAGCATCGGCCGCAATGGTTTTTCAGACAGCTTTTGGGGTGTGTTTTGATCGTTTCATTCACATGGTCCATCGTTAAACTCTATACCCAGTCAACGGTTCTTGTTCAGCGTCAGATTCATGCTGCCGGTATGGTAGCCCTTCAGATCCAGCGTTACAAACAGAAACCCCAGTTTGCGGAATTCCGCATATACCGCGTTTCTGACCTCATCCGATGCCAGGCGCGGAATATCCTTTGGCGGTACCTCGATTCTGGCGATCTTTCCGTGGAGCCGGACCCGCTCTTCAAAGAACCCCCGCTCAATGAGAAACTGCTCCGCATGATCGATCATGCGGAGTTTTTCTTCCGTGATCTCTTCTCCATACACAAAGCGGGAAGCCAAGCACGCATAGGCCGGCTTGCTCCAGGTGGGCAGGCCCATCGCTTTGGACAGCAGCCGAATATCCGTCTTGGTCAGCCCCGCCGCTCTAAGCGGGCTTTTGACTTCAAGCTCGGCCACCGCCCGCAGGCCGGGGCGGTAATCTCCCATATCATCCAGATTGGAACCCTCCGCCAAATATCCAATACCGTTTTCCTCCGCGACCCTTCGTACCTCCGTGAAGATTCCCCGTTTGCAGAAATAGCATCGGTCCGGGGAATTGTTCCGATACCCTTCCTCCTTCAGAGGGTCCACGGCGCAGATCACATGCCGGATGCCCCGCTCACGGCAAAATCGGCGCGCTTCCTCCAGTTCTCTTTCCGGGACGGAGGCGTCCGCCCCGGTCACTGCGACCACCCGATCGCCCAGCACGGCATGGGCTGCAGCCAGCAGAAACGAGGAATCTACGCCTCCCGAAAAGCCTACTGCCAGTGAGCCCAGGTCCCGGAAATATGCCTCCAGCTGTTTCAGCTTTCCCCGAAGCGCTTCCGTGATCGGTTCGTTTAACTCAATCATCATAGCCCTCCAAAACGAATGGCCGGTCTTCTTCCCTCGTCAGGTCCTTGACGACTTCCCCGGCAATGATCAACCCTGCCACAGAGGGCACAAAGGCTGTGCTTCCCGGCACCTGCCGACGCTGTGTGCATTTCCTCGCCGTTCCGGGAGGACAGATGCAGTTTGTCCGGCAGGAGATGGTCATGTCGTCCAGCGGTGTCATGGGCGGTTCCCGGGAAAATACCACTTTCAGTGCTGCAACACCGCGCTTTCTCAGTTCCCGGCGCATGACCCGGGCGAGAGGGCAAACAGACGTATTATAAATATCCGCCACCTCAAACGCCGTGGGATCCGTCTTGTTCCCCGCCCCCATGCTGCTGATGATCGGAACGCCATGGGCATTTGCCCGGAGGGTCAGTTCGATCTTCCCGGTGACGGTATCAATGGCGTCGATGATATAGTCATACTGAGCAAAATCAAATTGACCGGCGGTTTCAGGCGAAATAAAAGCTCTGTGTGTCGTCACAACACACTTTGGATTGATCTCCTGAATACGTTCCTCCGCCGCGTCTACCTTGAATCTGCCGATGGTCTTCCGGGTGGCATGAAGCTGGCGGTTAAGGTTGGTCAGGCAGATCCGGTCATCGTCGATCAGATCCAGTGCGCCGACACCGGACCGTGCAAGTGCTTCCACCGCATATCCGCCCACGCCGCCGATCCCGAATACTGCGACGCGGGAAGCTGCAAGCTTCCGCATCTTGTTCTCTCCCATTAAGAGTTGTGTTCTGGAAAACTGATTCAGCATGATGCTTTTCTCTCCCCGATCGTTCCGCCGCCGATGACCGTGTCCCCGTCATAGAACACCACCGCCTGTCCAGGTGTGATCGCCCGCTGGGGCGCATCAAAGACAACGCGGACGCGGCCTTCCTCCTCCGGAAACACAGTAGCCCATTGCTCCGGTTGTCGATAGCGCACCTTTGCCCTGCAGCGGATCGGATCATTCAGCGATGGGATTGAGATCCAGTTCAGGTCGTCGGCCTGGAGGCTGCGACTGTAAAGCGCCGCGTCCGGGCCAAGGGTCACGGTATTCTTCTCCATGTCCTTTGCTATGACATAGACCCGCTCGCCGGCAGCCACAGCCAGGCCGCGGCGCTGCCCGATGGTATAGCGCTCCGCCCCGCGGTGCGTTCCGATGACGCGGCCGCTTACGTCGAGCAGGGTTCCCTCCTTACAGGGCTTGCCCGTGTATGTTTGCAGGAACTGTCCATAATCGCCGTCCGGCACAAAGCAGATGTCCTGACTGTCGTGCTTTGCGGCATTGCAGAAGCCCTGCGCTTCGGCGATGATGCGAACCTCGGATTTTTGCATGCCGCCCAGCGGAAAACGGATGCGGGAAAGCTGCGCCTGGGTCAGCATATACAGCACATAGCTCTGATCTTTACTTTCGTCCAGCGCCTTTTTCAGCAGATATCTTCCAGCTGCGCTGTCGTATTCGACGCGGGCGTAATGCCCGGTGACGACAATGCGTTTCCCCTGTTCATCCGCGATTTGAAACAAGCGGCCAAACTTCAGATACCGATTGCAGTCGATGCAGGGATTCGGCGTCTGCCCCTGCCGGTAGCGGCGCACGAACCTGTCCATGACCTGCTGCCGGAACTGCGCGGTCAGGTCAGGAACGATGTGCGGGATATCCAGCGCGAAGGAGACCTCCGCCGCGTCGTCGATATCCACCTGGGAGCAGCAGGGATGGGCGCTGCTGCGGCCGATGTCCGGATTGCGGAACAAGCGCATCGTCACGCCCAGGCAGTCGTACCCGCCCTTCAGCATCAGATAAGCGGCCACGGAACTGTCCACGCCGCCGCTCATGGCGATGAGCGCGGTTTTTTCATTCGGGACTGACATCTGCGATCAGCACCTTCATCCTTCCGCCGCAGACCATGCCCTCCTCCGCGGCAATGTCGTTGCTCATGTCCACGACGACGCTGCGCTGCGCGCCGGTTCCGATGAGCTTTCGGGCGTCGTTCAGCACGGCGTTTTCGCTGCACCCGCCGCCGATGGTCCCCACGGTCCGGTTCAGCCGATCCACTGCCATCATTGCGCCGGATTTCACCGGCGTCGAGCCGCTGGTCTCGTACACGATCAGAAGCGCCTTCGGCGTCGGATCGTCGGCCAGAAACTCCAGCAGCTGCAGATCAACTGTTTCCGCAGAAAGCCGGGTTCCCTTTGAACGGCGGTCCACATCCGCGCGGCGGCACCGGATCAGCTCCGCGACGATGGAGATCGCGATCTCCTTCACCGTCAGAGCGTTGATGGCGATGCCGATGGGCGCATGGATTCGCTCCAGATCGCGGCGGCTGAAGCCCTCGTTTTCCAGCTGTTGCAAAAGCAGCGCCACTCTGCGCTTCGAGCCGATCATTCCCAGATACTTCGGGAAGGATCCCGGAAGGATCTCCCGCAGGCAGTCCGCATCAAAGCGGTGTCCCCGGGTGATGACGCAGACATAGTCCCGCTCCGTGATGTTCAGGCGCCGGATGGCATTGGGAAAACTGTCGCACAGGATCGTTTCCGCCTCCGGCATCTGGGTATGGTTGGCAAACCCCGGACGTTCGTCCACCGCCGTCACCGAAAAGCCGAGGTCGGCGGCGTAACGGCACAGGGCCTGTCCGATGTGCCCGCAGCCCAGCAGGATCAGCCGTTCCGCCGGGCAGAAGCGGCGGACATACTCCGTGCCGTCCACAGTGAAGCGAAGCTCTGCATCCGTTCCGGCCGCGGCGGCTTGACGGATCTCTTTCAGTACGGAACCATTCATGCCGTTGTTTCCTGTTCGCCGGGCAGCGTCACCGTCATCACTTCGCCCGGGGCCACATCGCCGCCGGAGAGCACCTCCGCGAACACGCCCTCGTGGGGCATGATACACATCCCGACGCGGTGATAGATCGCGCAGTGGGAATGGCACTCCTTGCCGATCTGCGTCAGCCGCAGCTTTGTGTGCGGCGTCTCAAAGACGGTCCCGATGGGCAGCGTCCGGAAGTCGATGCCGGAGACGAGCAGGTTTTCCCCGAACGCGCCGTCGGTGACCTGTGCGCCGCGGCGGTTGAATTCCTCCACCTTTTCATAGGACAGCAGACTGACCTGACGGTGCCAGGGCCCCGCGTGCGCGTCGCCGTCGATCCCATGCTGCACCGTCAGGTGCGCCGATGGCACGGGATGCTTCTCCGTCCCCTTTTCTTCGCTGATACAGACGGCCTTGATCACGCCCTGCATACGGACCATCTCCTTATTGCAAGAATACTCAGATTATATTTATATTTGCCTACTATGTCAATGGGTTCTAAGCAAAATGCAGGCACGGCATTCCATTGCCGTGCCTGCCGTGTTTTCTTCATTGTGTGATCCGTCAGTCAGCAAAGAGCGGCGTGGAGAGATAACGGTCGCCGGTGTCGGGCAGGAGGACCACGATGGTCTTGCCCTTGTTTTCCGGGCGCTTTGCAAGCTGGATTGCCGCCCATGTCGCGGCGCCGGAGGAGATTCCTACCAAAACGCCCTCCGTGCGGCCGATCAGCCGACCGGTGGTAAAAGCGTCCTCATTCGCCACGGGGATGATCTCGTCATAGACCTTGGTGTTCAGCACGTCGGGGACGAAGCCCGCGCCGATGCCCTGGATCTTGTGGCTGCCGCTTCTGCCCTCGCTCAGCACGGGGGAATCCGCCGGCTCCACGGCCACGACCTTTACCGCAGGGTTCTGCGACTTCAGATACTCTCCGACGCCGGTGATGGTGCCGCCGGTGCCGACGCCCGCGACGAAAAAGTCCACGGAGCCGTCGGTGTCCGCCCATATCTCCGGGCCGGTAGTCGAGCGGTGGACGGCGGGGTTGGCCGGGTTCACGAACTGGCCGGGAATGAAGCTGTGCGGGATCTCCTTCGCCAGCTCCTCCGCTTTGGCGATGGCACCCTTCATGCCCTTAGCCCCCTCGGTGAGCACCAGCTCGGCGCCGTAGGCCTTCATCAGCTGGCGGCGCTCCACGCTCATGGTCTCCGGCATCGTGATGATGAGGCGATAGCCTTTTGCCGCGGCGACGGAAGCAAGGCCGATACCGGTGTTGCCGGAGGTAGGCTCAATGAGCACGCTGCCGGGGCACAGCAGTCCCTTCTCCTCCGCGTCCTCGATCATGGCGAGGGCGATCCGGTCCTTGACAGACCCGGCGGGATTGAAGTATTCCAGCTTGGCGACGATCTTCGCCTCCAGGCCCAGTTCCTTCTCCAGATGGGTCAGCTCCAGCAGGGGCGTTTTGCCGATCAGTTCAGCTGCGGATGTGTGAATGTTACTCATGGGATGTACCTCCTGTTAACAACCTATTTAACCAGTATGTTTATTAGGTATGCGTATCATACATCAGCTTTTACGGTTTGTCAAGAGAAAAAACCGAAATTTCCATGTTGAAATCATACTTACCTTCTGTTATAATAGGATTATACAAACGCAGGAGGTAAGATTGATGTTGATTTCGACCAGAGGACGCTATGCACTTCGAATACTTGTGGACATGGCGGAGCATCAAACAGATGGTTATATCACGCTGAAGGAGGTCGCCCAGCGGCAGGACATCTCCGAAAAATATTTAGAGGCGATCGTGAAGGACCTGGTGAAGAACAACATCTTGAACGGTGTGCGCGGCAAGGGCGGCGGTTACCGATTGTGTCGATCTCCGGAACAGATCAATGTCGGTGAAATCCTCCATTGCATCGAGGGAAGTCTTGCTCCTGTTGCCTGTCTGGAAGACGGCAGCGCTCCCTGTGCCCGCGCGTCCGAGTGCCGGACGCTGGAGTTCTGGCGCGGGCTGGATGACGTTATCCGCCGCTATACGCACAGCTATACCGTCGCCGATCTTGTGTGGCGGGGTCAGGGCGGTAATGATTATATTATTTGATATGTAAGGATTCCGGGAGAAATGCAAATGACCATTCAGCAGCTTCGTTACGCCGTCACGATCTCTGAGCTCGGCTCACTCAACAAGGCCTCGGAGATCCTGTATATCGCGCAGCCTTCTCTTACCTCCTCGGTGCAGGAGCTGGAGAAGGAGCTGAGCATCACGGTCTTTTCCCGCAGCGGCCGGGGCGTGACACTGACAAACGACGGGATGGAGTTCATTCGCTATGCGCGCGAAGTGCTCCATCAATACGACGTTCTGCTGGAGAAATTCGGCAGGGGCGGAACGCGGAAAAAGAAATTCGGCATCTCCACCCAGCATTATTCCTTTGCCGTAAAAAGCTTTGTGGAGATGGTGCGGCAATTCGGCACGGAGGAATACGAATTTGCCATCCGCGAAACAAGGACACGGGATGTAATCGGCGACGTGTTCACGGGAAAGAGCGAGATCGGCATCCTTTACCTCAGCGACTTCAACCACAAGCCGCTGGAAAAGCTCCTGCACGCCAACCAGCTGGAATTCCATCCGCTGACGCAGTGCGAGGCCTATGTCTATCTGTGGCGCGGACATCCACTGGCGGAGAAGGCGGTGATCCGTTTTGAAGATCTGGAGCCCTATCCCTGTCTCTCCTTCGAGCAGGGGGACAGCAGCTCGTTTTATTACGCAGAGGAGATCCTGAGCACTGCCGACTACCCCCGGATGATCAAAGCCACGGACCGGGCCACGATGCTGAACCTCATGGTGGGTTTAAGCGGCTATACGCTCTGCTCCGGCGTCATCAGTGAGGAGCTCAACGGCTCCGATTATATCGCCGTTCCCTTCGAGGCAGGCGACAGCGCTGTCGGCAAGCGCATGGAGATCGGCTATATTACAAAGAAGAATATGATCCTCAGCAGCATGGCGCAGCGCTATGTGCAGGAGCTGGACCGCTATCTGAAGCAGTATCAGGAAACGCATAAGGGCGATTATAATGATAAACGAAAACCGACTGATTGAAGAATTCATAAAGCTCACGGCCATCGACGCGGAGAGCGGCGAAGAGGCAGAAATGCGTGCGTATCTGACCGGGGCACTGGAAAAGCTTTACATTTCCGCGGAGACAGACGACGCCGGGAACCTGTTTGCCCGCCTTCCCGGAACTTGCGCAGGGGATGCTCTGCTCTTTTCTGCCCACATGGACACTGTCAGTCCCGGACGGGGGAAGAAGGCCGTACGGCACCCGGACGGGCGAATCACCTCGGACGGTACGACGGTTCTGGGCGCGGACGACGCCGCCGGCATCGCCGCGATCCTGGAAGCGCTGACCGTCATCCGGGAAAACGCGCTCCCCCATCCGGACATCGAACTGCTGTTTACGGCGGAGGAGGAGCGCTTTTGCCGGGGAAGCGCCCGCTTCGACTATACGAATCTCCGGGCAAAAACAGCCTGCGTCCTGGACCTCACAGGCCCCGTCGGAACGGCGGCGGTCGCCGCACCGACGATCCTCTCCGTGGACGTCACGATCCGGGGGCAGGCCGCCCACGCGGGCTTCGCGCCGGAGGACGGGATCAACGCTCTGTCCATCGCCGCCGAAGCCCTCGCGAAGCTCAACACCGGACGCGTCGCGCCGGACACCACCGTAAACTTCGGCACCGTCGAAGGCGGGACCGGGCGGAACGTCGTCCCGGATTTCATACGGATCGCCGGAGAAGTGCGCTCGCTGCGCCATGAAACCGCGCTTGCGCAGGCGCACGCCATCGGAAATGCTTTCCGCCGCGCGGCGGAAAAGCTGGGCGGCGCGGCCGAGGTAACCGTGACCGAGGACCTGCGCGCTTACCGGATCGCGGAGGACGAACCCGTCGTCACACGGTTTCGCAGCGCCCTCGCGGCGCTGGGCTGGGGCCGGCCGTCGCTCGTCGAGACCTTCGGCGGCAGCGACAACAACCAGTTTGTCAGGCACGGGCTCCGGGGCGTTGTCCTCGCCTCGGCGATGGAGCTCGTCCACACGACGGAAGAATACACGGAGATCCCGGAGCTTGTAAAAAGCGCCGCACTGACGCTGCAGCTGATGACATTGGAGGACGAGAGATGAAAACACCGCTCAGGTATCAGGTCACGGAATACGACTGCGGTCCGACCTCACTGCTCAACGCCGTCAGTTTCCTCTTTGATCGGGAGGAGATCCCGCCGGAGGTCGTGCGCAACATCATGCTGTACTCCCTCGACACCTTTGGGACGGACGGGGTCCCCGGTAAGAGCGGGACCTCTCACACCGCCATGCTGTTCCTGTCCCACTGGCTGGACGGCTTCGGGAAGACCGGGCGTCTCAACATCCGCTCCGACTATCTGACAGGGCGCGATGTGAATCTGGGCGCCGACAGCCGGATCGTAAGCGCCCTGCGGCGCGGCGGCGCAGCGGTCGTCCGACTGGATCTGGATGGCTGGCACTATGTGCTGCTGACCGGGATCGAGGGGGACGGCGTTCTAATGTTTGACCCCTACGATCCGGCGGGACCATTTCCTGCGGAGGACGTCACGGTCGTGCAGGGCGGGCAGTATAACCGCATCGTCCCGTGCGCGCGCTTCGAGACGCAGGAACTCCGCCCCTACGGCTTCGGCCCGTACGAGCAGCGGGAGGCCGTGCTGCTGTTCAACACTGCCGTGGAGCTCACGGAGGAAAACACGGTGGAGTATATAATCTGACGGACAACGGGAACGACGGGAGACTCTTTTCTGAGCGGAAAGAGTCTCCCGTTATACCTATAGATTTAATCTATAACCAAGTATATTGATAGGATATTGGACAAGCGCGGCCGGACGTGCTATCATCCGACCATAAGAAACAGCAAGGAGGCCGCGAACAATGAAGCAAAGGATGAGAACGCTGATTCGCGCAAACTACAGATTCGGACGAATGTACCTCTGTTCCCGCTGACCCGAACACTTTCAATTTTCCAGAAAAGAGGTACCTATCATGTCGAACTATAAATTTGAAACCCTTCAGCTCCACGTCGGTCAGGAGCAGCCCGACCCCGCGTCCGACGCCCGCGCGGTGCCGATCTACGCCACCACCAGCTACGTCTTCCGCAACGCCCAGCACGCCGCCGACCGCTTCGGCCTCGCCGATCCGGGCAACATCTACGGGCGGCTCACCAACTCCACCCAGGGCGTCTTTGAGCAGCGCATCGCGGCGCTGGAGGGCGGCGTCGCCGGTCTGGCGGTGGCCTCCGGCGCGGCG
>Ga0079305_1003386_pt1 | contig 10916 bp, 9 predicted proteins | sample LMS_cellobiose_e_FD_79183 | JGI IMG/M metagenome (GOLD analysis project Ga0079305, IMG submission 79183) | Rumen-fistulated moose microbial communities from Alaska, USA - LMS_cellobiose_enrichment | ecosystem: Host-associated > Mammals > Digestive system > Stomach > Rumen fluid ... | reverse complement strand
TCTCGCCCGTCATCGCGATATCGTGGCGCACGGGGCGATCGGAAAGCGCCGACAGGATCGCCGTCGCCATCGTGACGCCCGCGGAGGGGCCGTCCTTCGGCACCGCGCCCTCGGGAACATGGATATGCAGATCGCGGTCCTTCCAAAACGTCGGGGAAACGCCGTATTTTTCGGCGTTGGCGCGGATGTACGTCACAGCGGCATGGGCGGATTCCTTCATCACGTCGCCGAGCTGGCCGGTCAGCTCGATTTTACCCGTGCCCTCGAATACCGCGACCTCAACCTGCAGCATCTCGCCGCCGACCGACGTCCATGCAAGGCCGTTGGTGATGCCGACCGCATCCTCGGCCGACAGCTCGTCGGGGAAGTACTTTTTGGGGCCGAGCAGCTCTTCGACGAGGCCCGGCGTTACGCGGATGCTCTGCGCCTCCCCCGCGACGATGCGGCAGGCGCACTTGCGGAAGACCGAGGCGCACAGCCGCTCGAGCGTTCTCACCCCCGCTTCGCGCGTGTAGCTGTCGATCAGGGTATACAGCGCCTCCTGCGTCATGCGCGCCTGCGCGCCCGTGAGCCCGCAGCGGCTGCGCTGCTTGGGCACAAGATACTCGCGGGCGATATGCAGCTTTTCCTCACGGGTATAGCTGGGCAGCTCGATCACTTCCATGCGGTCGTAGAGCGGACCGGGGATCGTCTCGGCCGTATTGGCCGTGGCGATGAAAAGCACATCCGACAAATCAAAAGGCAGCTCGATAAAGTGATCGCGGAAGGCGTAATTCTGCTCGGCGTCGAGGACCTCCAGCAGCGCGGAGGCGGGGTCGCCCTTGTAGTCGCTGCCGAGTTTATCCACCTCGTCAAGCAGCAGAAGGCAGTTGTTGGTGCCGGCGCGGCGCAGCGCATCGATGATACGGCCCGGCATCGAGCCGATGTAGGTTTTGCGGTGGCCGCGGATATCGGATTCGTCTTTGACGCCGCCGAGCGAGACGCGCACATAGCTGCGCCCCGTAGCGCGCGCGATCGACTGCGCGACGGACGTTTTTCCGACGCCGGGCGGGCCGACAAGACAGAGGATCTGCCCGCGCTGCTCCGGCGCCAGCGCATAGACCGCAACGGACTCGAGGATACGCTCCTTTACCTTTTTCATGCCGTAGTGGTCGTGCTCCAGAATCTGGCGCGCTTTGGCGACATCGGTATTGACGGCGCTCTTTTTATTCCACGGCAGCTCGAGGCAGGCATCGAGATAGCCGCGCACAACGGCTGCCTCCTGAGAATTGCCCGGCATTTTTTCGAGCCGGTACGCCTCCTTGGTCAGCTTTTCGGTCGCTTCCTCGTTGAGCGAGAGGGCGGCGATCTTTTCCAGATAAGCGGCGACCTCCGCCTCGGTCGAATCATCCCCGCCGAGCTCTTCGGAGATCACGCGCATCTGCTCGCGCAGATAATATTCGCGCTGGTTGCGGTCCATCTGGTCCTGCACGCGGCTGGTAATATCGTTTTCAAGCTTGAGCATCTCGATCTCGTGCTCCAGAATATCCACAAGGATCTCAAGGCGGCGCAGCGCGCTCGATTCCTCGAGCACCTCCTGCTTATCCTCAAAGGGGATCGGCAGGTTGGCCGCGACGAACTCCGCGAGCAGGTTCGGCTCCTGCGCCATCATGACGCCGAGCACGAGCTCGCCCGGCATCTTGGGGGAATTTTCGGCATATTTCTCAAACAGATCCCGCACCGTGCGCATCAGCGCATCGACGTAATCATGGGAATCGGACGGCAGGCGGCGCATGGCGATCGTGCGCACCTCGCCCAGCAGGTAGGGATCCTGCTGCTGCAGCGAGAGCAGACGCGCGCGGTAAAGGCCCTCGGCCATCACGCGCAGACCGCCGCCGGGTCCCCGTACGACCTGTTTGACCTGCGCAACGGTACCGACACGGTAGAGCCTGTCGAGGTCCGGCGCATCCTCCTGCAAATCGCGCTGGGCGACAAGAAAAACCTGGCAGCCATGCTCCATGGCGTCGTTAAGCGCCTTGACGGAGTGATTGCGGCCGATCTCGAAATGGAGCACCATCTTGGGGAACAGCACAAGGCCGCGCAGCGCGACCGTCGGCATCACTTCGGTTCGGACGGTTCTTTTCTCCATTTGAAACACCTCCTTGGAACGATCGTCCGGGTCCTGTTCCGGGGCCCGGGCGTAGGGACATTATACTAAAAGCGCAGCGACTTGACAAGTGGAAAGACCTGCCGCCGCGCTTTCTATTATCCGACAAAAATTTAATGGAATTTTGACTCTGCGAAGAACTTTTTCCAAACGGCGTCTCAAAAAGCAAGGCAGACGCCCGCAGGCGCCTGCCGCTTGGAATTGTTTCAGGATGCGGAGGGCGCACGCGGCGTCACCTTGCGCGCGGGGATCTTATCCTCCGCTTTCTGCACGCGGGCGGGATCGTGCACGACAATCGCCTCGCCGGTGCCGTTGACAGCGTCTGCGGTGATGACAACCCGCTCGATCGTGGGATCGGACGGCGTCTCATACATCAATTTGCCGAGCGTCTCCTCGAGGATGCCGCGCAGGCCGCGCGCGCCCGTTTTGCGCTCGATTGCTTTTTTGGCCACGGCGCGCAGGGCCTCCCCGTCAAACTCCAGCTCAACCCGATCGAGCCGGAACAGGTGCTGATATTGCTTGACCATGGAGTTTTTCGGCTCAAGCAGGATCCTGACCAGCGTTTCTTCATCCAGACTTTGAAGGGATGTGACAACCGGCAGACGGCCGACCAGCTCGGGGATGAGCCCATAGTGAACAAGATCCTGCGGGATCAGCTTTTTGAGCAGCTCGTCGTCCTGCTGTTTGCCGCGCACATCGGCGCCGAAGCCCAGGGAGCTTCTGACCGCGCGCTTTTCGATGATCTTATCGATGCCGTCAAACGCGCCGCCGCAGATAAAGAGGATATTTGTCGTATCGATCTGGATAAATTCCTGCTGCGGGTGCTTTCTGCCGCCATTCGGCGGGACGTTGGCGACCGTGCCCTCGAGAATCTTCAGCAGCGCCTGCTGCACGCCCTCGCCGGACACATCGCGCGTAATCGAGGGGTTTTCGCTTTTGCGGGCGATCTTATCGACCTCGTCGATATAGATAATCCCCTTTTGGGCGCGCTCCACATCAAAATCCGCCGCCTGAATGAGGCGCAGCAGGATATTTTCAACATCCTCGCCGACGTAGCCGGCCTCTGTGAGCGTGGTGGCGTCCGTTACGGCGAAGGGGACGCCGAGCATCTTGGCGAGCGTCTGCGCCAACAGCGTCTTGCCCGTGCCGGTAGGACCGAGCAGCAGAATATTGCTTTTCTGCAGCTCCACGCCGCCGGCGTCGTCATTTTGGAAGACACGCTTATAGTGGTTGTAAACCGCGACGCTGAGCGCGACCTTGGCGTTGTCCTGCCCGATGACATACTCATCAAGGCCCGCCTTGATCTCGGCGGGCTTACGGATCACGGGTGTCTGCTCGCGCGCCTTTTTCTGGCGCCGAACCGGCACCGGCTCCTCGCCTTCGATGATGTCCATGCACAGCTCGACGCATTCATTGCAGATGCAGACGCCGGGGCCCGCGATCATGCGGGCGACCTGGTCCTGCGTTTTTCCGCAGAAGGAACAGCGAAGCTGCTTGGTATCGTCTTTCGGCATCGTATCACCTCTCAGCGTTTCTGCATGACCTGGTCGATCAGGCCGTAAGCACAGGCGTCCTCGGCAGACATAAAGTTATCGCGCTCCGTATCGCGCTCGATTGTCTCGATCGGCTGGCCGGTCTGCTCGGCAAGCAGATGGTTGAGGCGGTCCTTGATCCTGAGAATCCACTCAGCGTGGATTTTGATATCGGTCGCCTGGCCTTTTGCGCCGCCGAGGGGCTGGTGGATCATGATCTCGGCGTTGGGCAGCGCATAGCGCTTTCCCTTTGCCCCTGCGGAGAGCAGGAACGCGCCCATCGACGCGGCGAGCCCGACGCAGATGGTGGAAACATCGCAGCGGATATAATTCATCGTATCGAAGATCGCCATCCCCGCCGTCACGGAGCCGCCGGGGGAGTTGATATAGAGATGGATATCCTTCTCGGGATCCTGCCCCTCGAGAAACAAAAGCTGCGCCACGACAAGGCTCGCCGTCGTATCGTTGATCTCGTCGCACAGCATGATGATGCGGTCGTTGAGCAGACGGGAAAAAATATCGTAGGCCCGCTCGCCCCGGTTGGTCTGTTCGATCACGGTAGGCACAAGCGCCATAAAAACACCTCCATCGGATTGATCAGGGATGTACGGGATTACTCCTCCGCGGTCTCAGCCGCCTTTTTCACCGTGCGCTTCGCGGGCTTCTTCGCGGGTTCGGCAGCCTCGGCCGTTTCGGCAGGCTCAGCCGCCTTCTTCGCCGTGCGGCGCGCCGTCTTCTTTGCGGGCTTCTCCTCTTCGGCGGGCTGCTCGGCATCGGTTTCGGCCGTCTTCTTCACCGCGCGGCGCGCCGTCTTCTTTGCGGGCTTTTCCTCCTCGGCCGTCGCCTCGGCGGCCTCCTCGGCGGCGGGCTCCTCAGCCGGAGCGTCGAGCGCGGTGGCGTTTTCAACGATAAAGCTCAGGGCCTTGCGGCAGAGCAGGTCGCTCTTGATCTCATCGAGAGGGAGATATTTTCTGAGGTTTTCGACCTCGACATGGTAGTTCTCCGCGAGCTTCTGATACTGCTCGTCAATATCCTTTTCATCGGGCTCAAGAGCTTCCAGCTCGGCGATCTTCTCCAGCGCAAGGCGGCTCTTGACCTGCTGGATCGCACGCGGGCGGAAGGATTCGGAGAGCTGCTCGCGCGTCTGGCCGGTGTAGCGGATGAAATCATCCAGCGTGATCCCCTGCTGGCCGAGACGGCCGGCGTATTCGTTGAGGCACTCGTTGATGCCGTTCTGAATCATGCACTCCGGCAGCTCAACCTGCATCTGCTCGACCACCTGGCGGAGCAGCTCATTTTCAAACTGCGCGTCGGCCTGCTCCTCGCCGTTCTTCTGCAGCTTGGCCTTCAGATCCTCGCGATATTCGGCAAAGGTATCAAATTCGCTGATATCCTTGGCAAACTCGTCGTCGAGCTCGGGCAGCTCGCGCACTCTGATCGCGTTCACCTTGCACTTGAAAACAGCGGGCTTGCCGGCCAGCGACGCTTCGCCGTAATCCTCGGGGAACGTAACGTTGACGTCGAACGCCTCATCCACGTCGCGGTTCTCAACCTGCTCCTCAAAGCCCTCGATAAAGGTATGGGAGCCCAGCGCAAGCGCATAATTCTCGCCCTTGCCGCCCTCGAACGCAACGCCGTCCACAAAGCCCTCAAAATCGATCATGGCGGTATCGCCCTTCTGCGTCTTGCGGCCCTCGACGGGGACCAGGCGGGCATAGCGCTCGCGCATGTTGGCGATCTCTCTGTCAACGTCCGCCTCGTCGATCACGGCGGTGCGCTTAACGGCGGAAATGCCCTTGTATGCGCCCAGCTCGGGAACGGGCTTGGTGGTGACGGTGGCCTTGAACGTCAGGCCGTTATCGTCAACATCGACAAGCTCGATATCGGCCGCATCGACAGGCTCAATGCCCGCTTCCTTAACGGCCTCGCTGTAGGCGTAGGGGTACACCTGATTGACGGCCTCCTCATAAAAAATGCTCGGGCCGTAGAGCTTCTCGATCATATGGCGCGGCACTTTGCCTTTGCGGAAGCCGCGGACCTGGATCTCGCGGCTGACCTTTTTCACGGCCTTATTGAGCGCCTCGGTGTAGGTTTCCCCCTTCACCTCAACGACGAGCTCCCAGCGGTTGACGCCGGCGGATTTAGACGAAACGAGTGCCATTTTTTGTTCCTCCTGTTATACATTTACAGCAAAGTATTATAGCATAGATAAACCGGAAAATCCACAGAAAAATGCGGGTTTCAGAGCTTTTTCAGCCGAAAATCAAGGTGATCGGCGGAAATCAGGGAAAAATCGATTCCCCGAAAGCTCCCTTCAACGGCGTTTTTGCAGGCGCTGCCATGCAGGTGACCGTAATAGCAGCGCCGCACGCCGTAATCATGCATTACATCGATCATCGCGCCCGAAACCGCGCCGAGATAAACCGGCGGGTAGTGCAGAAAGACGATCGGCTCCGCGCCGCAGCCCTTCGCACTTTCGAGCGAGGCGCGCAGGCGCCCCTCTTCCCGCGCCGCGATTTTGTGATCGTGCGCGGTGGCCTCCTCAAGCATCCAGCCGCGGGTTCCGCAGATGGCGGCTCCCTCCTCCTCATAGCTGTTGTTATGCAGGATGCGGAGCGTTCGCAGCCTGTTTTGCGCAAAGCATTCCTCCATCTTGCGGCGGCTGGTCCACCAGTAATCGTGGTTGCCCTTGAGGAGAATCTTTTTCCCCGGCAGAGAATCGATGAGGCAAAAATCGGGCAGCGCCTGAGACAGCGTCATCCCCCATGAGATATCGCCCGCAACCACCACGGTATCCTCGGGAGAAACCTGCGCGCGCCAGCTCTCGCAAAGGCGTTCGACGTAATCCTGCCAGCCGCTGAAAATATCCATCGGCTTATCGGATCCCGTTGAAAAATGCAGATCACCGATCGCGAACAGCGCCATGCGGTTTCCTCCCTTTCCGCCGCGGCTGCGCGGCGTTATTTTTCGGCAAACGCGAGGATCCTTGCCGGCATCTCGCCCGGCTCGATCGCATCGGTAAAGCGGATCGCCGCTTTTTCAAGTCTCCGGATGCTCTCGGGAATGTCGGTAAGCGTAAACTCCGACAGCGCGCGCGCCGCGTCAAAATCGTCCTGCGGCACGGGGCGGTCGATCGACTCCAGCACCGTTTTGCAGAATTTATACGGGCTCGCCGTCGAAACGATCACGGTCTTCGTCTCGTCTCCCGTTTCCTTTCGATACTGCTCGCAGACATCGAATGCGACGGCGGTATGCGGATCGCAGAGATAGCCGACATCGTAGCAGTGGCGGTGAATCTGCGCGCGGCAGGCGTCGTCGTCGGCATATCCGCCCCAGAACGTCTCCTGCAGCCGCTTCTGCATCGCCGCATCGATCTCATAGCGGCGCTCGGCCGAGAGCTTTCGCATCATTTCGGCGACGCGGGCGCTGTCGCGATCCGTCAGCTCAAAGAGCAGGCGCTCAAGGTTCGACGAAACGAGAATATCCATCGACGGGGACAGCGAGCGGTAAAACGCGCGGTTCGCGTCGTAGACGCCGGTGCGGATAAAATCCGTGAGCACGTTGTTGCAGTTGGAGGCGCAGATGAAGCGGTTGGCCGGCAGGCCCATGCGCATGGCGTAGTAGCCCGCGAGGATGTTGCCAAAGTTCCCCGTCGGCACGACGAAATTGATCTTCTCCCCCATCGGCAGGTCGCCGCTCTGCACCAGATCGGCATAGGCTGAAAAGTAATAGACAATCTGCGGCACAAGGCGGCCCCAGTTGATGGAATTGGCGGAGGAAAGCACCGTATTGCGCTCTGCGAGGCGGTCGATGATCTCCGCATCGGTAAAGATGCGCTTCACGTTCGTCTGCGCATCGTCGAAGTTGCCGCGGATCGCGAGCACCTCCACGTTGCCGCCCGCCTGCGTCGCCATCTGGCGGTACTGCATCGGACTGACGCCGCCGTCCGGATAAAAGACGGCGATCCTGACGCCCTCGACGTCGCGGAAGCCCTCGAGCGCCGCCTTGCCGGTATCGCCGGAGGTCGCGACGAGAATGAGCGTCTGCTTGCCGCCGCTCACGCGCGCGGCGGCGGGGGGCAAAAGGCGCGGCAGCAGCTGCAGCGCCATATCCTTAAAGGCGCAGGTCGGCCCGTGCCACAGCTCGAGCACATAGCGCCCGTCGGAAAGATCGGCGATCGGCGCGGCCCAGTCGTCCTCAAAGTTTCCGTTCCCGTAGGCGGCGGAAACGGCGCCGGCGATCTCCTCTCGCGTATAATCCGTGAGAAATTCGCCGAGCACCTTCGCCGCACGGTCGGGATATTCCATTTTGCACAACCGGCGGATCCAATCCGAGCTGACGGAAGGGATGCGTTCGGGCACATAGAGCCCTCCCTCGGCAGATATGCCGTTTGCGATCGCGTAGGAGGCGCTCACGGCAAGACGGTCGTTGCGTGTGCTGGTATATTGCATCCGTCAGTACTTCCTTTCCTGTTTTTTCCAAAAGCGCAGCGCATTGCCGCACATGATGTCAGAGATGATGGTTTCCCCGATCCCGCGCGCGAGCAGCCTTTCGCAGAGCGCGGGGATCCGGTCGGGACGGGCAAGATACGCGGGGATCTCCGCCCCGTCCCAGTCTGAGCCGAGCGCAAGCGTTTTTTCCGCTCCCAGCTCCAAAAAATGGATGATATGGCGGAAAAGACAATCGGGATCGTCCCCGCCGAGAAATTCACGGTAATAATTGAGACCGATCAGGCCGCCGCGGCGTACGATCTCCCGGATCTGCTCATCCGTCAGATTGCGCGGGTGGCCGCAGACGGCGCGGGCATTGGAATGCGTGGCGATCAACGGCCCTTGCGCGATCTCACAGACATCCCGGAAGCCGCGGTCGTTCAGATGCGAGACATCCACAAACATACAGAGGCGCTCCATCTCGCGCACGCAGGCCCTGCCGAATGCGGTCAGGCCCCGCTCAGGCACGCTTTGGCCGGCGCCGAGCTCGTTTTCCCCGTTCCACACGAGCGTCATGGCGCGCACGCCGTCATCCCGCAGCGCCTGTACGCGGGCGAGATCGCCCGCCAGCGCCGCGCCGCTCTCCACGGTCAGGATCGCCGCGTGCCGGTTTTCGGCAAAGGCGGCCTCGATCTCCGCCGCCGTACGGCAGAGAGAGATTCTTCCGGCGTTTTTCTCCGCCTCGGCAAAAAGGCGGTCGCGCGCGCTTTCGTAATACGCAACGGCCTGCGCGCCGCGCAGCGTATCGGGGAGGAACACCGCGCAGCACTGCGCCCAAACGGCGCCCTGCGGCAGATGTCCGAGCGAAAATGCCGCGGCGCTGTCCGTCAGGCTGCCGAAGCTTGTGATCGTATCGCAGTGGAGGTCGAAAAAGCGCCGCGTCACTCCTTTTTCTCCTTTGCCTGCCGTTCTTCCCTCTTCCTGCGCCGCTGCTCGCGGTTATCCTTTTCGGAGGCGAAAATCTCCACCGCAGCGTCCGTCAGTTCCTCCGGCCAGACCTCGCCGCTGCAGCTGACATCCGCCCACGGGCAGAGCGCTTTGTAGTCGGAATCAAGCACGACCGTGTAGGGCGGGCCGCATTTGTCGTTCACATCCATATAAAGATGGCGGCCGTTGCGGATCAGCTCCTCCGATTCGCTGTCGTCGGCATCGAGCCGATCAAACACGTCTTTCGTGATCTCATAGAGGTTGTAGGCCGCGCCGCCCGCGCCGCAAAAGCTGGTTTCCGCGGTACAGCGGCCGGTCTCCTCATCATGGCAGGCCTTCCAGCCCATTCCGGATTTAAACGTCAATCCGACCGCCTCCCTTCCCTCTTTTTTCGCCTTTGTTCCCGGTTTTGCTCCTCGGAGGCAAACGTTTCCACCGCGGCGTCCGTCAGCCCCTCATCCCACACATGCCCGCTGCAGACGATACTCGCCCACGGGCAGAGCGCGCGGTAGTCATCGTCGAACACGACGGTGTACGGCGGGCCGCAGCGGTCGTTCACATCCATGTAAAGATGGCGGCCCGTGTGAATCAAAGATACCGATTCGCCGTCGCTGGCGCCGCCGATCGCGTCGAAGATTTCCGGTGTGATCTCATAGAGGTCGTATCCGCCGCCCCCGCCCGTTTCCGCGGTGCAGCGGCCGGTTTCCGCATCATAGCAGGCCTTCCAGCCCATCCCGGATTTGAATTTCATTTTACCCGTGCCGGACTCGGATTTTTTCCTATCCTTCACCGTGCATCCTCCCTCTCAGAATCCGTTTGCCGCGCCGAGCGCGAAAGCCCCCTCGTAGTGCTCGCAGGCGAGCACGTGAAACGCCTCTCCGCGCGCCGTCGTGATCGCCACGACGTCAAACCGCGGCAGCAGCGCGCTTGGGTTTTCCTGCAGATATGCCTGCGCCGCCAAAATGATTTTGCGCTGCTTTTGCGGCGTGACGACTGCCGCCGCGCCGCCCCACGCGCCGGTTCTGCGCGTTTTGACTTCGACAAAAGCGACCACATCGTCCTTTTGCGCAACGAGATCGATTTCGCCGAGGCGCGTGCGGTAGTTTCGCGCGGCGATTGCGTAGCCGTTTGCCGTGAGATAGGCGGCGGCGTAGTCCTCGCCGCGGGGACCGTCAGCGTTTTTCCGCATCGAACTTCTCCCGTTTTTCCTCAAGGTTCTTCAAAAACGTCAGCCGGTGCAGCGGGCAGGGACCGTGCTCCAGAATGGCGCGGTAATGCGCCGCCGAGCCGTAGCCCTTATGCCCGGCAAAACCGTAGGCGGGGTATTGCGCGTCATATTGGCGCATCAGGCGGTCCCGCGTCACCTTCGCGAGCACCGAGGCCGCCGCAATGCAGGCCGCCTTTCCGTCGCCGCCGACAAGCGTGGCGGTGGGCAGGCCGAGCTGCGGGTCGCGGTTGCCGTCCACCAGGACGAGATCCGGTATGCGGGAGAGCCCGCCGACCGCCCGGCGCATCGCGCAGAACGTCGCCTGCAGGATATTGATTTCGTCGATCTCGCGCTCATCCGCAAGGCCGACCGCCCAGCAGAGCGCCTCGCGCGTGATGACGTCGTAGAGCGCCTCGCGGCGCTTTTCCGTCAGCTTTTTGGAATCGTTGAGGCCCTCGATCACAAGCCCTTCGGGCAGGATGACCGCCGCCGCGGCGACGGGGCCTGCGAGCGGGCCGCGGCCGGCCTCGTCCACGCCGCAGATGAGCCGCACGCCTTTTTCGTGCAGCGCCTGTTCCACTGCGCCGAGATCAGGCGCCGCTTTCGTCTGCTTC
>Ga0079305_1003384_pt1 | contig 10918 bp, 13 predicted proteins | sample LMS_cellobiose_e_FD_79183 | JGI IMG/M metagenome (GOLD analysis project Ga0079305, IMG submission 79183) | Rumen-fistulated moose microbial communities from Alaska, USA - LMS_cellobiose_enrichment | ecosystem: Host-associated > Mammals > Digestive system > Stomach > Rumen fluid ... | reverse complement strand
TCTGTGATGCAGCTGTAGTAGGTGGAGCTGATATTGCATCGCCAATAGTTCTTTCTGGGTTCGGGGCTCTGGAATCTCTTTCCCACGGTCTGACCAATCCTTTCAGCCAGAATCGGGATGGTATAACCCTTGGTTCTGCCGCCGAATTCTTTGTCATTGCCAAAGAGCCTCTGTGGAAACCGGAGATACAGCTTTTGGGCTGGGGAGAAAGTTCCGATGCCAGCCATATGACAGCACCAGAGGAGAGTGGTGCCGGGGCTGCCATTGCAATAAAAAAGGCTTTGGATATGGCTGGGATAAAACCTGATGACATTGACTATATAAACCTTCATGGGACAGGAACACACTTGAATGACCTTATGGAAAGCAGGGCTGTCGCCGATGTCTTCGGTTCCAATATGCCACCGGTAAGCTCTACAAAACCTGTTACCGGCCATACTCTGGGGGCGGCAGGAGCGCTTGAGCTTTCAATCTGTTATTCTCTGTTCACAGCTGATGATGCCCGATTGCCAGTGCACCTGTGGGACGGAGTGCAGGACCAAGAGCTTAAGCCCCTTAATTTTACAGAAAAGGGAAAAAAATATGATGCCGTCCGAATCTGCATGAGCAACACCTTTGGTTTTGGCGGCTGCAATGTAAGTCTGATAGCAGGAGAGACCCTATGATGCCTATAGAAAAAGAAGAGCTTATAAAACTTTTGCCCCATAAGGGTAAAATGTTCCTTCTGGAACGGGCTGTGGAGGTGGATTGTGATGTATATTCCATCTGCACCCAGGTAGATGTATCAGAACATTCTATGTTCTATGATGAGGCAATAGGAGGAATTCCATCCTATGTCACTTTCGAGTATATGGCTCAGAGTATCTCTGCCCTGTCAGGTATAGCCAACAGCAGAAAAGGGCTGCCACCAAAGGTTGGTGTAATTCTCAGTATCTCGGATTTCAAGACTGCGGTTCCAGTGCTTAGAAATGGAGAGACTGTGACTGTTGATGTGCGGCAGCAGGATATCGTGGAACGGGTTTTTTCTTTCAACTGCAGTGCACACATAGGAGATATGCTGGTTTCCTCTGGAAAGCTTACTGTTATGGAAGTTGATGATCTTAAGGAGTTAGGTCTATGATGGAAAGAAAGAAAGTGCTTATTACCGGGGCCGGCCGGGGTATAGGCCGTGCTGTTGCCTTGGCTGCGGCAAAAGCAGGATATGAGGTTATAGCTCATTATAATAAAAGCAGGACAGCTGCAGATAATCTGATGGCAGAAATAGAGGCTTCCGGTGGGGTATGCCACCTTGTCCAGTTTGACATTTCTGATCGGGCTGACTGCAGGCAGAAGCTTGAGGCTCTGTGGGAGGAAATGGGACCTCTCTGGGGTATTGTGTGCAATGCAGGAATCTGCTCTGACAATACTTTTGTTGCCCTTTCTGATGAGCAGTGGGATTCTGTCATAAATACCAATCTTAACGGCTTCTACAATGTACTCTCTCCATTGGTCATGCCGATGTGCCGCAAGAAAAAGGGGAGGATAGTGACTGTTGCCTCTGTCTCCGGGCTTATTGGCAACAGGGGCCAGGTCAATTACAGCGCATCCAAGGCAGGAATCATCGGTGCGACAAAAGCTTTGGCCACTGAGCTTGCCAGCAGGTCAATAACAGTAAACTGTGTGGCTCCTGGAGTAATCCAGACCGATATGATAGGTGAGGTTCCAGAGGACAAGGTTCTTCCTGCAATTCCTATGGGGCGGTTCGGAAAACCGGAAGAGGTGGCTTCTGCCGTCATATTCCTCCTTTCCGACGAGGCATCATACATTACACGGCAGGTTATTTCTGTAAATGGCGGTCTTATATGAAAGAGAGAAGAGTTGTGGTGACTGGCGGCAGTGTGGTTTCTGCCCTGGGAAGTGAATGGCCTGATATTTTTGAGACCTTGAGACAGAAGAAGAACAAGGTTGTATATATGCCGGAATGGGAAAAGTATCAGGGTATGAACACCCGTCTGGCCTGTCCGGTAGATTTTGACCCTCCCGATTTCCCAAGGAAGAAGATACGTGGTATGGGGCGGATTGCACTTATGGCAATAACCAGCGCAGACAAAGCCCTGAAGTGTGCAGGATTGGCAGGAAGTCCTGAACTTACTGCCGGCAGGTGTGGAGTTGCCTATGGCTCATCGGCTGGAAGCATAGATTCTCTCCTGGACTTTTATTCAATGCTTATTACAAATACTATCAACCGGATAAGTGCTACCACTTATATACGGATGATGCCCCAGACCTGTGCAGCAAACATCAGCGTATTCTATGGCCTGACAGGAAGGCTTATAACTACCAATACAGCCTGTACTTCTGGCAGCATGTCTATAGGAAATGCGTTCGAGACAATACGGAACGGGCAGCAGGATATCATGCTGGCTGGAGGTGCTGAGGAACTTTCTCCTGCCGACTCTGGTGTGTTTGATGTCCTTTTCTCCACCAGTACCTTGAATGATACCCCGGAGCTTACCCCAAAAGCCTACGACAAGAACAGGGACGGTCTTGTGATTGGCGAGGGTGCTGGAACTCTGATTCTGGAAGAGTATGAGCATGCAGTGAACCGGGGGGCAAAAATCTATGCAGAGATTGTGGGTTATGGAACAAATACAGATGGTACCCATATAACCCAGCCAAATAAAGCTACTATGCGCCGTGCTATGGAACTTGCGTTGGAAAGTGCAGGAATTGCCCCGGGACAGATCGGGTATGTCAACACCCATGGTACTGCAACAATTGCAGGAGATGTGGCCGAAAGCCATGCCACCTATGAGGTGTTCGGCGATTCAGTTCCAGTAAGCACAATCAAGAACTATATTGGCCACACTCTGGGTGCCTGCGGGGCTGTCGAAGCCTGGGTCTCCATCAATATGATGCGGGAAGGGTGGTTCGCTCCAAACATAAACCTGACCGAAGTTGATCCCGCCTGTGCACCTTTGGATTATATAATGGGTGATGGTCGGAATATGCAGGTGGACTATATTATGTCCAACAACTTTGCATTCGGGGGAATCAACACATCCCTTATTTTCAAGAGGCTCTTATGACAGATTACTATTCAGATAAAATACGTGCCATAGATGCCAAGACTAAAGCTCAGGAGATAGCCTTTGCTCCGCTGGCATTCCAGACAGTTCTGGCACTGCGGAATCTGGGTATGCTCAGAAGTATTTCAGACTCTGGTGATACAGGGCTTACAGCTGAGGCAGCAGCAGAGAAGGCTGGTGTCTCGCTCTACGGGGCAAAGGTGCTTCTTGAGTTTGCCCTGGGGATGGGGGTTGTAAAGCTTGTCCCAGATATTGCAGAGGAGCGGTATCTCCTTTCAAAGATTGGCTGGTTTCTCCTGGAAGATGAGATGACTCATGTCAATATGGATTTTGTCAATGATATCTGTTACCAGGGTGCCTTCTATCTGACAGAATCTATAAAAAATGGAAAACCCGAGGGTCTTTCTGTATTCGGCCAGTGGACCACAGTATATGAAGCTCTTGCTTCCCTGCCGGAGAAGGCAAAGAAAAGTTGGTTTGCCTTTGACCATTTCTATTCTGATATTGCATTCCCAGAGGCTCTGCCTATTGTATTTGCCCACAAGCCTGGGCAGATTTTAGATATCGGAGGAAACACTGCCAAGTGGAGTATCTGCTGCTGCAAATATGATTCTGCAGTAAAGATGACTATAGTAGATCTGCCGGGGCAGACTGCAGTAGCCCGGGAGAATGCAGCCAAGGCTGGGTTTGGAGACCGGATTGATACCTGCGAAGGCAACATCCTTGCCGACTCTACAGTACTTCCAGCCGGATATGATGCAGTATGGATGAGTCAGTTCTTGGACTGTTTCTCCCTGCATCAAATAACTAAGATTATTAAGAAAGTAGTTTCAGCAGCTGGAGAGGATACCGATATCTTCGTATTAGAGCCACTTTGGGACTGCCAGAAGTTCCAGGCCTCCTCCTATTCGCTGCAGGCTGCCTCCATCTACTTTACCTGCATAGCCAACGGCAACAGCAAGATGTACCGCTTCCAGGAACTGGTGGATGCCATAGAGGCTGGAGGGGCAAAACTTGAGACAGCCCACCACAATCTGGGCTCCAACAGCTATTCTCTCTTGAGGTTCAGAAAAAAATAATGGAACTGTATATCAACCGGTGGGCTGCCTGGACACCGCCTGCAGACAACCTGGATGCCTCCCCGGCTCTGGAATATGTCTCTCCACTTTTGAAACGGCGTCTGAGCCAGCTTACCAGAATGACTATAGAGGTTGTACACCAAGTGCTTCCGGCAGCCCCTGATGCAGGGCTTGTATTTGTCTCTTCCAATGGAGAGTCTGCCCGGCAGCTGCAGGTAGACCGCATGCTTATAGAAGATGGGAATATCCTGCCTGCACCATTCTCTCTGTCGGTATTCAACGCCTCTCCAGCCATGGCAACCATAGCTCTGGGTATGAAAGGTGGGTACACTGCCCTGTATCCAGAACGGAATATGTTCCACGAAGGATTTATCTTTGGTGCGGCCCCTGTGCTGGCAGGAGAGGCAGAATCGGTAATTCTGGTGTTTGCGGACCAGAAGCTGCCAGAGGAATATTCAATTATTGCTGCTCCGGAGGATCGTATATCCCCATATGCGGCAGCCTTTGTCCTGTCTTCGGAAAAGAAGGAAGGGGGCTTACTGTGGCAAGGCTGATCCTCTGGTACCGGATTGTAGTAAAGCTGTTCCTCTTCTTTATCTTCGGTGTTGGGAGCATCATCCTTATCACTGTGGTATTTCCCACCATCCGCCTCTTTTCCCGTTCAGGAAGCAGTTTCAAGCAGAGATCCCGTAAGGCAATGTGCTATACCCAGAAACTTTTTGTATGGTTGGGAACTCTGATCGGAGGATTTGCCCTTGCTGTTGAGAGACGGGAATATCTGAGCCATCTATCTGGCAAAATTGTGGTGGCAAACCATCCCTCCCTGCTGGATGTGGTGATGCTCCTGTCGGTGATACCCAATGCAGACTGCATAATCAAAGGCTCCCTGGGACATCATAATATAATAAGCAGCATAGTCAACACACTCTATATCTCCAACTCTCTGGACTTTGAACATCTGACCAAGGCCTGTACTAAATCATTGAAAGAGGGCAACTGCCTTATCATCTTCCCGGAAGGGAGCAGGACCAAGGCAGATGGAAAGCTCTCCTTCCACCGGGGTGCGGCACGGATTGCCCTGTATTCTGGTTGCAGTCTGGTTCCTGTATGTATCGGCGGTACCGATAAATATGGACTGCGGAAACATGACCCTATGTTCTCTTACAATCCGAAGGAAAAATATCTGTACACTATTAAGCCGCTGCCAGAGGTGGATCCCGCCAGTTATGCAGATATGCCGACCCCGGCTGCTGCCCGGAAAATAACTGAACAGATTAAAAGTGACATCGAGAGGGCCCTGAATCGTTGACAAACAAAACCATTCTTACTATAAATATCAGTATACAATCTTAAAGGGGAATTCATTTGGCAAAGGAAGAAGCGATAGAGATAGAAGGCATTGTCAAAGAGGCACTGCCCAACACCATGTTCAAGGTGGAACTGAAGAACGGACACATTATTCTGGCACATCTGTCAGGAAAGATGCGCAAGTTTTATATCCGTATTGTTCCTGGAGACAAGGTTAAGATAGCTCTTTCCCCATACGACCTGACCAGAGGAAGAATCATCTTCCGGGAAAAATAATCATTTCTTGATTGCAACCCAGACTGTACCAGAACCTCCCTTGTCTGCCTTTGGAATTCCATGGGCTCCGGTCCAGGGGCATTCTGCAATAAAATCCATGACTGTCTTCTTAAGGACAGGTTCCTCTTTTGAATGAAGTCCTTTTCCATGTATGATAAGCACTTTTCTCCATCCTGCATTCCGTGCCTTTGCAATAAAATATTCAAGCTGTGTTCTGGCTTCGGCAGCTGTAAATCCATGCAGATCCAGCATGCCATCTATAGGGAGCTTCTTATAGCTTGTGGAATGGTCTTCCGGTTTGTATTCCTTCTCTCTGATTCTGGCCTCACTTTGCCTGCTGCCGTCACTTTTTTCCCATCGGGCCAGGATATCGCCGAAGCTCTCTTTCTTAGGAGCGGTAATCTGCGTTTTCTTTGACATAGGCATAGGAGAGGTCTGTCCCTTTTACGACAGCATGACCCTTTCCTTTTTCTGAAAGGGTATAGAATACATCTACCGTAAGGTCATGAGCAGGGAATCGCTTATTGTCTGAATCAAAGGCCCGCTCCTTCATATATTTGGATAGTTTTTCCTCTTTTCGTCTGTCGATGCAGAAAGAACCTTTATCAAACACCAGTTCTTTTCCAAGTTTTATGCTCATCTGGTTTTTGTCAAAGGAAAGGTTATGGTTTCCCATATAATCTCCGACGCTTGAGACCAGACGCCCTACGTTTGGATCGTTACCGAACACGGCAGTTGTCACCAGCGGAGAGTTGATCACAGCCTTGGCTACAGCTTTGGCAACTTTATCATTCTGGGCGCCGGATACTTCTACCCGGATTACATGTCCTGAACCTTCGGCATTTCGGACAATATCCTCGGTCAGGGCACTGCACACCTTAAGCAGGGCTTCCTCGAACACAGACTCCTCTACTGCCGGTTTACAGCCAGAGCTTAAGAGTATGGCTGTATCGCTGGTGCTCTGGTCTGAGTCTACCGATATGCAGTTGTAGCTCTGGTCTGCCACCCGCTTAAGACACCGCTGCAGGAAGCTTTTTCCCATAGCTATATCTGTAAGTATATAGGAGAGCATAGTAGCCATGTTGGGCTCTATCATTCCCGCTCCCTTTGCTACAGCCACAATTCGGCCCTTTCCCACTTTTATGGAGCGGAGTTTTGGAAATGCATCGGTGGTCATTATCCCTTTTGCCAGGTTGACACCAGTTCCATCTGCAAGGGATGCAACCAGCTGCGGAATATTTTTCTTCATGGCTTTGACAGGAAGCCGCCAGCCTATGATTCCTGTAGAACATGGAAAGTATTCCTCTGCCTTGCCACCGGCAGTTTCTGCCAAGGTTCTCAACAGGGTTTCTGAATCCTCTATTCCACTTTTTATGCAGACATTTGCTATCTTGTTGTTTATAAGGATACCGCGGATCTTCTTTTCTTTAAGCCGCTGTCTGCCTATTATCACAGGTGCTCCGGGACATTTGTTGCTTGTAAAGACCCCGGCAAACCGTGTGGTGGGCTTGTCCAGCATGATAAGGGACATGTTCATAGGAAGAGGTGTTGTAAGCTTTCTTTCTTCCGGGAAAAAAGTCAGGGGAATAACTGCAGTCTTAAAGCCTTCTGGAAGCTGCCCTCTTTTTTCCAGGGCAGCAATATACGCGTCATAGGATTCATATTTTTCCATGGTTTTACTCTATATAAATTAAGTCAGCATTGCAAGATAAAAATTGGCCAAGGCAATGTTCTCCCTGGCTTCCTGATAGTCTGGATTCACCTTTAGGGCCTGCTGGTAAAGCTTCTTTGCCTTCTGGTAATCTTTTTTGCGGAAAGCGATTATTCCCAGGTTGTTGTAAACTACTTCGTTGCCACCCAGAGCAAGGGCTTTCTGGAAGCAGGCTTCTGCCTGGGAATCCCGCTCCTCCTTCAGGTGGACAGTTCCCAATGCCGTAAGGATATCAATATCATAATTCTTCAGGGATAGTGCCTTCTCAAGATATGCCAAAGCCTTGTCTGGCTGCTCCTGGTCTGTGGCCAGCACCCCCAGGTTGTAGTAGGCCAGATATACAGCCCCCTCTTTCTCTGCCGCCAGAAGAAAAAGCTTTTCAGCTTCTTCCAGCTTTCCATTCTCCAGAGCCTCAGCCCCGTTCATCATAAGTGTCTGGAAATCCATAGATAAAATATAGTAGGAGTGAAAACATTTTGCAATTATTTTATAATATGTTATAATAAAAGAAGGAGAGATTGTTTTGATTAACCTGCGGAGATTTTATAAGGAGAAACAGCTTTATATCATTGTTGTGATTGCTGTGGTCCTCCTTTTCTGCTTTGTAGGGTATGTCGCAACCTCTTTCTTCAACATGATGCAGGACAATATGGTGCGGCGGGTAGAGAGCAGCGGTATCTATGAGCAGTGGCTCCTGACCAAGTCATCGGCCGAGATTTTCCTGACATCGGGCAAACAGCCTGAGCTTAAGACCAATGTGAATATAAACATCAAGGCATTGGATAAGAGCTTTGCAGTACTTGAGGAAGAGACCTCCCAGGTGTTCCTGGGGGATAACGAGTTCAAAGGCAAGGTGCCAGACCTGCTGCAGAGCTGGAACTTTGTCAAGTTCTATCTTCTGGAGATTGTCAGCAACGAGAACAGCTACCGTAATTTCGAGACCCAGATATTCTGGCTTTCCAACGATACCAACAGCTTCTCCAGCGAGCTCAAGAACCTTTCCTCCTTTATGGACCAATATCATAGACGGCAGCTGAACCTGCTCTGGAAAATCTTTCTGGGGCTTATATTCCTTTATCTTTCCATTACCGCCATCTTCATCTTTTTCTTCAACAGGTTCAGCAAGGCACATCAGGCAGAGCAGGAATACAAGCAGCTCCTGGCAGAGTCTATGGAAAACCGGGAGATAGAGAAGCAGAACATGGTGCTGGAGATTCACGATACTGTAATCCAGGATATGGTCTATTCCAAGATGCTCTGTATGGATCTGGTGAATCAATATAAAGAAGGGAAGGGGCAGGAGCAGATTATGGCACTGACTAATAAGCTGGCCGGCGCATTGCAGCAGATGAGGGATATCTCTTATGGAATCAGACCGCCAGAGCTGGAGAAGAGCTTGGATGAGATTGTCTCCAACTATGTCAGGAACTGGGAGCTCAAGACTGGGAAAAAAGCTGAATATTCTGCGGTGGGACTGGAGAGTGTCAAAGTCAAGAATTCACTTAAGCTCAATATATACCGCATAATCCAGGAGCTTATGACCAACATAGAGAAACATTCTGACGCAACAGCAGTCAAGATAAACATCATTATCTCCTGGCCCAGTCTGCTTCTGAAGGTATCGGACAACGGCGGCGGGTTCAACCTGGAGAAAGCTCTGGAGAAGTCGGATGGAAAATCCCATTCCGGACTGAGGGGTGTGATGGAGCGGGTCAAGATCTCAAAAGGGGTCATAAAGATAAAATTCTTGAAAGAGAGGGGCACTGTAGTAAATATTACATTCCCATTGGAGGATATAGATGACTGATGAAATCAACGTTGTTATAATCGAAGATCATGCCCTTATGCGGGAAGGTATCAAGGCTATCATCGGCCGGAACGAGAAGATACATGTGGTGGGAGAAAGCGACAATGTGGAAGATGGCTATGATGTGGTGATGAAATGTAACCCCAATATCCTGCTTCTGGATATTTCCCTCCATGGAAGTTCTGGTCTGGTTCTGGCAAAACGGCTTCTGGCAGCAAAACCGGAGCTGCTTATCATAATCATAACTGCATATTCCAAGATAGACTACATACTCGAAGCAGTGGAGAGCGGTGTAAAGGGGTATATCCTTAAAGAATCATCGCCGGAGAACCTGGCCGAGGCTATAGAGAAGGTCTATTCAGGAGAGATATACATAGACAGCTACATCTCCAACAAGGTGATAAAATCCCTTATAACCAAGAATGATGTGGATATAGCCGAAGACAACAAGTCGGCATACAGCAAGCTGTCGCTTAGGGAGCAGCAGATTCTTAAGCTTCTGATTGACGGTGTTTCCATCAAAGATATAGCCGAGGAGCTTTTTATAAGCTCAAAGACAGTGGAGAACCATAAGGCCAGCATCATGGTCAAGCTTAAATGCAAAAATATGACAGAGCTTATCAGATACGCTATAAGCATAGGACTTGTGGATGTCTAGAATGAAAAAATATATTGTACTTACATTCTGTCTCATACTGATGGCTCTGCTGTGTATCTCCTGCAGGGGAAAACAGCCTAATGTAGCTATATCCAAACTTACACTGACTATCCGGTCATCATCTATGAACACTCCGTTCTTCCTGGCTGGCACTGTGCTGGAGGGAATCATCAACTACAATACAAAGCTGCTGTCGGTAAACGAATCTGAGAATGTGAATGGCAACGACAAGATAAAAGCACTTATGGATGGCTCTGTAGATCTGGCAATCCTCTCTGGCCCCGAGGCATATATGGCTTTCAATGGTCATCCATCTTACTGGGAGTCGCCTCAGAACATACGGGCACTGTTCGGCATCTTCCCATCTATCTACACTGGATTCACCCATATTGAGAATATAGACAGCGTCTCTGATCTGATAGGGCACCGCATAGCCCTTAACACCGAGTCTTCTGTCTCGGGAGATCTTCTCCTTTACTTCCTTAAGCTGAATGGAATAAATACAGACAACACCAAAATACTCAGGATGGAGCAGACTGAGGCAGAGCGTCTTTTTTCCGAAGGATATCTGGATTTCATCTGGTATAACATGAGTTACAAGTATTCTTTTGCAAAAGATTTTTCATCTGCCTCTCCGATACATCAGTACAATGTTTATCCTTTCACTTTTAAGGAAAAGGATAAGCTGCGGGAATTCCTATCTGTCTATCCAGTGTTCTATACCGAGAGCCTGGCCGATATGAACTATGACCAGGAGGCTGAGCTTGACGAAAGGACTTTTGCCTCATCCACATTTGTCGCCTGTTCCGAGGCATTGGACGAGGAGACTGCCTATACTGTCACCAAGGCATGGTTTGAGAATATAGATTATATAAAAATTTTCTTTCCAAGCTACAATGACAAGAATGCCAAAGTCTATTTCCAGCGCCGTATTCCTGTACCATTGCATCCTGGAGCAGTCCGCTACTTTAAGGAGAGCGGTTTCTTGAACTGATTCCCTTTTTTCCCGAT
>Ga0079305_1003383_pt1 | contig 10921 bp, 9 predicted proteins | sample LMS_cellobiose_e_FD_79183 | JGI IMG/M metagenome (GOLD analysis project Ga0079305, IMG submission 79183) | Rumen-fistulated moose microbial communities from Alaska, USA - LMS_cellobiose_enrichment | ecosystem: Host-associated > Mammals > Digestive system > Stomach > Rumen fluid ... | reverse complement strand
TTCTTCTCCGTGACGGCCATGCGCTTGCGGTCGATGGGGTGGCGGCCGATGGGGGCGTCCACCACGCCGCTGTCGGCCCGAAAGGCGCCGTGCGCCACGGCCTCATAGACGCGGGAAAGGCTGCGGTCGGCCAGCTGCGCGGACAGGGCGAGGTGCGCCGCGTCGTTCTTGGCAGCGATGATGAGGCCGCTGGTGTCCCTGTCCAGCCGGTGGACGATGCCGGGCCGCAGCTCTCCTCCCACGCCGGAGAGGGAGTCCCCGCAGTGGTATAAAAGGGCGTTGACCAGCGTGCCGTCCGGATGGCCGGGGGCGGGGTGCACCACCAGACCACGCGGCTTGTTGACAACGATCACATCGGAATCCTCGAACACCACGTCCAGAGGAATGTCCTGGGGCAGCGCGGCGGTCTCGGCGGGCTCGTCCGCCACGGAGACGGTGAGCACGTCCCCGGCGCGGGTCAGGTCGCTCTTCTTCACCGCCCGGCCCGCGCGCATGACCCGACCCTGGGCGATCAGCCGGGCGGCAGCGCTGCGACTGAAGCCCGAACGCGCCAGGAGAGCGTCGATGCGCTCGCCGCTCTCCTGTGCGATGATGGTCTTTACGCTCATTTGAACTCCGCCAGAATGGAGTCCAAATCAAATTCGTCCGCGGCGGTCTCCGCCGACGCCTTGGGGGCGGCGGTGGCTTCGGTCACGGCAGTGGCCGGGGCGGGCGCGGCGGCCGTCTGGGGCCGGGCGGCGGGACGCTCCACCGTGCGAACGGTGGCCTCGCTCTCCGGCGCGGCGGCGGGCCGAACGGTCTCCCGGCGGGCGGGAGCCGTCTCCTCCGGCACGATGGGCCGGACGGGCCGGGTCTCGCTGCTCTGGGCGCCGCTCTGGGCGCTCCGGGGCTGCACGGGACGGCTCTGGGCGCCGCTGTGTGTGGGTCGCGCCTGGGCGGTCCGGCTCTGGGGCTGGGCGCTCCGGGGCTGGGCGGAGGAACGGTTGGCCGCGCGCACTGCCTGCTGGGCCTCCTGGGCGGAGGGACGGCGGGCGCTCTGGGCACGGGCGCGCTGCGCCGCGGCAGACTCCGGGCTCTCCCGGCGGACGCGGCGGGGCGGCTCCTCTTCCTCCTCGTCCTCATAGCGGCGGACACGGCGGCGGGGACGCTCGTCCTCGTCCTCGTCGTCCTCGTCGTCATAGCGGCGGCGGCGAGCGCGGCGGGGAGCTTCCTCCTCGTCATCCTCCGCGGGGGCGCCGATGCCGCCGGTGAACAGGGAGATGCAAAACAGGATGCCGAACACCACCACCAGGCAGTCGGCCAGGTTGAAGATGGGCAGCCGCAGCGAGCCCAGACGGGGCTCCAGCATGTCCACCACGTAGCCGTAAATGGCCCGGTCGACGCCGTTGCCCAGCAGACCGGCCAGCAGCAGCGTGCCCGACCAGCGGGCCAGACCCGTGCGGAGATACCGCCGGACCAGACCCAGCACGATAAAGGCCGTCACCGCCAGCAGCAGGATCAGCAGTATCCAGCGGAGACCGCCGAATTTGCTGCCCAGGCCAAAGGCCGCGCCGAAGTTTTTGATGTGCGTCCAGTTCAGCAGACCGGGGATGAGCACCTTGCCGGGGTCGGCGTTGAGCTCGATGTGGGCCACGGTCCAGTACTTCATAAACTGGTCGATCAGCAGCAGCAGCAGACCGACAATCGCGTACAGCATTTCAGCCACACTCCTTTATCCACATTTTCCGGCGTTTCCCCGCCGGAGAGGGGGAATATCTTATCGAATGGCGGCGGCGCAGCGCGCGCAGAGGGTGGGGTGCTCGGCGTCCAGGCCCACGGTGTCGCTGTGGGTCCAGCAGCGCTCGCACCGGGGCAGCGCGCTCTGCTCCACCTTTACGGTGAGCCCGTCGAAGTTTTCGCCCCGGACGCCCTCGCCCTCGCCGTAGACGATCACGGCCTCGGAGACGATGCACAGCGCGGCCAGGTCCTCGCCCTCCAGCTCCCGGAAGGCCGGGGCCGCGGCGTCGGAGACATACAGCGTCACCTTGGCGTCCAGGGGCTTGCCCAGGCGCTTTTCCGCGCGGGCAAGCTCCAGGGCCTTGTTCACGTCCGCGCGCACGCGCAGCAGGCGGCTCCAGCGGCTCTCCTCCTCATCGGAGAGGACCCAGCGGCTGTCGGCCGCGGGCATGTCGTTCAGGCACACGTTGCGCCTGTCGGCGTCCTGGGCGTGGGGCATGGCCAGCCAGATCTCGTCGGCGGTGAAGCTGAGGATGGGCCCCAGCAGACGGGTGACGGCGTCCAGAATCAGATAGATGGCGGTCTGGGCGCTGCGGCGGGACAGGGAATCGCGGCGGTCGCAGTAGAGCCGGTCCTTGATGACGTCCAGATAGAAGTTGGACATCTCCACCACGCAGAAGTTGTGCACCGCGTAGGTGACGGCGTGGAACTCGTACCTGTCATATGCCGCCAGGCAGCGTTCTATCAGCTTTTTCAGCTGGGCCAGAGCCCAGCGGTCCAGAGGCAGCATATCCGCCCAGGGCACCGGCTCGTCGGCATCAAAGCCGTCCAGGTTGCCCAGGATGTAGCGGGCGGTGTTGCGAATCTTCAGGTATTTGTCGGAGAGCTGCTTGAAAATGGCGTCGGAGCAGCGCATATCCAGCGTATAATCGGCGCTGGCCGCCCACAGGCGCACCAGGTCGGCGCCGTACTTGGGGATCAGCTCGTGGGGGTAAACGCCGTTGCCCAAAGACTTGTGCATGGCCCGGCCCTCGCCGTCCACGGTCCAGCCGTGGCACAGCACGCCCCGGTAGGGCGCGGCGCCGCGGGTGGCCACGCCGGTCAGCAGGCTGGACTGGAACCAGCCGCGGAACTGGTCGCCGCCCTCCAGATACAGATCCGCCGGCCAGCAGCCGGGGGCGTCCTTTTCCATGGAGGCGGCGTGGGTGCTGCCGGAGTCGAACCAGCCGTCCAGGGTGTCGGTCTCCTTGGTGAAGCGGCTGCCGCCACAGTGGGGGCAGGTAAAGCCGTCGGGCAGCAGCTCGGCCGCCTCGGCGTCGAACCAGATGTTGGAGCCGTGCTCGCCGAAGAGGGCGGAGACCCTCTCGACGGTCTCGGCGGTGCAGACGGGCTTGCCGCACTCGCCGCAGTAGAACACCGGGATGGGCAGACCCCAGCGGCGCTGCCGGGAGATGCACCAGTCGGCCCGCTCCCGGATCATGGAGATCATGCGGTCGTGGCCCCAGTCGGGCATCCACTTCACCGCGTCGACGGCGGCGCAGGCCTCGTCCTTAAAGGCGTCCACCGAGCAGAACCACTGGGGGGTAGCCCGGAAGATGATGGGTTTTTTGCACCGCCAGCAGTGGGGATAGCTGTGCACGATCTCCTCGCTGGCAAAGAGCATGCCGCTCTCGCGCATGTCCGCGAGGATGACGCCGTTGGACTCCTCGGTCTTCAGGCCGGCGTACTTGCCGGCGTAGTCGGTGTGGCGGCCCTGGTCGTCCACGGGGACGATCATCTCCATGCCGTAGCGGCGGCAGGTGGCGTAGTCGTCCGCGCCGAAGCCGGGGGCGGTGTGCACGCAGCCGGTGCCCGATTCCATGGTGACATACTCCGCGTTGAGAAGACGGGAGGTCTTGGGCAGGAAGGGGTGGTCGGCCAGCATGTTTTCAAAGAAGGCGCCGGGATGGGTCTGCGTGATCTCCCAGGAATCAAAGCCGCCCACGCGCATGACCTTGTCCACAAGGGCCTCGGCCATGATGTAGGTCTCGCCGTTGGGCGCCTTTACCAGGGCGTAGCTGTCCCTGGGGTGGAGGCAGATGGCAAGGTTGCCGGGCAGCGTCCAGATGGTGGTGGTCCAGATCACAAAATAGACCTTGCCGCGCTCCACGCCGGGGAGCTTGCCCAGATCGTCGCGCAGGGGGAATTTGACATACACGGTGGTGCAGGGGTCGTCCTGGTATTCGATCTCCGCCTCGGCCAGGGCGGTCTCGTCGCTGGGGCACCAGTACACGGGCTTGAGCCCCTTGTAGATATACCCCTTTTCATACATGGCGCCGAAAACCTTGACCTCCTCGGCCTCGAAGGAGGGATTCATGGTCAGATAGGGCTTTTCCCAATCGCCCACCACGCCCAGCCGCTGAAAGGCCTCTCGCTGCACGTCCACATAGTGCTGGGCGTACTTGTGGCAGGCGGAGCGGAATTCGCTGACGCTCATGGCCTTGCGGTTGAGGCGCTGCTCCTTGATGATGGCGGACTCGATGGGCATGCCGTGGTTATCCCAGCCGGGGGTGTAGGTCATCCGGTACCCGGCCATGGATTTATAACGGTTGATGAAATCCTTGATGCACTTGTTCAGCGCGGTGCCCATGTGGATCATGCCGTTGGAGAAGGGAGGGCCGTCGTGCAGCACGAAACGGGGCTTGCCCTGGTTGCGGCGGACCATCTCGTGGTACAAATCCATCTCGTTCCAGGCTTTGAGCATGTCCGGCTCCCGCTTGGGCAGCCCGGCGCGCATGGGAAAATCGGTCTTGGGCAGGTTTACGGTGGCGTTGTAGTCCATATGGCGTGTGATCTCCAATCATTTGAAAGGCGGGGCAGCTCTGCCCCGCCGTATAGAAGTTGCGAAAAAAGGCCTCGCTTAAGCTCGCCGCCGCAGCGGCGAAAAAACCGGAATCATTTTTTCCGGGGACATGTGCCTCGGAAAAAATACCTCTCAGCCTGCAAACGTGCGCAATGTGCGCTGCAGCAGGCTGCAAGCCCTCAACTTGAAGCCCAGCGGAGCGGGTTCAAGTTGACTTAGAATCGGAACATGGGCGCGTTGTCGCCGTCCTCGGCATCGGGGATGGCGTCGTCGTAATCATAAACGGCGCGCTCAAAGGCCTGCACGTAGTCGGGCTCGTCGTCGGTGGGCAGAAGCTCCTCCTCCGGCTCGTCGGCAAAGGTGCCCTCCTGGGGGAAGACCTCCTGGGGCTCCTCGGCGGGGGCGGCTTCCTCCACGGGCTCGTCCGCGGGCTCTTCGATCTCCTGAACCTCCTGGGCCTCTTCGATCTCCTCGCCCTGGGCGTCGTCCCCGGCGGGGGCGGCGATGGCCTTGCGCTCGTCGGGCGCGGGGGTCACGATGGCGCCCAGCAGATCAGCCTCCTTCAGAGAGTTCAGGTAGGTCAGCGTCTCGGCCAGCTTCTTGCTGGTGGTCTGAATATATTCCGCCGCGGCGCTCTGGGCCTTCTGGTAGCGCAGCTCCTCGGCCTGGCGCTGCTGGGCGATGCTGCCGGTGACGGCCTCGGCCTCGGCGCGGGCGGCGGAGAGGATGGCGTCGGCCTCCGCCTGGGCGGAAGCGACCAACTCCTCGGCCTTGGCGCGGCTTTCCTCCTCGATGCTCTTGGCAACCTTCTGGGCAGAGACCAGCGCCAGGTGCATGGCGTCCTCGGATTCCCGATATTCCTCGATCTTGTCCACCAGGACCTTCATCTTGCCGCGGAGCGTGGCGCTCTCCTTCTGGGAGGCGGCCAGGTCGCTGGCCAGCTCGTCGAGAAAATCATCGACCTCGTTCATGGCGTAGCCGCCGAACGTGGATTTTTCAAAGGTCTTTTCGCGGATATCCTGTGCTGTAATCATATCGTTCTACCCCTTTGCTTAGTGTTTATATTTTTAGAAATAATTGCCCTGCATTTCCGGCTCTTCGATGCCCTCGCTCATAAAGTCCATGCCCGCGGGGGTGATGATGTAGGTGTTGCCGGACACCTTTTTGATCTTGCCGTTCAAGGCGTAGGTCACGCCGGAGAGAAAGTCCAGCATGCGCCGGGTGATGTTTTTCTCCGTGTCCTCCAGATTCAGCACGATGGCGTTGCGCTCGCGGATGCGGTCGGCGATGTCCGCCGCCACCTCGAACCTGTCGGGCCGCACCAGCAGGAGCTTGGCCTGGGGCGCGCCGGCGGCCTGGCCGTAGGCGTTCTGGGAATAGGCCTGCTGCGCGTAGGTCTGCTGCTGGGCGTAGGCGTTCTGGGGCTGGCCGTAGCCCTGGGCATAGCTCTGCTGGGCGTAGGCCGCCTGCTGCTGGGCATAGGCGTTTTCGTAGGCCTGCTGGGCGTAGCCCTGGCCGCCGGGCGCGGCGGCGCGCTGCTGCTGTTGGGAGAAGACATAGGGCCGCCGGGTGTTCTGGGCCGGCTCCTGGGGGCGGGGGGCCTCGGCATAGGAGGCGTAGCCGCGGTTGGGCGCGGCTGCCCCAGGGACGCGGACCGGGTCGGAGAGGTCCTCCTCCAGATAATCCTCGTCGTCAAAGGGCTTTGTCAGTTTTTTCAGCTCATCTAAGAGTCCCATTCCGGGGTGCCTCCTGCAAATCATAATTCCGGGGGCCGAACAGAGCCGTTCCGAGGCGCACGATGGTGGCGCCGCAGCGCACGGCGTCCTCGTAATCGCTGCTCATGCCCATGGATAGGTCGGTCATTGATACATTATCGTATTTTTTCCCCCGGATGTCAACAAAAAGCTCGAACATTCGACGGAAATACGCCCGATTTTCTCCTCCGGCCTGCTCAACAGGCGGAATGGCCATGAGCCCGCGCACATGTACGGCGGGGTAATCCGCCGCCGCGGACAGCAGGGAGGACAGCCCCTGCGGGCTGACGCCGCTCTTGGACGCCTCGCCGCCGATATTCACCTCCAGCAGCACCTCCTGCACGATGCCCAGCGCGGCGGCGCGCCGGTGGATGCACTCCATGAGATTCACACTGTCCACCGAGTGGATCAGCTCCACCGCGCCCACCACGGCTTTGACCTTGTTGGTCTGCAAATGCCCTATAAAATGGACGGCGCAGCCGGCGTAGGCGTTCACTGCGCTCTTTGCCAAAAATTCCTGGACCCGGTTTTCCGCGCAGATGTCCACCCCGGCGGCGATGGCCTCGGCCACGCGTTCCGGGGGGTTCATTTTGGTGGCGGCCAGCAGGCGTATCTCGCCAGGGTCCCGGCCGGCCGCCGCCGCCGCGGCGGCGATCCGCTCTCTGGCAAAAGCGACGTTTTGGGTGATGATGCTCATATCTGTCTGTCCCTTCCTTGTGTTTCCGGGGTGATTTGTTTGACGAATGGGGGCTTTATTCAGGCCTTACAAAACGGGACGTCCGGGAGGCCGTCCCCTACAAGAAAGCCTGATACTCTCTTGTAGGGGCGGCGTCCTCGACGCCCTGTGAAGAGCGGCTCGCCGAATCCCGATCTGTTATCTCCATACCGCGCCGTCGGCGAGTGGCGCGTCGCCCAGCAGGACGAGAGAGCCCTCCCGCAGGCCGTCGGAGGTTACCAGCACGCCCTCGTTCAGCTCCGCGAGCACGCTGACCGCCTCCCGGCGGGCAAACTGCAGCTCCGCGCGGTAGACAAAGGTCCCGTCCCCGTCGGAGCGCAGGGCCTCCCGCGGCAGCAGCAGCCCCGCGGTTTTAGAGAACACCGCCCGCACCTCCAGAGTCCGGGCCGTCAGCACCTCAGCCAGCGCGCTGCGGCACAGAAGATACACGGCGGCGGCGCCCCCGTCCTCCCGGCGGACCGACAAAACCTCCGAGGACACGGCGGCGCCGGAGGGGAGCAGCAGGGAGACCGTCTTGCCGGGGACGAAGCGCGCGGCGCTGTCGGCGCCGGCGTCCAGCACCAGACGCCAGAGACTGCCTGTCACCAGCCGACCCACGGCGCCGCCGGTCCCGTCCGGGACGAAAAAGCCCGCCGCCGGCGCGGCGATCAGCCCCTCCTCGGCGCCTGCCGCGGCCAGGGAAGCGAGCTCGGCGCGCACGGCGGCCGGGCCCTGGGCGTCCTCCGGCCCGGACAGGGCCAGCCGGAGGGGTAGCGCGGTCTCGGCCACGGCGTCAAAATCCCGCCGGGCCAGGGCCCGCGAGAGGGCGGCGGCGTCCCCGGCGTCCAGGGCGGGCCGGACGGGCCGGGCCGACGCCGCCTCCCCGGCGAGCGCCTCCCGCCGGAGCCGCAGCAGCAGCGCCGCGCGGAAATACTCCTCCCCCGTGTCGTACTGGATGCCCAGCACATCCCCCGCCCCGAAGCGCTCTCCGGGGGCGGCGGTGAGCCGGACGAAGGCCTTGGGAGAGAAAACGCTCTGCTCCTCCCGCAGCACCTCCCCGGTGAAGACGGCGGCGTCCTCCAGCGTGTAAGCGCGGCACACCGCCGTGGTCAGCCGGGGGAAGAACCGGCGGCGGACCGCCGCCCCGCCGTACAGCGCCCCGGACAGCAGCAGCACCGCCGCTGTCAGCAGCAGAAAAAGATCCCGGCGTTTCAAGGGCGGTTATGTATTCTCGCCCCCGGACATATCCACGTTCCGGGAGGGCACCAGGGTGGAGATGGCGTGCTTGTAGATCAGCTGCTGCTTGCCGTCGGTTTCCAGCACCACGGTAAAGCTGTCAAAGCCCCGGACGATGCCCCGCATCTGAAAGCCGTTCATGAGAAACAGTGTCACGCTCTGGCGATCCCGGCGGGTCTGGTTGAGGAACAGGTCTTGCAGGTTCTGTGTTTTTTGCATGGTTTTTTAACTCCCTTTCGCCCCGGCGGGCGGTCTCGCCGCCGGGACTTCCCATAAAATTCGTACAAAAGGGGGTCCTTTTGTATGTCCTTTTATTGTAAAGAGAGCGTTATGCAAATCATGTCGGGAGCTGTCGAAGGGTATTGAGTATCTGCGCCAGGGCGTCGGCCTCGGCGGGATAGTCCTCCCTGGGCAGCCAGTGGAGCGCGGCGTCCCGCCGCAGCCAGGTCAGCTGCCTCTTGGCGTAGCGGCAGGAGGAGAGCTTGACCGCCTCCACCGCGGCCTCAGGGCTGCACTCGCCCCGGAGCGCGGCGGCCACCTCCTTGTAGCCGATGGCCTGCATGGCGGTGCTCCGCTCGCTGACGCCCCGGCGCAGCAGGGCCTCCACCTCGGCAAAGAGGCCGGCGGCGACCATGCCGTCCACCCGGCGGCGGATGCGCCCGTACAGCGTCTGCCTGTCGTTCCAGGTGAGGGCGAAGCGCACGGAGGGATACCGGGGCGGGAGGGCGCGGCTCCGCTCGTCGTGCTCGGTGATGGTCCGGCCGGTGAGGGTATAGACCTCCATGGCGCGCACCAGCCGCTTTTTGTCCGCCGGGGCGAGTTTTTCCGCCCGCAGGGGGTCAAAGCGCCGCAGCCGCTCCCGAAAGGCCTCGCCTCCCAGGGCGTCGTATTCCGCGCCCAGGCGCGCGCGCAGCGATGCGTCCTCCGGCGCAGCGGCAAAGTTCCTTCCGGCGAGAAGAGAGTCGATATAAAGGCCCGTGCCGCCCACCACCAGGGGGATTCGGCCGCGGGCGAGGATGTCTCCGGCGCACGCCGCGGCGCCTTGCGTCCAGCGGGCCACGGAAAAGTCCTCGGCGGGGTCGGCCACGTCGATCATGTGGTGGGGCACGCCGCGCGTCTCCTCCGCCGTGGGCTTGGCGGTGCCGATGTCCATGCCCCGGTAGATCTGCATGGAATCGGCGGAGATCACCTCGCCGCCGATGGCCTCGGCCAGGGCCGCGCCCAGGGCGGTCTTCCCCGTGGCGGTGGGGCCGGTTATGACAATGAGCGTATTTTTATCCATAGACAAACGGTCTCTCCCGTGTTATACTTCTCTCCGGTTGAATTTCCAAGGGGGCAGGATCAATGAATATTCACGTTTCCGCTGACAGCACCTGCGATCTCACCGATGCTCTCGTGAGGGAATACGGAATAGGCATCACGCCGCTGTACATCCTCATGGGCACCGAGACCCACACCGACGGGATCGACTGTACCGCGCAGGACATTTTTGACTACTACGAAAAAACGAAAAAGCTCTGCAGCACGGCGGCGGTCTCCATCGCCGATTATCAGGAGTACTTCTCCCGGCAACTGGAGAGCGCGGACCAGCTCGTGCATTTTACCATCTCCTCGGACATGTCCGTATGCTACCAGAACGCGGTGACCGCCGCGGAGGAGTTTGCCGGGCGGGTGTTCGTTGTGGACTCGCGCAACCTCTCCACCGGCATCGGGCAGTTGGCGCTGGACGCCGTGCTCCTGGCGCGGGAGGGGAAGGACGGCGCGGAGATCAAGGCCGTTTTGGATGAGCGCAAGGCCAGGCTGAACGTCAGCTTTGTCATCGACACCCTGGAATACCTGCACAAGGGCGGCCGCTGCTCCGGCGTGGCGGCGCTGGGCGCCAATCTGCTGAAGCTGCGCCCCTGCATCGAGGTGATCGACGGCGCCATGGTGGTGGGCAAAAAATACCGCGGCACCATGGATAAATGCCTGGAGGCCTACGTCCGGGAGCGCATCGGCGACGGGGACACGGTGGACAAGCGGCGCATCTTCGTCACCGACTCCGGCGCCAGCGACGCCGCGGTGGAGACCGTGACGGCGTTCCTGCGGGAGAAGGGGTTTCAGGAGATTTTACATACCAGGGCCGGCAGCACCATTTCCAGCCATTGCGGCCCCGGCACGCTGGGCGTTTTGTATTATAATTTATAAGGCGGTTTTCCGAAAGCGGGCGGCGCAAAGCCGCCTGCTTTTTTATGCGGCAGATGGGGATTTGTAAAAGCCTTCCCCTGGAGGGGAAGGTGCCCGGCAGAGCCGGGCGGATGAGGTGGAAAGGCCTGAAACGCCTCATCCGTCACGGCTTCGCCGTGCCAGCTTCTCCTCAAGGAGAAGCCTTTGCAATCAGCCCGACAAATCCCGCTCTGCCTCTCACACGATCCTTCCGAACCTTTTGTCCAGGTCGGCGCGGGTGAAGACCTGCATCACCGGGCGGCCGTGGGGGCAGTGGGTCACCTCGCCGGAGAGCACCCGCCGGGCCAGGGCGATCAGCTCCTCCCGCTGGGTGTCCATGTTGGCCTTGATGGCGGCCTTGCAGGCCACCGTGGCGGCCAGCCGCTCCCACACATCGGCCGCGGAGAGGCTCTCCCCCTCCCGCAGCTTTTCCAAAAGCTCCTCCAGCAGCGG
>Ga0079305_1003382_pt1 | contig 10927 bp, 7 predicted proteins | sample LMS_cellobiose_e_FD_79183 | JGI IMG/M metagenome (GOLD analysis project Ga0079305, IMG submission 79183) | Rumen-fistulated moose microbial communities from Alaska, USA - LMS_cellobiose_enrichment | ecosystem: Host-associated > Mammals > Digestive system > Stomach > Rumen fluid ... | reverse complement strand
GGCATGATCGTCAATATTGCCTGTCCGGCGCAGGTCAGCGAAGCGCTCAGCCTGGTTTCCGCCGATTACTGGAACGAAGTCCGGCAGGAGATCGTCCGGCATCTGGGCGAAGGCATTTATCTGCTGCCGCAGTGTTCCGCGGCGGGGGATATCAGCCCGCATCAGCTGCTGAACCGCCGTGCGCAGGCACGGATGATGCAGCTGCGGGGTCAGCTGAAAGACCCCGTGCTGGATTGGAAGTGGGTGTCGCGGGTGCACAATGTGGACTACTGCCTGGCCCGCCGGAAGGAGATCGGGCGCCGGGTGATGCTCGCGCTGGAAGATGTGCTCGGGGTGATCGGCGGCACGGCCGACGGTGCGCCGGTTTTGAAACATGTATGCAAGATACTTCAACTGCCGCCGAGGCAGATCACCAAAGAGGAAGCGGAGACCGCGCAGAAATCCGCGGAGAAACTGGAAGAGCATTTCCGGGTGAACGAAGGCGGGATCTGGAACGGTTCGGTCAACTGGAACCGCGGCGTGGTCGAGCGCTACAAAAATCCGCCGAAAGCGATCCCGATGGAACTGCATGTGATCCGGCTGGGCGAGGTTGCGTTTGCCACCAATTCGTATGAGCTGTATCTGGATTACGGCGACCGGATCAAGGGCGGCAGCCGGGCGGAACAGACTTTTCTGGTCCAGCTGGCGTCCGGCCGGGGCAGTTATCTGCCGAGCCGGCGTTCCGGCACCACGGGCTACGGCAGTGCGCCGGCGAGCAGTCTGGTCACGTTCGACGGCGGCAATATGATCGTCGAGGAATCGGTCAAAATGATCAATTCCCTGTTTTAATTCGATATCATTCAGCAAAGGAGCGGAAATGAAAAGAGAAATGAGTTTGGCGGGCCGAGGAAAATTTACGGCGGAATTTACCTTGATAGAGCTTCTGGTGGTGATAGCCATTATCGCGATCCTGGCGGGGATGCTGCTGCCGGCGCTGAATTCGGCGCGGGCAAAGGCACGCGCGATCAAGTGCGCCGGCAACATGAAACAGCTCGGCACCTGCTATCAGCTGTATGCCTCTGATTATCAGGATAATATAGCGATGACCGACGGCGGCAACGCCACCTCGGCCAAAGGACGGCGCGTGTTTTTTGATTTCATGCCCTATATCAACGCCAAATGGAACAAGCCAATCCCGAAAATCTACTATTGTCCCGAAAAAAATGTGCCGGGGCCGTCCTATATCCTGGTGAATCCCGGCTGGCAGTCCGATGCGATCAACAAAGTCTGTTACATTCCCAATATGGAGAGCGGCAATCTCGTGAATAACAGCTGGCGGCGGGTACGGACTTTCAGAAGACTCAAAAATACCTCCACTTTCATCTTGTTGGCGGACCGTGACAAGGTCATCAGCAAAAGCACCGCCACCGCGTGGTATTTCCACTGGGAAAGCAATGCCGCCGCATCCCTTCTGGGCACGAGTGTCCATCCCGGCGGCACGATCGGTGTGCTGAGGGCGGACGGGCATGCCGACCTCATGAAGTTCAGTCTTGCGGAAAAAACCGCACGGTTGAAAACCGACTATTATAAGAGTATTTTTTATTACAATAACGAAAGCAGCAAAACCAAAGAATGAGGTGGTATGCAATGAGAAAGGTTGTGAATGCAGCCCTGCTGTTTTTTTCCGCGGCTGCGCTTTGCGCGGCTCCGGCGAAGAAAATGATCGAATGTTCATGGAGCAATCCCACCACCGACGTCCTGCGGAGGAATATTGCCGATTTGGAGGCGAAGATCCCGTATCAGGGCATGCGGATCTACCTGACCGGCCGTGGCGAGGGCAAGGGGCAGAACCATAAAACCATTTTCGGCAAGGTCCGCTGGAAATATGAGTGGTTCAAGGAAGACGTGGAGAATCTGAAGAACACGAAATTCACGCGTTTCACCGACAATTTCATCAGCACCGGCGTGGTGCCGGGGAACGTGGACTGGTTTTCCGATTCGGACTGGGAAACGGTGTGCGGCAATTTCGGTCTGGTGGCGCGGATCGCCAAGGAGACCAATGTCAAAGGCTTCATCTTCGATCCGGAGGAATACAAGGCACATCTGTGGCATCGGATCAGCGCGCAGGGCCATACGCTGGAAGAGATAGCGGCGAAAGCGAGACAGCGGGGCCGGGAATTCGGCCGGGCGGTCTTTACTGCGTATCCGGATCTGACGCTGTTCTGTTTTGCCTGGATGGCCTACGCGAAGGGCAGCCCGGTGTTCCGCGGCTTCATCAACGGGATCTACGATGTGCTGCCGCCGGAAGCGAAGATCGTGGACGGCGATGAGAGCGGCGGCTATACCGCCATCAATGCGGGTTCGCTGCATGCCCGGGTCAACGAGATGAAAAAACTGGCGGAACTGATCGATCCGGCCAACCGGGCCAAATTTTTTCTGCAGACGTCGTATGCGCCCGCCATGTATCTGGAATGCGTGGCACCGCGGACGGAAGGATCGGTCTGGCACCGGATCCTCAAGCGCGGTTTCGGACAGCTGAGCACGCGCGAATTTCTCCGGCGGCACCTGGAAAACAGCCTGGAGGTGTCCGATGAATATGTCTGGACCTACAGTGAATACCGTTCGTGGACAGGTGCCTGGGTGGACGGCTGGAAAAGCAATACCTGGGAGAGCTGGGTGCCCGGGATCACGGAATGTTTCCTGGCGGCTCAGGATCCGCTCGGATTTGCCCGGCGCGAAATTGCCGAGAAGAAGCCTGCGAATCTGCTGAAAAATCCCAAGCTGGTCAAGGCTGAAAAGGGTCCGCTGCCGGAAGGCTGGGGCTTGTGGCAGGGTCGTGATTCCAAAGGAACTATCGAATACAAACCCGGCGTGAACGGGGTGTTCTACCGGAATGCGGTCGACGCCAATCTGTCGCAGCTGATCGCGCTGGTGCCGAACAAACGGTATCTGCTGCGGCTGCGCGGCCGGGTGACCCGCGACCGGAATTCCCCGTCCGTTTCCCTGTCCGCGAGTCTCACCTGGCGGTTCGAAGCATCGGGCTCCAACTGGCTGATCGGGGCCGGGAAGAGTCTGGCGCTGCCTCCGACGGGGAAAGATGAAACGGCGGAACTGGTCTTCATCGTGCCGCCGGATGCCCCGAATCTGTTCCTTTCGCTGAAGGGGAAGAACCAGAACAACGCCGATGACACCGTTCTGCTGGAAAGCTGTGAACTGTTCCCGCTGTCCGATCTGGCGGATTCGCCGAACGCGCGGAAGCCGCAGCCGATGAAGCAGAAAAAGAAAGCGGCCGCGCTGGAACCGGCCGGTTCCGATCCCGCCGCCGCGGGATTGAGCGTCACGGGCGTCAATCTGGTGACCAACCCCGAGTTCACCGCATCCTCGGCGAAAGCGGTTTGCCGCGAATGGACGTTCTGGCAGGGCAGACAGTCGCACGGCACGTTCCGTCCGGAAGCCGGTGCCGACGGCAAATTCCAGTTGGTTCTGCGCAATGCCTCGGGCGGCCTGATCTACCAGTTCGTCAAGATCGTTCCCGGCCAATACTATGAACTGCGTTTCACCTGCGAGTCAGACCAGCCGGTAAAACTGTATGCCCGGTGGGGCAGCGGGAAAAAGCGCTGGATTTTGCCGAACATGGACCGGGCGGCCGAATGTGTTGCGGACGGAACGGTCCGGACCGCGGTCCTGCGGGTGAAGGCACCGGAAAAGGCATCCTACCAGGCATTGGCATTTTCCGGAACCGGAACGTTGAAGCCGGTCAAAGCGGAAGTGCATCAGCTGCAGTGACCGGCGTCCGGTGCGTCCGCACGGCGGACCGTCTCACGCTTTTTCCGGACAGCCTGATAGATTTTCGGGATGAGATATTTCAGGATGGCGGCTGCGGGCACGGCAAAGATCATGCCCGTAATGCCGGCCGTCAGTCCGCCGAGCAGCACCGCAATGATGGTTTCCACCGTAGTCAATTCAATAGATCCGCCGATCAGCCGTGGATAGAGGAACAGCTGTTCCAGGATCCCGTTGACGCACAAATAGGTGATGTAAACGCCGATGAGGGTCCCGGCGACATGGTCGGTGCAGAAGACCAGACAGACCGTGGTGGTCAGAAAGATATTGCAGACCAATCCCAGGAACGGCAGCAGGATAGTCATGCCGGAAAGCACTGCCAGTATGGGTGCGTGCGGAACATTCCAGAGGGAAAACGAGATCAGATAGAGGGGGATCTCGATGAGCATGATCCAGAGATACCCGTGGATCCATTTGACGAACATTTCTTTGATCCAGTCAATGATCTCGACCGCTTCCCGGCGGGAGTTTTCCGCGATTTCGGGCATCCAGCGGGTCTTGAGCAGCCCCCGGACACACCAGTTGCCGATGCTTTCATCCTGGCGGCTGCCTGATTTGAACGCTGCCAGCTGCTGGAGGAAAAAGAAAAAGAAGAAAGCGGTCAGCAGCAGATTGAAGAGGAAACTGCCGAGCGAGGAGAAGACCGTAATGATCCCGGAAATAAGGCCGCGGCTGCCTTTGAAGACCAGGTCGGCAAGTTCCTTATGATTTTTCTGGATATATTCGGGGATGGTTTTACGCAGGTTCCGGACCAATTTGCGGAAAGCCTCCTGGGATTCCGTCTCCTTCCCGGCCTGAGTTTTCGAAGGATCGTCGGACGCCGGCACAGACATCATGGAATCCAGCCTGGAAAAGGATTTTCTGATGGTGGGACTGTCTTTGATTTTCTGTCCTGCAGTGACCATGGCGGGGATCAGCAGATATCCGATCACGAACAGCACCAGAAAAATGGCTGCGAGAAAAGTCAGGGCGGAACAGATGCAGGACCGGATGATCAGGCGCTGGTGGCGGGCATTGGCCAGTTCTTCGGGAGTCGGCGGCGGTTTGCGTGTCAGCCGATGTCTCAGGCGGCGGAAAGGTTCGGCCAGATGGTCGAAGAAAGCCACAATGTTCCGGACAATCGGCCATTTGAAGAATTTATTCTCAAAAAATTTCTCCAGCGGCAGGAGGAAACAGGCCAGAATGATGCCGAAAAACAGCGATTTGAGAAAAGTGGCAGCGAGAATAAAGATCAGAATGATAGCCAGGGCCACCAGGATCCCGGCGCCGGTGCCGGCCGTCAGGACGCCGGAAATAGTTCTGCCGGGTGATTGATTGTCGTCAGCCATGTCATTTTCCTTTCAATAAGAAGGTCTTACGGTAAAAGGTCCTGCCGGATGGGTCAAGCAGGATCACGGTCCATTCATTTTTATCATTCCGGCGGTCTTCCAGATAAAGCGGACACGGCGCCTGAAGCCGGGAAAGGCCCATCCGGGTCAGGGAGTCGATCATTTTGGATCCAAGACTGGTGGTCCGGTTTTTTTTGGGAATGACCCGGAACGGTCCCTGAGAGGAAACCGCCATTTTCAGGGATACGGCGCTGACGGCGGCATTGACGGCCTCCGCTTCGGAAAGAAGCTGCGGAGCCTGGGGGGAAGTGCCGCCGTAAGGCGAGCCGGAAGGATTCGGTCGGTCATCACGGAAAAGCGCGCATCCCGGCAGCAGAACGGCAGCGGCCAGCAGAAAAATGTATGTTCGGCAGTTCATTTTCATCCTTTTCGTTACGGGTAGTAAAATAACCGTAAATCGGAAAAAATCAACTTGAAAACGGAAAATTGCTTGTATTTATTCAGCGGGGAGGATATATTACGGGACTGGTGCATGGTAATTCTGAATTTGCAGCAAGGAACTTATGAAACCGGAAGATAAAATATTGGTGATCGAAGCAAACCGGACGGGTTTGCTGTATTTGCGTGATTTCTGGAATTACCGGGAATTGTTTTTCACCCTGGCCTGGCGTGATATCGTAGTCCGTTACAAGCAGACGATAGTGGGCATCCTGTGGACGATCCTGCGTCCGCTGGCGACCATGATTGTTTTTACGGTGGTGTTCGGGAAAATAGCCAAGCTGCCGTCAGATGCGGGAGTTCCGTATGTGCTGATGGTTTTTGGCGGCATGCTGCCGTGGCAGTTCATCAGCTCAACGATCACAACGGGAAGCGATGCCCTGGTGGGGAATCACGCATTGATTTCCAAAGTTTATTTTCCCCGGATGATCATTCCGACGGCCCGGATCATTATGGCTCTGGTGGAACTGCTGATCAATGCAGTTCTTTTTGGGATACTGTTTGCTTTTTACCGGTATGTTCCGAGCTGGCATATCGTTTTTCTTCCGCTGTTTCTGTTTCTGGCGGTTCTGCTTGCGCTGGGCGTGACCTATTTTATATCTTCACTGAATGTCAAATATCGTGACTTTCAATATGTCGTCCCTTTCATCGTCCAGTTCGGACTGTATATTTCCCCGATTGGTTTTTCCAGTTCGGTGGTCCCGGAAAAATGGCGGCTGATTTACGCATTGAATCCGGTAGTTGGAATTGTCGACGGGATACGCTGGTGCCTCTTTAATTCGCCGTTGCTGCCGGAAACAGTGATCAGTGCTGCGGTGATTTCCGTATTGTTTTTTCTGTTCGGGATCTGGTTTTTCCGGAAACTGGAAAGCGAATTTGCTGACTTTATCTGAAATGGAGTGCATGGATCGATGAATGATATTGCAGTCAAAGTTGAGAATCTCGGCAAAAAATATGTCATTGGGCATCAAAGCCGCAGCGATACTGCGCGGTTCAATGAATATCTTTCCAGCGTGGGACGGAGCATTATCAGACGGCTGAAGAATCCGCTTAATCCGTATGATGTAAGTTTGGAGCTGGAAGATTTCTGGGCGGTTCGAAACGTATCTTTTGAATTGAAGAAAGGCGATCGGCTGGGAATCATCGGTCATAACGGTTCGGGCAAATCGACCACGCTGAAAATGCTGAGCCGGATCACTACGCCGACGGAAGGGCGGATCACCATGGCCGGCCGGCTGGCTTCCCTGCTGGAAGTCGGCACCGGTTTTCATCCGGAATTGACGGGACGGGAGAACATCTATCTGAACGGTTCGATTCTGGGAATGACGCGCTCGGAGATCAGGGCGAAATTTGACGAGATCGTGGATTTTTCCGGAGTGGAAAAGTTTCTGGATACTCCGGTAAAACGTTATTCCAGCGGAATGTATGTGCGTCTGGCATTTGCCGTTGCCGCACATTTGAATCCGGAAATCCTGGTCGTGGATGAAGTATTGTCGGTCGGGGATGCTGAATTTCAGAAAAAATGCATCGGCAAGATGCAGGATATTTCTTCCGACAACGGCAAAACCGTTCTCTTTGTCAGTCATAATATGAATGCCATCCTTTCGCTTTGTTCGAAAGGAATTGTTCTGGACCGGGGACAGGTGCTCTATTATGGTGACATCAGGGAAGCCGTAAAGCGATATATCGAAAGCCGCCGAAAATCGCCGAATGCATCCCTGGAAAACCGGCCGAAACCGGACTGGGTGGATGGACGGGTTCGTTTTACGAAATGTGCCATGAAAAACAGCGGCGGCACTGAAGTTTATTCAGTATCCGTGGGTGAAACGGCCATTTTTGAATGTGAAGCCGATTGCATGGAAGAAATGAACGGAGAGGTATTGATCATTATTGATATCTACAATTCCTGCAACTGCCATGTGGCGGCATTGAATACACGGAATCTCGGTTATGTTTCCCATTTGAGAAAAGGGAAAAACATCATTCGTTTTACAGTTCCGAAGATTCCATTTTATCCTGACCAGTTCAGTTTGGATCTTTATGCCGAATATTACGGCAGTGCGATGGATTTTGCCAAAGACGCATTGTCTTTTCAAACCAATCCGGGAGCTTTTCATTCATCGGGACGGATCAATGAACCATACAGGTCAATTTTTGCAGTGGACTATTCCGTATCAACGGAATAACAACTTTTAAAGCAGCGGTATCATGGCACCCGCAATATCAGTCATCGTTCCGGTTTACAACACGGAAAAATATTTGTCAGCCTGCCTGGACAGCGTACTATCCCAATCCATGACGGATTTCGAGATCATCGCGGTCAATGACGCGTCTACTGATGATTCTCCCCGGATACTGCAGGAATACGCCGGCCGGGATCCCCGGATCCGGATCGAAAACCACGAGAAGAATAAAGGCTTGCTGGCGGCACGGCTGACTGGAATCCGGGCTGCCAGAGGAAAATACATCATGTTCCTTGATTCCGACGACTGTTTTATTCCGGGCGTGTTGAAAACGGTTTTGCAGACAGCAGAAAAAACCGGAGCGGATATTGTCCATTTTTCGAGGGAGTTTCGGTTGCGGACCGGAAAAGGGAAAGGCAAACTGATTAAATTTTCCCGTCCCTATCACCGCGAGCTGCGCGGGGCGGAAGTGTTCAAATACTTTGAAGAAGATTCCTGTAACTGGATGCTCTGCGAAAAACTTTATCAGGCCGATCTTTGCCGGAAAGCAGCCGAATTTATCCCCGATCAATTCTGTCTGATGGCGGAAGACGTTTGTTTTTATACGATCTGCATCTTCTTTGCGAAACATTATGTGCCGCTGAATAAACCGGGATATACTTATTATATCGATTCAGGGATCACCAGTGCCAAAAAGAACGCACTGGAGAAATTTGTCAACCGGCAATCCCCCTTTCAGGCTTTGCGCACGGTGCGGAATTTTCTGCGGCAGCAGGGAGCCTGGGAGAAATACCATACTGCGTTTGAAAAACACGAACAGGAGATTCTGACCGAATATGTGCACCGCTGGATGCGGCTTTTGCAGGAAAACGGCAGGCTCCCGGCTTTCAACTTCATGTTTCGAGACTATGACAACGCCGCGCTTTTCCGGGCTTTCCGGAGTTATTTTGATGAAAAGAATGAAACCGTTCCGGAAATGCTTACCGGAGAAGATCCCCGGACGGTCCCGTGTCCGGAAAAACTGGACCGTCCCGCCGAAGGGATCGAGCTGCAGGAAAAGCAGGTCTCGCTCGAACGCTGGCGGGAATGGGAAACCCTGATCCGTCAAAACGGCTGGGATGCTGTTATATTGGATCCGGATGCCGACCCGGAACGTCTTTTGTGGGATATCCTGGCGATCCGTTCCGCGGGAGCGGCCGCGATTTGCCGCCGGACGGAAGGTTATCTTTCCAAACTGGAGCACTGCGGGGTGAAAGCGTGGCTGTTGGAAGACCGGGTGCTGCGGCAGGCATCGGCAGTCCTGGCTTCCGATGATGTTTCTGTCGAATGGTACCGCCGGCGAGGCTGTCGGTCCGGAACATCTCTGGAAAACCTTCTTTCCCCGCAAAGGAGTCCCGAGACCTCGGCTTTCATGACAGCCTTGGCGGACAGTGAAAAAAAGACCGGATATTACCGGATCGATCCCTCGGAAGACGGAGAGACATTTGTGCCGTTTTTCCGGAAACTGGATCATCTTTTCCGGAAATTGCCGAATTCGTTCCGCAAATGTCTATTCGGCTTTCTTGGCCGTTCATACAACCGCATTTTCAACCGGTGAAAGGGAATATGAAACATGGATAAGATTCCCCGGATTTCCGTTCTGATCCCAGTCTACAATACGGCGCAGTATCTGCCGGCTTGTCTTGACAGCGTCTTGTCCCAGTCCATGGCGGATTTCGAGATCGTGGCGGTCGATGATGCTTCCACCGATGGCTCGTCCCGCATCCTGGCCGAATATGCAGCTCGCGATCCCCGCATTCGGGTCGTGACACATGAACGGAATAAAGGGGTTCTTTCTGCCCGGCTTGCCGGTATCCGGGCCGCTTCTGGGAAATATATTTTGTTTCTTGACGCCGATGATGGTTTTCTGCCCGATATTTTCCGGAAATCATCAGAGGCGGCGGAACAATATCAGGCGGATATTGTTCATTTCATGATTGAGATGCGGGAACGCCTGGATTACGATTCTGAAAAACTGGTCAGATATGCATATCCGCATCCGCAGAAGCATCAGGGAGAAGATGTTTTCCGGATATTTTTTGAGGAATCGACCTATATCTGGATGCTTTCCGGGAAACTTTACCGGGCAGATCTCTGCAGAAAAGCTGCGGATTTTATTCCTGATGATTATTGTCCAATGGCAGAAGATTTCCTGATTTATTCGATATGTGCATTTTTTGCAGAGAGTTATGTGCCGCTGAAAGAACCGGGATATCGGTATTATGTGGATTCTGGCATCAGCAGCGTCAAAAAAACCACGCTGGAGAAATTTATGAACCGGCAGTCGCCGTTCCAGGCTTTGCGCCTGGTGCGGAATTTCCTGCAGAAACAGAATGTCTGGGAGAAATATAGTGGGGCTTTTGCAAAGCAGGAACATAAACTGCTCGATGAATATGTCCTGCGCTGGATGCGGCATCTGCCGGATGAAGATCGGATGAAAGCGTTCAACGGCATGTTCCGCGGCTATGACGCCCTCCCGCTTTTTCTCGCTTTCCGGACCTTCTTCAGCGACAAGGATGAACGCTTTCTGGAAATGCTTTCCGGAGAAGATTCCGATTCCGTATCTCCGCCCGGAAAAATGGAACACACGGTCGAAAATCTTTCCTTGCAGAATACCCGGATTTCAGCGGAACGCTGGAATGAATGGCAGACCCTGATCCGGGAAAACCATTATGATGCCGTGATATTGGGACCCGATGACAATCCGGAACGGCTGTTTTGGGATATTCTCGCAATTCATGATGCCGGGGCGGATGCAGTCTGCCGCCAGACTGAAAATTATCTGGAAACATTGACCCGGAAAGGGTTGAATGACTGGCTTATGGAAGATCGGGTATTGCGTCAGGCGGCCCTGATCCTGGCTCCGGATGAAGAATCCGTCCAATGGTTCCGCAAACGGAATTGTTTTGCCGGAATCTCACTGGAAAAAATGGAACCGCCGCAATACTGTCCTCAAACCGCCGCAACGATGACGGCTTTGGAAAAAAGTGAAAAGAAAGCTGCTTATTATCGGATCGATCCTTCCGAAGACGGAGAGACATTTGTGCCGTTTTTCCG
>Ga0079305_1003381_pt1 | contig 10929 bp, 8 predicted proteins | sample LMS_cellobiose_e_FD_79183 | JGI IMG/M metagenome (GOLD analysis project Ga0079305, IMG submission 79183) | Rumen-fistulated moose microbial communities from Alaska, USA - LMS_cellobiose_enrichment | ecosystem: Host-associated > Mammals > Digestive system > Stomach > Rumen fluid ... | reverse complement strand
CTGGTTATAGAGGATCTCCCCGGCGCCGTTCAGGAAGTCCTCATGGTAGACGTTCAGGCAGTAGCCGTTGCCGTAATGGTCCGCGCCGTTGGTGCCGTAGGTATAGGCCAGAAAGGCGATCTTCACGCCGCCGGCCTCCGCCAGTGTGACGCCGTGGTTTTTGTCCCGCTCGGCCTGGGTGCGGTAAGTCCCCACGTGGTCAAGTCCGTTCTGCTCCAGCACGTCCAGCGTGCGGCGCAGGCCGCCCACATAGCCGTCCAGCGCGTGGTTGCTTGCGGTGGAGATCAGATCGAGCCCGGCGCCGGCCAGCCCCGCCGCCAGGGACTCCGGGGAGTGGAACAGCGGGTAACCCGTATAGGTCTTTGTGTCGGGGAAGGTGGTCTCCAGGCAGGCGGCGGCCAGATCAGCCGACTCCAGAAGCGGCCTTGCGTCGGCAAAAATAGCGCTGTAGTCGTAGCTGTCCGTCTCCGCGTCATAGGCCTCGTCGTTGAGGCCCGTGTGGCAGACGATGTCGCCGGCCACCGCCAGCTTGACGGTGAAGGCGTTCTCCCCCGCCTCGGGCACATAGCGGTCGTTCATGCTGGGGAAGATCACCTTTTTGATCTGCTCCGGCGAGGCCACCACGATCTCCTGCCGGTCCGGCCGGTCCCGGAGACTGTAATTTTGAAAGATCAAAACGCCCAGGGCCACCACCAGGAAGACAAGGACGATATATTCAATGCCGCTGAGCAGTTTTTTCATAGCTGGACCTCAGAGTGGAATTTGCAACAGTATACCACCTTTTTCCCCCGATTGGTAGTGCTTTTCCGTGAAAAATGTGCTATGATGTCTTCATCCAGAACAGTATGGGAGGCCGGCGGATGGCACCGCTTGCGAAAAATCAAGTCTACACCGCCCAGGTGGAGGGCTTTTCCGCCCAGGGCTTCGGCGTGTGCCGCATCGACGGCCGGGCCGTGTTCCTGCCGGGGGGCCTGCCGGGAGAAAGCTGGCGGCTGAAGCTGGTGAAGGTCACCGCCGGGGCCGTGTACGCCCGGGGCGAAGAGCTGCTCAAGGCCAGTCCCCACCGGACTGCGCCGGACTGCCCCGTGTTCGGCCAGTGCGGCGGCTGCGCCCTGCAGCACATGGACTACGCGCTGGAGCAGCGCTTCAAGCTGGAAAAGGTCACCGCCGCGCTGCGGCGCATCGGCGGCCTGGACTTTCAGATTGACGAGCTGCTGGCGGCACCGGAGCGGTACCGCTACCGCAACAAGGCCATCTTTGCCGTGGGGGACGGCGTCACCGGCTTTTTCCGGGGCCGCAGCCACGATATCGTGCCCGCGGAAACCTGCCTTCTGCAGTCCCCCATCGCGGACCGGGCCGCCGCGGCGCTGCGCCGCTGGATGGCGGAAAAAAACATTCCCGCCTATGACGAGGCCACGGGCCGGGGCAGCGTGCGGCATCTCTACCTGCGCACCTCCAGGACGGGGCAGGCGGTGGCCTGCGTGGTGTCCGCCCGGGGCTTCGGGGCACAGACGGCGTCATTGGCGGAAGCGCTCAGGTCGGCCTGTCCCGAGCTGACGGGCGTGGTGCTCTGCGTCAACAAGACTAAGGGCAACACCGTCCTCCAGGGGGACTTTTACACGCTCTGGGGCGACGGCAAGCTGACGGAGACGCTCTGCGGCCTGACCTTTGAGCTCTCTCCCCTCGCCTTTTTTCAGATCAATCCACCCCAGGCCGAGCAGCTGTATGAGCGGGCCGTGGACTACGCCGCTCCGGAGGGCGGGCTGGTTCTGGACCTCTACTGCGGCACGGGCACCATCAGCCTGTGTCTGGCCCGGCGGGCCGGGCAGGTCATCGGCGCGGAGATCGTCCCTGAAGCGGTTGAAAACGCCCGGGAGAACGCGAGGCGCAACGGCGTCCAGAACGCGGAGTTCATCTGCGCCGACGCCGCCGACGCGGCGGCAGAACTGCTGCGCCGGGGCACGGCCCCCGACGCCGTGGTGGTGGACCCTCCCCGGAAGGGCCTCGCCCCGGAGGTCGTCGACTGTATCTGCGGCATGGGACCAAAGCGCGTGGTGTACGTCTCCTGCGACTGCGCCACCCTGGCCCGGGACCTGCGCCGCTTCGCCAGGCTGGGCTACGCGCCCCAGTCCGGCTGCGCCGTGGACATGTTCCCCAATACGGCACATATCGAGACGGTATGTCTTTTGTCCAAACTGAAATCGACGCAGCATATTGAAGTTGAGCTGGATATGGACGAGTTGGATTTGACTGCTGCGGAGAAGAGAGCTACCTATCAAGAGATCAAGGATTATGTGCTGGAGCATACCGGCTTGAAGGTCAGCAGCCTGTATATCGCACAGGTGAAGCAGAAGTGCGGTATCATTGAGCGTGAGAATTACAACAAGCCGAAGTCTGAGGATGCAAAGCAGCCCCAATGCCCACCGGAGAAGGAAAAGGCGATTATGGAAGCATTGAAGCACTTCGGGATGATTTGAGGTGACGAATATGGAGCGCTTGCTTTCCTGTGAGTTCAATATGGATACTGCCTGTGTTGAACTGAAATTTGTCGATGGCAGCATGATTTCCATTGACACGATTGCCGTGGAGAACGAGATTGCCGACAATATGTATCAACGGTCAGAGTTAGACTATCTCATCTACAATGACCCAATTGCCTATGCTGATCTAATTCTTAATGGAAATCCAGAAATCTATTTGAAGACAATAACAGAGTATAAGTCTCTGGACTAATTGAAAGCCGCCAGTTCTGGCACCTTACGGTGTCGGTACTGGCGGCTCTTTTTTACATTTTATCAATCAAAGCAAACACAACGGCTTGCTGATCTTCACTCAATCTTGACCAGCGTTCCAGCAGCTTCTGCTGAGATTCAGTCAAAGAAACAGGTGTGTTGCCTTCAGCAAACAATTGAGATAGCGTGATCCCAAATGCTGTACAGATTTTTTCCAGAGAAGGGATTGTCGGTATCATGTTTTTGCGATACCAGGAAGAAATGGTGGACTGTGGCAAGCCTGAGTGTTCTGCAAGCTGATATTCTGTCCAGCCTCTCGCTTCACGGTAGTTAGTTATAGCCGTAAGAATATCTTTCACTACACTCACCCCTTTACTTGCGTTCTTCGTTAATTATAATTCGACAAGTCGTTGCATTTTAATCATGTATATCGTATTATTTTAACGACATACAAAAGTAATGGGGGCGTGAAGTTATGAATAACAAAAGCTGCTTTTTTATTGGTCATCGGGAAGCCTCAACGGAGATTCTTCCCGCCCTGGAGAGCGCAATTGAACAACATATTTCTGAATATGGCGTTATAGAGTTTATTGTTGGTGGCTATGGCGGGTTTGACCGTCTTGCAGCCAGCGCTGTAATTCGGGCAAAACGGCAACACCCGCAGATTACGCTGGTACTGTTGCTCCCATATCATCCGGCTGAACGACCAATTGAAAAACCGAAAGGTTTTGACAGTACCTATTATCCTCCGGACATGGAAAAGGTGCCCCGTCGCCTTGCAATTGTCAGAGCAAACCGATATGTGGTGGATCATGTTGATTATCTGATCGCCTATGCATGGCATTCTGCAAGCAACGCCAGAGAATTGGCAGAGTATGCGCAGAAGCGGGAGAGAAAGGGCTTGATTACTGTGACAATGCTGTAAAGATGTTACTTTAGCCAACTAAAAAGTCATTACTTTTATATAGATTTTTAACTTGCTAAAAGTAATGACTTTGTGCTATAATGACGATGACAGATTTCGTCGAAAAGAGGTGGTTTTGTGGCAAAAAGGAGGGCGTCTTCCAATGTGAACCCTGATTATGAAGCGATTACAAGTTTTCAGAAAGGTCAGGCATCACGTATTTTCAAGGAAGTGAAAGAACGGGATAAGGTTCTGATCGTCAACAAGCAAAACAAGCCGCAAAACGTTGTTATCTCATACGAGCGATATTTACGGCTCAGAGAAGAAGGAGCAGATATCTGATGAACATTAACGAACAAGCAAATTTCATATGGAGTATCGCAGACCTGCTCCGTGGTGATTTTAAGCAAAGCGAATACGGCAAGGTGATCCTGCCATTTACTGTCCTGCGCCGTTTTGACTGTGTGCTGGCCCCTTCCAAAGCAAAGATCCTGGAAGCAAACAAAACGCTGACTGTCAGCAACAAACGACCTATTTTCAAGCGTATGACTGGCCACGACTACTACAACATCAGCCAGTTTGATTTTGAAAAGCTGATGGATGACAGCAATGCCATCGAAGCGAACCTGCGTGATTACATAAATGGTTTCTCCGAGGATGTCCGTGAGATCATGGATAACTTTGAAATCTTCGGTGTAATTGACAAGCTCTCCCGTGCAAACCTGCTGTATTTAGTTGTGCAGCGATTTGCAGAGATCGACATGAGCGATACCCAGATTGATAACCTGGAAATGGGCTATATGTTTGAAGAACTGATCCGTCGGTTCTCTGAACAATCGAACGAGACCGCTGGTGAACACTTTACGCCCCGTGAGGTTATTGAGCTGATGGTGGAAGTACTGCTTGATCCTGATATGGACGAGATTGCCACCACCGATGGCAAGGTTATCACCATTCTTGATCCTGCCTGTGGCACGGGCGGTATGCTCTCTGTGGCTCAGAATAAGATGCAGGCATTGAACGCCACTACCAGAGTGATCCCCTTTGGTCAAGAATTGAATCCCGAAACATATGCCACCTGTTGCTCTGACATGATCCTTAAGGGAAATACTAACAGTCGAATTGTTCTGGGCAACAGCTTTAATGAAGATGGTTTTCAAGGACAGACCTTCGACTATATGCTGAGCAATCCTCCTTTTGGCGTGGAATGGAAGAAAGTTGAGAAATTTATCAAGGACGAAGCTAAAAACAAAGGCTATAGTGGCCGTTTTGGCGCTGGTTTGCCACGTATTTCTGATGGTTCTTTCTTATTCCTACAGCATCTGATCTCCAAGATGAATGCGCCGGAAAATGGCGGCAGCCGCATTGGGATTGTCTTTAACGGGTCTCCCATGTTTTCTGGCGATGCTGGCAGTGGTGAAAGCGAGATCCGCCGCTGGATCATCGAAAATGATCTGTTGGAGGCCATTATTGGCCTGCCTGACCAGCTGTTCTACAACACTGGGATTACCACATACATTTGGATTCTCACCAACCGGAAAGAGAACCGCAGAAAGGGCAAGGTACGCCTGATCAACGGCGCCGGTTTCTTTGAGAAGATGCGTAAGGGACTGGGTAATAAGAGAAATATGATCAGCCCGGAAAATCGAGCAGAAATTGTTCGTCTGTACAGCACCTATGAACCGGATGAGAATTATATGGATTTGGACAACGATGATTTTGGCTATCGGAAAATCGTTGTGGAGCGACCTTTGCTGAATGAGGACGGCACCCCAGTCACTGACCGTAAGGGTAACAGAAAAGCGGATGCCTCCCTTCGTGACTACGAGATGGTGTCGTTGAAGGAGGACATTCACGAATATTTCCGTCGAGAGGTGCTACCGTTTGTTCCTGCTGCCTGGATTGATGAAAGTAAGACCAAAATTGGATATGAAATTCCGTTTACCCGTTATTTCTATAAATTTACTCCGTTGCGTGACAGCTCTGTGATTATGGAGGATATTAAGGCTTTGGAGGCTCGTATTCAGTCGAGCTTGGCGGAGGTATTAGCGGAATGAAAGAGTATAGTATTGAGAGGCAAGCTCCGTGGTTAGTCGGGTTACCAGAAAGCTGGGAAATACGGAAAGTAAAACATTTCTTTACCGTAGTGAATGGTTCTACTCCAAAAAGTAGTGAAAGTACATACTGGGGTGGGGATATCACGTGGATAACTCCTGCGGATTACAAAACAGAGGACAAATATATTTGTTCATCCAGGAAAGCTATAACTCAAGAAGGCCTTGATTCATGTGGCACATCAAAAGTCCCTGCAGGAAGTATTATTGTGTCAAATCGTGCTCCTATAGGCAGCATCGGGATTGCAGAGAAAGAACTTTGCACAAGCCAAGGGTGTAAATCTTTGGTTAAGATCGCAGAGATCAACGAAGAGTATATATACTACTATTTGTCAGTAATGAGCGGCCCTCTAAATATGCTTGGCAGAGGAACAACATTCATGGAGCTATCCTCCAATGACTTAGCGAACTTTCGCTTGCCCATACCAACAGTCAAAGATCAGAATGCAATAGTTCAAATATTGAATAAAAAGATTGCTGCTATCAATGATGTAATTAACAAAAAAGCAAACATCATAGAACTTCTGCAAGAACAGCGCACCGCTGTGATATGTTCTGCTGTAACCAAAGGAATTGATTCCACTGCCAAAATGAAAGATAGCGGTGTTGCTTGGCTTGGTGAAATACCTGAGCACTGGGGCGTTTCTAAAAGTCAATGGCTTTTTTCGCTGCGAAAAGAAAAAGCGAGACCAGATGATGAACAGTTAACAGCATCCCAGCATTTCGGAATCGTATATCAAAAAGACTACATGGCGCAAGGTTCTCGTGTTGTGCAGGTTGTACTTGGCAATGATATTTTAAAGCATGTTGAACCAGATGATTTTGTTATTAGTATGAGAAGTTTTCAGGGCGGAATTGAATGGAGTAACCTTAGAGGCAAAATCAGTTCGGCTTATGTAATGCTGATTCCGCAAAAACAATATGTATACTCCCCGTATTTCAGGTGGTTGCTGAAGTCTCACAATTACATTTTGGCGCTGCAAAGTACGTCCAATCTAGTAAGAGATGGACAAGCATTGCGGTATGATAATTTTAGGATGGTCGATTTACCTCTTGTTCCTCTTGATGAACAAAGAGCAATTGCAGACTATCTTAATAAAAAAATAGCAAAGCTCGATAACATCATTGCTGATGTTACCGAGCAGATTGAAAAACTAAAGGAATACCGTCAAAGTGTTATCTCTGAAGTGGTAACTGGAAAGGTGGCAGTGGTATGACATATCAAGAATTGTCACCGCAGGGCGAAGCTCTGCTGAAAGAAATAATTGACCTTCAGACCAGCGGTAAGGACAACACTGCCCATTGGAACGAACGTTTTCAGAATTTGTCATTCCAGGAAGAAAATCTTCTCCGGGATACCTTCCGTGAACTGAGAGAATGTGAATATATAAAAACCCAATGGGCTGACAATATCCCATATTATCTTGCAGTCACGGTGCATGGAAAGAACTACGAGGCCAATAAAAAGGCAGCAAAAAAAGCCGAGAGAAAACTCTCCCGGCGAGAATGGAAAATTGCCATCGTCTCCGCCATTATTGGCGGTTTGGTTGGCCTGATTCCGTGGATTTGTACTCTGATAGGAGGTGGTCAGTAATGGCAATCGAAACCAAGGAGATTACCTTTGAGCGTGAAATTGAATACAGCCTGCTTGACCACGGCGGATACATAAAGGGTAATCCCCGTGACTATAATCGGGAGTTTGCTGTTGATACGAAGCTACTGTTTCGTTTTCTCCAAGAGAGTCAGCCTGCGGAATGGGCCAAACTATGCAAGAAGCATGGCGATGACGTGGAAACCGGCTTTCTAAAAAAGCTGTACCGGGATTTAGATACCCATGGTATGCTGTATGTTCTTCGCCACGGCATCGTGGACGCCCCGGCGAAGTTCTCCATGTGTTTCTTCAAGCCTGCCAGCGGTATGAACCAGACCAGTCAGGCACTTTATGAGAAAAATATTCTCTCCATTACCCGGCAGGTACATTACAGCCTGAAAAACGAAAACTCTATTGATGTCGTTTTATTTATCAACGGCTTGCCGGTGGCAACTTTGGAATTGAAAAATCCGGCAACCGGTCAGACCGTCGAAAATGCAAAGCATCAGTACATGAAAGATCGTGATCCTCAAGAGCTGCTACTTTCTTTCAAATCCCGGTGCATGGTTCACTTTGCTGTAGATACCGACGAAGTATGGATGACCACCAAGCTGGACGGTATCAATACATACTTCCTGCCATTCAACAAAGGCAATAATGGTGGCAAGGGAAATCCCGTCGGCAGTGGAACATACCGCACTTCCTATTTGTGGGACGAAGTGTTGCAGAAGGACAGCTTGCTGGATATCGTTCAGCGATTTATCCATCTTCAGGAGGACAAAAAGAATCCCAAGAAGTCCGTAATGATCTTCCCACGCTATCATCAGTTGGATGTTGTTCGCAAATTGGTTGCCGATGTATACGAGCATGGCACCGGACGTAACTACTTGATTCAGCACAGCGCAGGCAGCGGTAAATCCAATTCCATCTCCTGGCTGGCACACCACCTGTCCAATCTGCACGATAAAAATGATAAAGTTATATTCAACAGCATTATCGTGATTACTGACCGTCTGGTGCTGGACAAGCAGCTGCAGGACACAATCTATCAGTTTGAACACGTGGAAGGTGTTGTTGTTAAGATTGACAACAATGCGGCTCAACTGGCGGACGCTCTAAACACGGGCAAGAAGATTATCATCACTACGTTGCAGAAGTTCCCATTCATTCTTGAAAAAGTGGACGATCTGAGTGGAAAACGGTTTGCCATCATCGTTGACGAGGCTCATTCTTCACAGACCGGCGAAGCCAGCAAAAAGATGAAAGCAATTCTGGGCGATACAGAAGGGCTGACTGAAGAAGAACAGCTTCAGAAGGTTGCCGACGAAGAAGCCAAAGAGGAACATAAACAGTCTGATAGCGAGGATGAGATCACCAAGGAAATGGCCACTCACGGCCGTTTGGCAAATTTGTCTTTCTTTGCATTTACCGCAACACCCAAGGCAAAGACCCTGGAAGTGTTCGGTACACCTGATGCAAACGGAATTCCTCGACCGTTCCATATCTACTCTATGAAGCAGGCAATTCAGGAGGGTTTCATCCTGGATGTCTTGAAAAACTATGTGACCTATGATACCTACTTCAAGATCGGCAAGAAGATTGCGGATGATCCTCGCTATGAAAAGAGTAAGGCGAACAAGGCTCTGGGCAAATTCCTGAGCCTGCATCCGCATAATCTGGCGCAAAAAACGCAGATCATTGTAGAGCATTTTCGTACCGTCACCAAGAACAAGATTGGCGGCAAGGCTAAGGCCATGGTTGTCACCGGTTCCCGTTTGCACGCTGTTCGCTACTATCAGGAATTCCAGCGGTATATCAAGAAGATGGGTTATGAAAATGAGCTTGGAATCCTGATTGCTTTCTCAGGGACTGTGCGTGACGGTGGCGAGGAATACACTGAAGTCAGCCTGAATGGAATTAAGGAAAGCGAACTGCCAGAGAAGTTCCACAGCGGTGAATATCAGGTGCTGCTGGTTGCAGAAAAGTATCAGACTGGCTTTGACGAACCGCTGCTGCATACCATGTTTGTGGATAAAAAACTCAGCGGCGTAAAGGCTGTACAGACCCTTTCACGCCTGAATCGAACCTGCTTTGGTAAAGAAGATACTTTCGTGCTGGATTTCGTAAATTCAGCAGAAGATATCCGTGCGGCATTTGCCCCGTATTACGAGGAAACTACCATCGAAGAAACTACTGACGCAAATATTGTATATGAACTTAAATCCAAACTGGACGAATTCCGAGTCTACTGGGCAAGTGAGATTGAATCTTTTGCGAAGGTATTTTTCAAGCCCAGCAAAAAACAAGGCAATATGGACTTTGGCGTCCTCAATAGCTTCCTCGACCCTGCTGTGGATCGGTACAAGGCATTGGAAGAAAATGAGCAGGAAGAATTCAAATCTACACTGACTAAGTTTGTCCGTGCCTATACATTCCTGACAAATATTATCCGGCTGGATGATGCAGACCTCCATAAATTCCACGCCTATGCCAAGTTCCTGCAAAAGAAGCTGCCGAAGCGTGAGGGTGGCGGACAGGTGTTCCTGGATGATGAAGTTGCATTGCAGTATTACCGGGTTCAGAAAATTTTCGAAGGTTCCATAGTTTTGGAGCAGAGCGATCCTCTGCCAAACAAAATTCATCCCGGCAAACCAAAGCCGGAAGAAGAAAAGGCACCGCTATCCGAGTTGATCGACAAGATCAATGAGAAGTTCGGCACTGAGTTTACCAACATTGATAAGGTCCTGGAGCAGATTGTTTCTGACATGGATGCCAACGAAGAATTGCGTATCCAGGCTCGTAACAATTCTCAGGAGCATTTCCGTTTCCCCTTCAACGATGCTTTTATGGATGTTGTCATTGGACGTATGGCACAGAACCAACAGTTCTGCGAAAGAGTTCTGGACGATGCTAAATTCGGCGATACAGTTCGAGATCTTCTAATCGGCGTTGTGTATGATCGACTGAGGCAACCGACAGATACCCGGCTGTAAAAACTATTGCAAGGACATAGACGCCTGTCCTGAAAATTGCAGTGCCGATGCGACTGCGTAATGCACGAATTCTCTCAGAATACTTATGAGTACGCTATAATAAAACGCTACAGGTTTCATCAGATTACCGGATGAAATCTGTAGCGTTTTTGTATTTTCGGAGTAAGGGTGCCGAACTGCATTTTGACAGTTTGGGTACCCACAGCAGTAGAAAATACGAGAGGATTCCAAAGGAGGGCATTGTCTACCTTTTGGCTCTGGGTTTCCAATAGGGGCGAGGTGCAGCCCTGTTGGCATAGGGTATCCAAAGGGGGCAGCGCCCATTTTGGCACACGATTTTGCTTGCAAAGTCTAGTGTGTTATACCTTTTGCGACCGCTGACGCTGGAAAGGGGCTGTCTCACGCCAGACAGGCCGTTTCAAGTGGCAGCAGAACAGGCGGATTTTGTGGGCTGAAAGCTACACAAAATGAAAGATTTGCCATGAGCAAAAACCGACTGTTCGGGCGTAGGTGGCGCAGAAAACCTTGTAGCTGTGCGAAAAGATTTTCTGTGTCAACGGGGGCGCAAGAGGTATATAAAAACCCGCCGCAGCGG
>Ga0079305_1003379_pt1 | contig 10932 bp, 7 predicted proteins | sample LMS_cellobiose_e_FD_79183 | JGI IMG/M metagenome (GOLD analysis project Ga0079305, IMG submission 79183) | Rumen-fistulated moose microbial communities from Alaska, USA - LMS_cellobiose_enrichment | ecosystem: Host-associated > Mammals > Digestive system > Stomach > Rumen fluid ... | reverse complement strand
GGCCTTCCCCTTCATCCCGCTGTTCTTCCACCGGAACAACATCGTGGGCATGGTCGTGATGATGGGCGTGGTGCTGCTCTTTATGATGATGTACCGGAACCCCGCCGTGGCCCTCATGCCGGACATCACCCCCAAGCCCCTCCGGGCCCGGGCCAACGGGATCATCAACATCATGGGCTATCTGGGCGGCGCCTTCGCCACGGTGCTGGGCATCTTCCTGGTGCTCTCCGACTACATCAACGCCCCCGACAGCGCCCGGAAGCTCTGGACCATCGAGCTGCCCTTCCTCATCGCCAGCGTGCTGATGGTGATCTCCGCCCTGGTGCTGTTTTTCACCGTCCGGGAGAACGAGATCGCCGAGGAGATGCGCGGCGAGATGGCCCGGGGGGAGGCCATGGCCGCCGTGGAGACCCCCATCGACGACGACGCGCCCATGTCCCCGGCCAACCGGCGGATGCTCCTGGCCATCCTGGGGGCGGAATTCCTCTGGTTCATGTCCGACAACGCCCTGGGCACCTACATCGGCAACTATGTCATCTACTACCTCAACTCCGCCAGCAGCTCCACCATGATCCTCACCATCCTGGGGGGATTGTGCTCGGTGATCGGCTTTGCCGTGGCGGGGTCCGTGGCGGACCGGATCGGCCGGAAGTGGACCATCTCCTGCGGCCTGGGCCTCACCTTCCTGGGGCTGGTGGTCATGTGCTTCGCCGCCCCCACGATGCGCGTCACCGGGGAACACGGGGAGTACGCCTTCCCGAAGCTCCTCTTCGCGGTCTGGGCCATCAAGGGCTTCGGCATGGCCCTGGTGCACAACTGCTCCTTCCCCATGGTGGTGGAGCTGTGCTCGTCGAAAAATATCGGGCGCTTCACCGGCTACTACTACTCCGCCAGCATGTCCGCCCAGACCATCACCCCCGTGCTGCTGGGGCTGACGCTCAACGCCTCCATGGCCTGGCGGACGCTGCCGGTGTACGCCGCGGTCCTCACCGCGGCCAGCTTCGCCGTGTTCACCGCCCTGGTGAAGAACATCCGGGCCGGAAAGGCCCGGAACCTCAAGGGCCTGGAGGCCCTGGGCGGCGACGACTGACCCCCGCTTTTCCCGTCGTTTCCCGCCCCGCCGGGGCGGTTAAAAACCATTTTCATTGCAAAGGATGATGCGCCATGAAAACCGTGATCCTGGGCCGGAGCGGCCTGGCGGCCACCCGTCCCGCCCTGGGCTGTCTGCCCCTCCAGCGCTGCACCGTGGAGGAGGCGGTAAAGATCCTCCGCCGGGCCTGCGAGGGCGGCGTCCGCTTTTTCGACACCGCTCACGACTACACCGACAGCGAGCTGAAGATCGGTCAGGCTCTCGGCGACGTCCGGGAGGAGATCCTCCTGGCCTCCAAAAGCCACGCGCTGACCTACGAGGGCATCCTCACCGACATCCGGGAGAGCCTGGAGCGGCTGCGCACGGACCACATCGACCTGTTTCAGCTCCATCAGCTCAAGGCCCTGCCGGATTTTGACGACCCCCACAGCATCTACGGCGCCATGCTGGAGGCGAAGCGCCGGGGCTGGGTCCTCCATCTGGGCTTCTCCTGCCACAAGCTGGACGTGGCCCGGGCCGGGGTGCTCTCCGGGAGATTCGAGACCTGCCAGTTCCCCTTCAGCTACCTGGCCACCGACGAGGAAAAGGAGCTGGTGGCCCTGTGCCGCCGGGAGAACGTGGGCTTTATCGCCATGAAGGGGCTCTCCGGCGGGCTGCTGACCGACGCCCGGGCCTGCCACGCCTTCATGGAGCAGTTCGACAACGTGGTCCCCATCTGGGGCGTCCAGCGGCCGGAGGAGATGGAGCAGTGGCTCGCCCTGGCGGAGGAGGACCCGGCCCTGGACGACGAGCTGCGCGCCGTCATCGAGAAGGACCGCTCCGAGCTGACGGGCGGCTTCTGCCGGGGCTGCGGCTACTGCCTGCCCTGTCCCGAGGGGATCGAGATCAACAACGCCGCCCGGATGAACATGCTGCTGCGCCGCTCCCCCTGGAAGAAGCTGGTCAGCGACAAGGAGTATGAGAAGATGCAGCGGATCGAGAACTGCCGGGAGTGCTACCAGTGCGCCTCCCGCTGCCCCTACGGGCTGGACACCCCGCAGCTGCTCAAATACATGCTCAAGGACTATAATCGGTTCTACGAGGAGCACGTGGGCCCCCGGCCGTGATACTATTATCTGATAGAAACAAGACAATCTTTGCGGCTGGATTTGCGCCATGCATCGTTCTCGCCCTTGACAATACACAGAGTATTCTCTGCGGGCGGCGCCTCGCCTGACACAAATCCATCTCGCAAATCTTTGTCTACATCTTATCAGATAATAGTATGAGGCGGACAAAACTCCCCCTTGACAAGCCCCCGGCCCTGTGCTATAGTGTCCTTAACAAGAATCATTCTTGTTAAGGAGGCAGCGATGGAGACCCAGCGGCGCAGCAGCAGAAAACGGGAGGCGCTCCGGGAGGAGCTGCTCCGGGCCCGGGACCACCCCGGCGCGGAGGAGCTGTACGACCGGCTGCGGGGCCGGTTCCCGGACCTGTCCCTGGGCACGGTGTACCGGAATCTGGCTCTCTTCCGGGAGGAGGGGTCGGCGGTGTGCGTGGCCACGGTGGACGGGCAGGAGCGTTTCGACGGCCGCACGGAGCCCCACGCCCACTTCATCTGCGAGCGCTGCGGACGGGTGACGGACGTGCCCTCGGCGCTGCCGGCGGAGCTCCTCCGGACCGAGGTGCCCGGCCGGGTGCGGTCGTGGGCGCTGACCTTCTACGGCGTATGCGATCACTGCGGGTGATTCATGATAATAAAAAAATGTTTACGGAGGTAATGACAATGAAGAAATGGGTATGTCCTGTCTGCGGTTACGTCCATGAGGGCGACACGCCCCCCGAGAAGTGCCCCGTGTGCAAGGTCCCCGGCGAGCGCTTCACCCTCCAGGCCGAGGAGCTGAGCTGGGCCGCTGAGCACGTGCTGGGCGTGGGCAAGGTCTTCGGCGCCGAGGTCCCCGCCGAGGTGCAGGAGGAGATCATCTCCGGGCTGCGCTCCAACTTTGAGGGCGAGTGCTCCGAGGTGGGCATGTATCTGGCCATGTCCCGGGTGGCCCATCGGGAGGGCTATCCCGAGATCGGCCTGTACTGGGAGAAGGCCGCCCTGGAGGAGGCCGACCACGCCGCCCGCTTCGCCGAGCTGCTGGGCGAGGTGCTCACCGACTCCACCAGGAAGAACCTGCAGATGCGGGTGGACGCCGAGAACGGCGCCACCGCCGGCAAGTTCGAGCTGGCGAAGCTGGCCAAGAAGTACAACCTGGACGCCATCCACGACACCGTCCACGAGATGGCCCGGGACGAGGCGCGACACGGCAAGGCCTTCAAGGGTCTGCTGGACAGGTACTTCAAGTAATCAAGGAGGATACAGAGGAAATGAAATACGTCTGCAATCTGTGCGGCTGGGTCTACGACGAGGACGAGGCCGGCGTGAAGTGGGAGGATCTTCCCGAGGATTTCGCCTGCGAGCTCTGCGGCGCGGGCAAGGACGAGTTCAGCCCCGAGGAGTAAAACCCATACGATCATCAAAAACCCCTCCATGGAGGGGTTTTTTTATGAGGAAAACGGATTCCCACGCCAGTCCTCCTCTGTCATTGCGAGGCCCCGGAGGGGCCGCGGCAATCCGCGTCCCTTTTCCGGAAAGAACGGATTCCCACGCCAGTGACGTCGGTCACTGGCTCGGAATGACATGGCGGTACAACGTACGTTCCTCTTCCTGTCATTGCGAGGCCCCGGAGGGGCCGCGGCAATCCGCGTCCCCTTTTTCGGGGAGAACGGATTCCCACGTCGGGCTTCGCCCTCCTCGGAATGACAGAAGAACCTACGTTTCCCTTTGTCATTGCGAGCGCGACGCGTTAAGCAAACGCGCCGGGGGCGCGTTTGTAGCCAAAGCGCCGAGCCATCTGTGATGGCGAGGTGTGCAAAGCGAAGCGACGCGGCAATCCGTCTCCCCCTCTCACCCCCGGCACAGGGCCTCCGCCTCGGCCCGCTCGGGCATGGAGCGGAGGGCCCCCTTCCTGGTGGTGACGAGGTAGGCCGCGGCGTTGGCGAAGCGCAGCATCTCCCGCCGCCGCGCCTCCGTCAGCTCCCCGATGCCGTGCTCCAGGATATAGTCCAGCACGCAGGCGCAGAAGGCGTCCCCCGCGCCGGTGGTGTCCACGACGCCCCCCAGGGTGAAGGCGGGCACGGCCGTCCTCTCCCCGCCGTAATAGCAGACGCTGCCCCCGGCCCCGGCGGTCACGTTCAGCACCGCGATGTTGGGGTACCGCCTTTGCAGCAGGGCGGCCCCGGCGTCAGGATCGGCCCGGCCGGTCATGAAGCTGAGTTCGTCGTCCGCGATCTTCAGTATGTCGCACTGTCCCAGGCCCCAGGCGATCTGTTCCCGGGCCGTCTCCGGGTCCGCCCACAGGGGCGGGCGGAGGTTGGGGTCGAAGGAGATCGCCGCGCCCCCCTCCCTGGCCAGGGCCACGGCCCGCCTGGTGGCGGCCCGGACCCCCTCGTGGGTCATGGACAGGCTGCCGAAGTGGAAGATCCGGCACGAGCGGAGCAGGTCCCCGGGCAGCTCGTCGGCCCGGAGCAGCACGTCCGCCCCCGCTTCCCGGTAAAAGGAGAAGTCCCGGTCCCCGCCGGGGAGGGTCTTCACAAAGGCCAGAGTGGTACGGGCCGCCCCATCTAAGATCAGGGAGTGGGTGTCGATGCCCGCCTCCGCCGCCGCGGCGCGGAGCTGCCGGCCGAAGAGGTCGTCCCCCACCTTGCCCACGAAGGCGCAGGAGCGCCCCAGCCTCCGCAGCATGGCCAGCACGTTGCAGGGGGCCCCGCCGGGGTTGGCCTCAAAGAGGGGGTTGCCCTGCCCGCTCGCGCCGTTTTCCGTAAAGTCGATGAGCAGCTCCCCCAGAGCCACTACGTCAAATCGCTTCATCGCTCCGTCTCCCCTCCGCGCCTCCCCGGGAGGCCGCCGGTGACAGTATACCCCAAAGAGGCCCCCCGCGCAATCGGCAAGGGGCGGGGCGTCCGTTTTTTTCCGCCGGTCGGTTGCCTCCCGGCGGGGCCTCTGCTATAATCGGCTTGATCCATATGTACCCTATTTCCGACAGAAAGGGGCGGAGCGCGTGCGTTTTCTTCATATCGCGGACCTCCATCTGGGAAAGGCCCTCCACGGCGTCTCCCTGCTGGAAAACGGGGACCAGGGCTGCTGGTGCGATCGATTCCTGGCCCTGGCGGACCGGCTCGCCCCGGACGCGGTGGTGATCGCCGGGGACGTCTACGACCGGAGCTCCCCCGCCGGGGACGCGGTGGCCCTGCTGAGCCGTCTGCTCACGGCCCTGGCGGAGAGGGGCGTCCCCGTGATGCTCGTGGCCGGGAACCACGACTCCGGCCAGCGCCTGTCCTTCGCGGCCCCCCTCCTGGCCCGGCAGGATCTCCACATCGCCGGGACCGCGCGCCGGGCGCTGGACCGCGTCACCCTCACGGACGAGCACGGGCCGGTGACCTTCTGGCTGCTGCCCTACCTGTTCCCGGCCCTGGCCGCCCAGGTTTTGGGGGACGAGACGATCCGGGACTACGACGCCGCCGTGCGGCGGATCCTCGCCGCCCAGGATATTGACCCCTCGGAGCGGAACGTGATCGTGGCCCACCAGAACGTGACCCGGGCCGGGGTGGAGGCCCCCCGGGGGGGCTCCGAGACCATGGTGGGGGGCGTGGGGGCCGTGGACTATACCGCCTTCGACGCCTTCGACTACGCCGCCCTGGGCCACATCCACGCGGCCTGCGCCGTGGGCCGGGAGACGGTGCGCTACGCCGGCTCCCCCCTCTGCTATCACTTCGACGAGCTCCGACAGCCCCCCAAGGGGCCCGTGCTGGTGACCCTGGGACCCAAGGGGACGCCGGTGAGGACGGAGACCTTCGCCCTGCCGCCCCTCCACCCCCTCCGGGAATTCCGGGGAGCCCTGGCGGAGGTGCAGGAGGCCGTGCGCCTCCGGCCCGACCGGGGGGAGTACGTCAGGGTCGTCCTCAGCGATCAGCCCCTCACGCCGGAGATCGCCGCCTTCTTCCGGGACTTTTTCGCGGAGCGGGACAGCGTTTTGATGGAGCTCCGCAGCGAATACGACCCCTTCACCGGCGCCGCCGGGGTCCCCACGGAGACCGCCCGGCGGGAGAAGAGCGTGGAGGAGCTGTTCGCCGATTTCTACGCCGAGCGCAGCGGCGCTCCCCCGGAGCCGGAGGAGCTGGCGCTGCTGCGCGCCGCGGGGGAGCTGCTGCGCCGGGGCGAGGGGCTGTCCCCCGCCGACGCCGCCGGGGCGCTGCTTCGGGCCGCGCTGGAACAGGAGGCCGACCGATGAGACCCATCCGACTGGAAATGACCGCCTTCGGCTCCTACGCCGAGACCACCGCCGTCCCCTTCGGAGAGCTGGGGAGCGGCCTCTACCTGATCACGGGGGACACCGGGGCGGGGAAGACCACCATCTTCGACGCCGTCACCTTCGCCCTCTACGGCGTGGTCAGCGGCAGCGAGCGAAAGAGCGAGATGATGCACTGCGATCACGTGCCCCTGTCCCGGGACACGGAGGTGACCCTTGTCTTCGAGCAGGGGGGGCGGACGTACTGCGTCGCCCGGACCATCCACTTCCCCCGGCTTCGGGGGAGCGGGGAGCGCTACGGCAAGCCCGTCTACGCCGCCCGGCTCACGGAGCCCGACGCCGTGATCGAGGGGGCCACCAAAGTCACGGAGCGCTGCGCCGAGCTGCTGGGGCTCAACGCCGAGCAGTTCCGAAAGATCGTCATGCTGGCCCAGGGGGAGTTCCGGGAATTCCTCAAGGCGGACAGCGGCAAGAAAAACGAGATCCTGGGCCGTCTCTTCGACAACCGGGACGCCCTGCGGCTCCAGGAGCTGCTGTCCCTGGCCAGGGACGAGCTCCGGGAGCGCCGCCGGGCCCGCACCGGGCAGACGGAGGCCCTTATGGACCACCAGTTCCGCCTGCCGGAGGGGGCCGCCCGGGAGGACTTCCTGCCCCTGCATCCCCGGCTGACGGAGAACCTGGCCGCCCTGGCGGAGGCGGAGGACGCCGCGCTGACGGAGGCCGTGTCCCGCCGGGAGGCCGCCCGGGAGGGATACGCCCGGGCCTCCGCCGCCCGGGGCGCCGCGGAGAACGGCAATAAGCTCCTGGACCAGCGGGAGCAGACCCGAAAGAGGATTGCGGCCCTGGACGCCATGGCCGACGCCATGGCCGCCCGGGAGGCGGCGCTGGAGCGCGCGGAGCTCTCCCACCGCCGGGTGCGGCCCCGGGAGGAGGCGTACCTCCGGGCGGAGGAGGTCCTGGCGGAGGACGCCCGGGCGCAAATCGACCTGCGCGGGCAGACAGCGCAGGCGGCGGAGGCCCTGGCCGGGGCCGCCGCCGTTGTGAAGGAGGACGACCCGGCCCGGGAGGAGATGGCGGCCCTGGCCGGGGAGCTCGCCGGGCTGGAGCGGCAGCTCCCCCGCTACGCGGAGCTGGGCCGCCGGGAGGCGGAGGAGCAGACGGCGCTCCGGGAGGCGGAGGCCGCCGGGACGGAGCGGAAGGCCGCGGAGGATGCCGGGAACGCCGCCGAGGCGTCGCTCGCGGCGCTTCGCGCCCTCCTGGAGGAGCTCTCCGGCGCGGAGGCGCGCCTCGTGGAGGCACGGACGGCCCTGGAGACCGCCGAGGCCGGGGAGCGCGCCGCCGAGACACTGGACAAAAACGCCGCCGCCCTCCGAGGGGAAGAGGCGGCTCTGGAAAAGGAGACGCTCACGCTCCGGGCCCTGACGGAGGCCGCCCGGGCCGCCGGGGCGCGTCACGCCCAGGTCTACGAGGCCTTTCTCCGGGGCCAGGCCGCTCTCCTGGCCGGGGAGCTGGAAAAGGCCCTCTCCGAGACCGGGGAGGCCGTATGCCCCGTATGCGGCTCCCGGTTCTGCGCCGGGGACCATCCTGCCCTTGCCCCCCGGGAGGAGGCCACCCCCTCCCGGGAGGCGGTGGACGCCGCCCGAAAAAATATGGACGAGGCGGAAAAGCGCCGGGCCGGGGAGAGCGAGGCCCTCTCCGCCCGGAGCGAGGCCCTGCGGGTCCGGCGGGAGGCCCTTCTGACGGAGGGCCGGGCCTGGCTCCCCGCCGCGGAGACGTGGGAGGATCTTGCCGCCCCCGGGGTCCTGCCCGGCCTTCTCTCGAAGATCCGGGAGAAAACGGAGCGGGCCCGGGCCGATCTCCGGGAGGCCGGGGAGCGGCAGGAGCGCCTGACCGCGGCGAAGCGGCGCCGGGAGACGCTGGAGCAGGCCCTCCGGAGGGCGGAGACCGACCGGGGATCGGCGGCGCTCCGGGAGCAGGAGGCCCGGGAAAAGGCCGCCGCCCTCCGGGCGTCCGTGGAGGAGCTGCGCCGCCATCTGTCCTTTGCCGACGCGGAGGCCGCCGAGGCCCGGCGGAGCGCCCTTCTTGACCGGCAGGCGGCGCTGAACGGACAGCTGGAAGCCCATCGGGGCGCGCTGGAGGCGGCCCGCACGAATTACGCCGGGCTGGAGGGACGGCTCCGGGACCGGGAGAGCCGCCGCCCCCGGCTGGAGAGGGAGCGGGACGACGCCCTCCGCGCCCTGGGCGACGCCCTCCGAGAGACGGGCTTCGCCGATCCCGAGGCGGCCCACCTGGCCCTGCTGCCTCTGGGCGCGGAGGAGGCGGAGACCTGGCTCCGCCGGGAGAGCGCCGCGCTCCAGGACTACCGCAGCGAGAGGAAATCCGCGGCGGAGCGCCTTGCGGCCCTGGAGCGGGACACCCGGGGGCTCGCCTTCGCCGACCTCGCCCTTCTGGACGAGGCGCTGAACGGGGCCCGGCAGGCCTTTGAGACCGCCGGGGAGGCCGTCTCCGGCCTGGAGCGGCTGCTGGACAACCACCGGGAGGTGCTCCGGGGGGTCGCGGAGGCCCGGCAGGCCCTGGCGGAGACCGAGGGGGCCTGGCGGCGGCTGGACCGGCTGGCGGCGCTGGCGGCGGGGGAGAACAGCGCCCAGGGGCGGCTGAGCTTCGACCGCTATGTCATGGGCACCGTGTTCCGGGAGGTGCTGCGCATGGCGAACCTCCGTCTGGAGATCATGAGCGGCGGGCGCTACCGGCTGGAGCACCGGCAGGGGGCCGACCGGCGCAACGCCGCCGCCGGGCTGGACATCCAGGTGCTGGACTACACCACCGGCCGGGAGCGGGACAGCGCCTCCCTCTCCGGCGGGGAGAGCTTCCTGGTGTCCCTGGCCCTGGCCCTGGGCCTCTCGGACGTGGTGCAGAACCTCTCCGGGGGCATCGGGCTGGACGCCCTCTTCGTGGACGAGGGCTTCGGCTCCCTGGACGAGGGGGCCCTGGACAAGGCCATCGAGGTGCTCCGGCAGCTGGCCGGGGACCGGCGGCTGGTGGGCATCATCTCCCACGTGGACAAGCTGGAGGAGAGCATCCCCCGGAAGCTCCGGGTCCGGAGCACCCCCCGCGGCAGCCGTCTGGAGCTGGAGCTCTCGTGAGGGGAGGACGGCTTTCCCACGCCAGTCTGCGGACTGGCTCGGAATGACAGATGCGGAAACGTCCGTCCCTCCTCCTGTCATTGCGAGGGCACGAAGTGCCCGCGGCAATCCGCGTCCCCTTTTCCGGGAGGACGGATTCCCACGTCACCAGTGTGCGCACTGGTTCCTCGGAATGACAGGGAAGGCTACGTTGGTCCTTTTTGTCATTGCGAGGAGGCCCATCGGGCCGACGCGGCAATCCGTATCCCCTTTTCCGGGAGGACGGCTTTCCAGGTCGCAATCATAGATTGCTCCCCGCTTTGGCTAAAAAATGTCCCCCGGACATTTTTCTTAACGCGTCGCGCCACGCCAGTCTGCGGACTGGCTCGGAATGACAGGGAAGGCGACGTTGGTCCTTTTTGTCATTGCGAGGGCACGAAGTGCCCGCGGCAATCCGCGTCCCCTTTTCCGGGGAGGACGGCGGGCGGGGCAAGCCCCGCCCCTACAGGGGAGAATACGGATTCCCACGCCAGTGACATCGGTCACTGGCTCGGAATGACAGGGAAGGCGACGTTGGTTTCTCTGTCATTGCGAGGGCACGAAGTGCCCGCGGCAATCCGTATCCCCCGCCAAAGAAAAACACGTTTTTCCAAAAGTTGACATAATTTTCTTTGCGTGGTAGGATGCTCTTGTTGAAGAGGTCATTTTCGCCGATGAGGACGATGTATGGGAAGACGGAAAAACAAACTTCTGGCGCTGGCGCTCTCCGCCGCGCTGCTCTCGGGGGTCGCCCCCGCCGCCCGGGCTGAGCTCGTCACGGCGGCGGACCCGTCCCTGGGGGGCGGCTCGACCTCCGGCCCGTCGGTGCTGGGCGGCTTTACCGTCGTCTGCCGGCCCGACGCGGTCCTGAAGTACGCCGACGGCGTGCTGACGGTGCACGGCGGCGGCGTGACGGTGTACGGCGGCGGGGGCGACCGGCTCCGGATCGCCGGGGACGCGGAGGTCACCCTGGGCGGCGTGGAGATCGCCGCCTCCGGCGGCCCCGGCATCCAGGTCCTCCCCGGGGCGGAGGCCGTGCTGATCCTGGCCGAGGGCAGCGTCAACCACGTGACCGGCGCGGACAACTACGCCGGCATCGAGGCCGGGCTGGACGGGGACGAGGCCGCCTCGGTCGTCCTCCGGGGCGACGGCATGCTCACGGCCCGGGGCGGCAGCAGCTCCGCGGGCATCGGCGGCAGCGGCATCGGGAATCCCTTCCCCGGCGACATCACCATCGAGGGCGGCGCCGTCACGGCCCAGGGCGGCAGCAACGCCGCGGGCATCGGCACCGCCGTCAACACCGGGGGCCGGAAGATGGACGAGGAGCCCTGGGGCGTCGTCACCATCG
>Ga0079305_1003378_pt1 | contig 10934 bp, 7 predicted proteins | sample LMS_cellobiose_e_FD_79183 | JGI IMG/M metagenome (GOLD analysis project Ga0079305, IMG submission 79183) | Rumen-fistulated moose microbial communities from Alaska, USA - LMS_cellobiose_enrichment | ecosystem: Host-associated > Mammals > Digestive system > Stomach > Rumen fluid ... | reverse complement strand
TGAGAAACAGGGCGCTGAACGCAAACGCGATACAGACAGCAGCAACCAGCAGCTTTCGAAGGAAAGTGAACGGTCTGCACAGACGGACGATCACAAAGATCCCCACGATCCCCATGGTAACGGCGCAGATCGTGGACATCATTTCCGACGGGAGGCGGAACGCGTAATAAAAGAGCATGATCCCGATGATCAGCGCAAAGTCGGTCATCGCCGGGGGCAGAGCGTTGCGCAGGACGTTGCGAAGGAACTTTCCTTTGACAATGTTCTCATTCGGCTCCATTGCAAGGACAAAGGCCGGGAAGCCGATGGTGAGCGAGCTGACCAGGCTCAGCTGCGCCGCGGAAAACGGATACGGCATCGTGAAGATCAGGGAAACAACGGCCAGGGCGAACGAGAAAATATTCTTTACCAGGAACAGCGTGGCGCTGCGCTCGATGTTGTTGATCACCCGGCGCCCTTCGGCCACCACGGAAGGCATCACAGAGAAGTCCGAGCGCAGAAGCACGATGTTGCTGACCTGACTCGCCGCGGCGCTGCCCGAGGCCATGGCGACGGAGCAGTCCGCTTCCTTCAGCGCCAGCACGTCGTTGACGCCGTCTCCCGTCATCGCGACCGTGCGGCCCTTTGCTTTCAGCGCCAGCACAAGGGATTTCTTCTGTGCGGGCGTTACCCGACCGAAAACGGTATAGCGTTCCGCGGCCTGGGCGAGCTGCTCCTCTGTCCGGAGCGTCCGGGCGTCCACGCTGTTCTCCGCCCCCCGGATGCCGGCGCGTTTTGCCACCTCGGCTACCGTCACATGATTGTCGCCGGAGATGACCTTGATGTCGACCCCCTGCTCGGCAAAGAAGCGGAAGGTGTCCGGCGCTTCCGCGCGGATCTTGTTGTTCAGCAGAATGAGCGCCAGCGGCAGGAGCGCGGCGGTCGGCTGTTTGTCTCTGAGCGTACCGCTGTAATCTGCCAGCAGCAGCACGCGGCACCCCTTCGCGGCATATGCGTCGATCTGTTCGGAAAACTCGCCGTAGCGATCCCCCAGCAGCACGTCCGGCGCACCCAGGAGATAGGTCTCGTCGGCGTGGAAGCTCACGCCGCCGAATTTCTTGGACGAGGTAAAGGGCATCGCCGCAATGGCCTCCTGTTTCGCTTCGCCCTGAAAGAATTTCCGCAGCGCCGCCATGGTGTCGTTGTCGTCGCGCATGGCCGCCACATAGTCAGCCATGATCAGCCCGATATCGTCGAGATTATAGCGGTCTTCACAGAGCGGGACCACCGAGTCAACGATCATTTTGTTCTCTGTGATCGTCCCCGTCTTGTCCACACAGAGCGTATCGACGCGGGCCAGCGTCTCGATGCAGCTCATCTCGTGCACCAGCGTCTTTTTCTGTGCGAGGCGCAGGATGCTGGCCACCAGCGCCAGTGTCGTCAGGAGATAAAGCCCCTCCGGGATCATGCCGATCAGCGCGGCCACTGTGCTGACGACGCCTTCGGTCAGCGATCGGCCGAGCCAGTGGATCTCCTTTACCGCCATGATCGCGCCCAGCGGGATGATCAGAATACCGATCCATTTGACAAGGTTGCTCAAAGAGCGCATCATCTCGCTCTGCTTCGGCTTGCCGCGGCGCTTTGCCTCCAGCGTCAGCTTGCTCGCATAAGATTCCCCTCCCACCGCGGTAAGCCGCGCGCGGCAGGTTCCGGATACGAGAAAGCTTCCGGAAAGCAGGGGGTCGCCAGGCTGCTTTCGGATTTCATCGGCCTCGCCAGTGATCAGCGATTCGTTGACCTGACACGTTCCGTCGACAACCTCCGCGTCCGCATAGACCTGATCGCCGCTTTTCAGAATGACGATATCGTCCCGCACCATGTCGGCGGTGCCGAGCAAAAGCTCCCGGCCTCCGCGTACCGCGACGCCGCGCGGCGCGGTCAGCAGATTGAGCCGGTCCAGCGTCCGCTTGCTTCTCAGCTCCTGCACGATGCCGATCACCATGTTCGTCAGAACGACGCCCATAAACATCAGGTTGTTCCACGAGCGCACCGCGATCACGCATCCGGCAAGCAGAAAGAAAATCAGGTTGAAATATGTGAAGACGTTGCTGAATATGATCTGCGCAACGCTCTTTCCCGGCGATTGGACCGGCGTATTGACAAAGCCCAGCCGCTGCCGCTCTTCCACCTGTTCCGGCGTCAGGCCCTGCGCGCTGTCGGCGCGAACGACGGGAAGTTCCGGCCGCTGCTCGTCTTTTTTTCTCTTTTTCAGTGAAAAGGTCAAGCAACACCGCTCCTTCCAACCGCATTTGCGTCCGCAGCAACAGGCTTCCTAGGATCAAGCTGAAATCTCTTTGGATCTTCCGGGCTCTCGATCAAAGCTCGTCGGGAAATCCCTCCCAGACCGGGCGTCCGGTGTAGGTCCTGGCCTGCTCCTCGCCCCGGAGCACCCGCAGTGCGCCGAGCGCCATGGCCTCCTGCTCGTTTTCGCCGGGATACACGGCGATGGGCGCGATCCAGCCGCAGCGCCGCCGGATGCCCTCCACGACGTCTTCAAAGCGCAGCAGACCGCCTGTGAGGACGATCGCGTCCACGCGCCCCTCCAGAACGACTGCCATTTCACCGATATATTTTGCCGTCTGATAGATCATGGCGTTCCATACCCGCGTCGCTCTCGGATCCCCCGCGTCCACCATCGCGTGGATGGTGTCGGAATCGGAGGTGCCGAAGTGGCTCGTCAGCCCTCCGGCGTGACTGCAGAGCTTTTTCATTTCCTGCGCCGGACGGTCCCAGAGCTCATTGACAATGTCCGTTACCGCCATGCCGCCCATGCGGGTCGGGCTGAAGGGTCCCTCTCCCCCGCTGGCGTTGTTTGCGTCCACCTGCCGGCCGTTCCGGTGCGCGGAAACAGAGATTCCCCCATCGATATGGCAGACAACAAAGCGGCAGTCCTCATAGCGCCGCCCCATGGCCGCCGCGTGCTTTCGCGCGGTCGCCTTGAGGTTCAGCGCGTGGGTTGCGGCGCGGCGGTAAATGCCTTTGACGCCCGTGATGCGGGCCAGATCATCCAGTTCGTCCATCACCGTGGGATCCAGCATCAGCGTAAGGCACTTGTGCTTCTTGTAGAGCTCCCACGCCATCTGGACGCCCAGCATGGAGGAGTGGTATACCCCGCTTTTACAATCGTGGCAGTCTCGCACGAGCTGCTCATCAACGATGTAAACACCGCTCTCCACCGGGTAGCAGCAGCCGCCGCGGCCCACGACCGCATCCATCTCGGAAATCTTCAGACCGTGCCGGTCCAGGAAGTCCTGCAGGACCTCCATCCGGAAGGGCAGCTGGTCATTGATCGTGGGATAGCGCAGGAGCACCGGTGCATCATGGAAAATGTCCTCGGTAAGAACCTCGCGCTCGTTTTCATAAACGGAGAGCTTGGAGGATGTGGAGCCGGGATTGATGACGAATATCCTGTAAATCTTGTTTTCCATAGTCAACGCCTCTGAATCATGCCTCTTCAATATCCTGGTGGAATTCGGTGAGCACCAGGTCCGGGTTCTTTTCCTCGGCCCATCGCACGGTCCACGCGCCGTTGAAAATCAGAAGATCACGGCCGCGGACGTCCTTCACCCAACGGGTATCGCCGGTAAAATTACAACGGCTGCCGTCAAACTCGGCATTCTGCACCCGGCGGATGAATTCATGGGGCATGTCGCGCCGAATATACTCCACGCCGTACTCGCTTTTCATCCGGAACTGCAGCACGTCGAACTGCAGAACGCCGACAACGCCGACGACAACCTGCTCCATGCCGCTGTTCGGATAGAAGAAGATCTGGATCGCGCCCTCCTGGGCGATCTCGGTCATGCCCTTCGCAAACTGCTTGCGCTTCATGGAGTCGACCTGTTCGATCACGGCAAAATGCTCCGGCGCGAAGGTCGGGATGCCCGCGAAGCGGACGTTTTGCCCGGATTCGCAGATCGTGTCCCCGATGGAAAAGGTCCCGGGGTCGAACACGCCGATGATGTCGCCGGCAAAGGCCTCATCGATGATCCCGCGCTCCTGCGCCATCATCTGCTGGGGCTGGGCAAGGCGCATGCTCTTGCCGGACTGGAGGTGGAAATATTCCTTTCCCCGCTCAAAGCGGCCGGAACAGATGCGCAGGAAGGAAATGCGGTCCCGGTGGGCCTTGTTCATATTGGCCTGGATCTTAAAGACAAAGGCGGAAAACCGGTCGTCCAGCGGATCGACCGTGCCGCCCTCGGCGTTGCGGCGCGGCAGCGGCGAGGTGGTAAGTCTGAGAAAGCTCTCCAGAAACTGCTCCACGCCGAAGTTGTGCAGCGCCGAGCCGAAGAAGACCGGGCTCAGTTTGCCGTGATGCACCGCATCCAGATCGAAATCCGCGCCAGCGCCTTCCACAAGCTCAATGTGCTCTTTCAGTTCTGCGGCCAGCCGCGGCGTTACGAGCCTGTCCAGCGTTTCCGCGTCATCCATCGGACAGACGATGCTCTCCAGGCGTTTTGCGCCGCCGTGATAGTTGGTATAGGTCAGAACGCTGCGGCTTTCCCGGTCGTAAATGCCCTTGAAGGTCGCGCCGCAGCTGATGGGCCAGTTCATCGGATAGGTATCGATCCCGAATTCCGTCTCCAGCTCGTCGATCAGCTCGAAGGGGTCGCGGGCTTCATGGTCCAGCTTGTTGATAAAGGTGAAGATCGGGATGCCGCGCATGGCGCAGACACGGAACAGCTTTCTGGTTTGCGGCTCAATCCCCTTCGCCGCGTCGATCACCATCACGGCGCTGTCCGCCGCCATCAGCGTGCGGTAAGTGTCCTCGGAAAAGTCCTGGTGTCCCGGCGTATCGAGGATATTGATGCAGTAGCCCTCGTATTCAAATTGCAGCACGCTGCTCGTCACTGAGATTCCGCGCTGCTTCTCCAGCTCCATCCAGTCGGAGACCGCATGCTTGTCGCCCTGTTTGCCCTTGACGCTCCCGGCAGACTGAATCGCGCCGCCGTAAAGCAGCAGTTTTTCCGTCAGTGTCGTCTTGCCCGCGTCAGGATGGGAGATGATGGCGAATGTACGCCGCCGCAGGATCTCCCGGCTCGTTTTCTGATCCATACAATGATACTCGCTTCCAAATCAAATTGAATTGCTGAAATATCAGTATAAACGATCCCGGCAAGTTCTACAAGGTTTTTCTTCGGAAAAACGCTTCGCCGGCATCTTTTTACGGATGCCGGCGATGCTGTCAGCCTGACTGACTCCCTCGCTGTATCGTTTTCAGCTGACGGCGCAGCGCGGCAAGCCGCGACCGATCGCTGCCCGCGGCAAGCTCATGCGTCAGGAACGACGGACCGACCGCATCCAGAATCTTCACGCAGGCCGGATCGGTCCAGGGACGGTGCCGGTCAATCCTCTGAATATGCGGATAGCATACGGCAATATCCCTGAAATAGTCGCCGCTCCAGTCTGCGGGCAGTCTGCCGGTATGCGCGCGGACATAGCGTCCGCTGACGCTCTGATGAAAGTGTACGCCGTGGATGCTCCGCGCCAGCGTTCCGTGCCGCTTCACCATGTCAAGGATCCACGCGACGCCGTCTCCCTGGCTGCGGATCGCCGGATTGCAGTTCATCAGATGCCCGGTATCGAGCATGATGCCCGTTCGCGGAAAGGCGATGCGGGACAGCAGGTCCTCCGTCTGTTCGGGGTCTGTGAATGTGAACCCCGGCCACCACTGGTTCTCAAGCAGCAGCATGAAGTCCGGCGCGACATCGCGCAGAAGCTCATTGAGCAGTTCGACTGCGCCGTCGATCACCTCACGGTCCGTGTGGAGCCACCGGTAGGTATAGTTCTCCTCCATCGAAACATCGGAAACATGGAACACCATATACGGCACGCCGAACGCAATGCCGCGCGCCAGATCTTCCCGGAAAAGGCGCAGCAGATCCTCAGGCTTTCTGCCCCCGTAAATGCGCTCCGCCATTTCCCATGAGCCGAATTTACGCAGAATTGCGGCCTCGTCTCCGCGGAAAAAGTCCAGCCAGTCCGGAAAAAACGTCAGGTGATAGCCCGCGGCCAGCGCGGCGGGAAATTCCGGCGCCGGATCATATGGGTCCGCGATCAGCTCGAGGCCGTCCAGCCCGAGGGCACGGATCTCCGCGCCCAGTGCCTCCCATGAACCGTAAGCGCGCACAGATGCGGCGGAAAGCGGGAAATTCAAAGATTGGATCATCTGCGTTCACACCCACTGTCCGTACATTTCGCGCATCCATGCGTAAACGTCCATGCCGTAAACCTCTTCCAGCGCCTGCGGCGTCATGACCTCGGCGATGCTGCCCTGCATCACCGCTTCCCCGCCGCGGAGCAGCAGCGCCTCGGTGCCGTAGGCTTTGGCCAGACTCAGATCGTGCACCACCGACACCACCGCGCCGCCCGATCGGTCGATCCAGTCGCGCACGAGGGCAAAAACCTGCTTCTGATAGATCAGATCCAGGTGGTTTGTCGGTTCATCCAGAAGCAGCATCTGCGGCGCCTGCGCAAACAGCTGCGCCAGAAACGCGCGCTGCAGCTCGCCGCCCGAGAGCGTGAGGACCGACTGCTTCAGAAACGGCTCCATCCCCGTCATCTCGATCGCCTCCCGGACCAGCCGCTCGCTCTCATCCCGGCCGCCTTCAAAGAAGCCCGGCCGGTGCGAGTAACGTCCGAGCCGGATGACTTCTTCCGTAGTAAAGCCATAGCCCACGTAATGCTTCTGTGAAAGAACGCCGATGCAGCGGGCCAGTTCCCGGCTCTTCATCGCGCGGACGTCTCTGCCCTCGAATGTCACCGTTCCCGCGTATGGGATCCCCTGCGAAATTGCGGAGATGATGGTCGTTTTCCCCGCGCCGTTGGGGCCGACGATCATCAGCCACCGGCCTTTTCCGACCTCAAAGGACACATCGCGGAGGATCCGTTTGCTTCCATAGCTGACGGAGAGGTGTTCTGCCTTCAGCATGTCACTCACCCCGCTTTCTGGAGCGATAATAGATCCAAATGAACACGATGCTGCCGATGAAGCTCGTAACCACGCCGATGGGGATCTCCCGCGGCGACAGCACCGTGCGGCTGAGCAGGTCCGCCAGAAGCAGAAACACCGCCCCGCCGAAAGCGGAGGCAGGCAGGAGCCGGCGGTGGTTCGGCCCGGTAACCGCCCGCAGGATGTGGGGCGTCACAAGGCCCACGAATCCGATGGTGCCGGATACGGATACGCACACGCCGATCAGCACACTGATGCAGATCAGAACGGTCAGCTTGACTCTTTTGACGTCCACGCCGATGTTCCTCGCGTTGTCCTCCCCCACGGCGAAGGCGTTGAGTTCGTCTGCCCTGCTCAGAAGGATCCCGCCGCACAGCACGGCGGCGACGGCAAGGAGCAGCGCATTGGAATAGCTGACGCCCTGGAGAGACCCCAGCGTCCAGAACGTGATGGTCTTGACCTTTTCGCCCGCCATGGTGATGATGAAGCTGGATATGGCGGACACGAACATGGAAAAGATCACGCCGATCAGGATGATCGTGTTGGTGCTCAGAGAGGAATCCAGCTTATAGGCGAGCGCGAGGATCGCCATCAGCGAGATGAATGCGAACAGGATCGCCATGCCGGTCCGTCCGGCAAAGGGCAGTCCGGGGATGGTGACGCCGAACGCGATGGCGATGATCGCGCCGAGGCTCGCGCCCGATGCCACGCCCATGGTGGAGCCGTCCGCCAGAGGGTTTTTCAAAAGTCCCTGCATGGATGCGCCGCACAGGCTGAGGCTCGCTCCCACCACGGCGACGCACAGCACCCGCGGGAGCCGGACCGGGAGAATGATGGACGCAGCAAGGCGCACCTCGTCCTGGGGTGCGCCGGTCAGCGCGTTCCGGAGGCACTGCACCGTGTCCTTCAGCGGCAGCGTCACGCTGCCGAGGCAGATGCACAGCAGCACCGCCGCCGCTGTGATGACGGCAAAGATGATGTAGTCTGTTGCGCGGAATCCATCCGTGCGGCTTTTCATGTCAAAACCTCGCTTGCATGCGAAAGCTTACGGGCGCTCAGTCCCGTAAGCTTCCGCAACATGGTATTATGCGGCGTTCTGCATTGCGCCTTCGCCGTAGACCAGGTCAAAGACCATCTTCGCGCCGTCCAGAATGCGGGGCGTCGGGCGGGCCAACTCGTTGTTTTCCATGCGCAGGATGCTTCCGGACTGCACAGCGGGGATGTTCTCCCAGCCGGGCCGGGCGGCGATCTCCTCCTCGGGCGTCTCGCCCTCACCGAAATACATGGTGATGGTGATGATATAGTCCGGATTCCGCTCGATGACCTGCTCCTCGGAGATCTGCGCCCAGGCGGGCTCGTCGGCGAAGATGTTTTTCAGTCCCAGCAGCTCTGCGACCTCGTCCATGAAGGTGCCGCCGCCGGCTGCCCACAGCCCCCACTGCAGCGGGGAGACCTCAAAGTAGATCGTCTCATCTTCTTCCAGCGCCTTGGCGGCCTTGGCCGCGGCAGCCGCTTTCTGCAGCTCATCGAGACCGGCCTGCATGTCGGAGATGACCGCTTCGGCGTTGTCCTCCCGGTTCATCAGCTTGCCGATCATCCGCAGGGCCGTGTAGACGCCCTCGATGTTCTGCGCGTCGGAGACGACGACGGCGATGCCTGCGGCCTCCAGCTGCGCGATCTGCTCCTCGGTCTGTGCCATGGTGCTCATCAGCAGCACATCCGGCTTCAGGGCGATGATCTGCTCGATGTTGGTGTCATAGCCGGACTGCACCGACGGAACGTCGAATACCTCGGCGGGATAGTCGCAGTATTCGCCGCGGCCCACCAGCGCGTCCCCCGCGCCGATGGCGAACAGGAACTCGCAGTCCGCAGCGGACAGGGCGACGATCCGCTCCGCCGGCTCAGTCAGGACGATCTCCCGCCCGGTCATATCCGTCACGGTGATGGGCTCGGGCGTCGGTTCCGGCGTGGGCTCCGGGGTCGGGGTGGGCGTCTCGGCGGGCTTGGGCGCCTCCGTGGGCTTGGGCGCCTCCGTCGGCGCGGCGGTCTCAGGTGTTCCTGCGGTCTTCCCGCCGGAGGCGCCGCAGGCGGTCAGCATGCACAGGGCAAGGATGAGCGCGATCAGCGCATACAGTTTTTTGTTTTTCACAGTTACTCCTCCGTTTTTCTTGATTGAGGATCCAATGCGGTCGGCGCCTCCCCCGCTTTGAAATAAAAAAAGCCCCGCACTTGCGGGGGATCTCCATGCAGAGGATGAGCGCATCGCGGATTGGGCCGATCCCCGCAGCCATTCCGCATCGAAACGAAGCATCGGGTCTCCTGACTGACGGTTCTCGCGGGCTTATTCGCCCGCGGCGTCCGCGGCCTCCCTTCCCGGCGCATAGGCGCCAGTGGTTTGCGGTCACGGCCTTACCGATCACAGTGACGGGTTCGTGCGGGATTTCCACCCGCTTCCCTCGTTGCTCGCTTCCCATATGCAATTTATCATTGCAAAGTGGCGATGTCAATGTTTTTCCGTTCCCTGGGCGCCGGCCCGTTTCGTTTTCCTTTCTTTTCATCGGAAAAGATGCTATGATAAGCATTGACGCAGCGAATTCCATGGGAGGAGCATCTGAAATGAATCAACAGCTTGTCCGCCGGACGGAGGATTACCTGAGAGCCATGCTGGACCGCGGCAGATTTCTCTCCGCAAACCCGCCGGAAAAGCGCTATCGGCTGGAGCATTCGTATCGCGTGGCGAACCTCGGAAGACAGATCGCGCAAAGCGAGGGGTTTGACGAAACGGAACTGGTGATCGCCTGCCTTCTCCATGACGTTTCCTACTGCGAAGATTTCGGGGAGACCGGCTGGGCGGAGCACGGGAGACGTTCGGCTTATCTTTCCAGGCCGTTTCTGGAGTCACTGGGGCTTGCACCGGATCGCATTGATGAAATCTGCTATGCAATCGCGATCCATGTCGACGACCGGGCAGACTTCCCGGGGGAAAGGACTCCCTTCGCGCTGTCCGTCGGCGACGCGGACAACATCGACCGTTTCGATGTCTATCGAATCCATGAAACGCTCTGCCGGGATCGATTCCTGGAATTGTCGCCGGAAGAAAAGCGGGATTATCTCGAACAGCGCCTGCCCCGGCTCCGGGAGCTGTCGGGCATGCAAATGGGAACGAAAACCGCGGAAGCGCTGTGGGGCGAGCGGCTCTCCTTTTCTATCCGCTTTTTCGAAAAGCTCCTGTCTCAGTTGAAATGCAGCGCGGGACTGGTCGAATGAACGGGATCCGAATGCGCCGCCCCGGACGCCGTTTCGTTCCGGAATCGACGCAAGACGGCTTTCATGCGGAGAAAGCATAGAAAGTCGCCGCAAGCGATGTGCGGCTTGCGGCGACTTGGAGCAGGGTACGGGAATCGAACCCGCCTCCTCGGCTTGGGAAGCCGATGTACTACCGATGTACTAACCCTGCAGTTTGGAATGTGTTATGCAGTATAACACCCCTTGAGGAAAAATACAAGGGGTGTTTCCGCTTTCTTTTTCGCCTTTTTACAGCAGCATAACGCCCTTTTCCGCGCAGATGCGCTGCGTTTCCTCGTTCCACACGGACGCCTGCACCTCTCCGATGTGGGCTTTTCCGAGCAGGATCATGGAAAGGCGGCTCTGACCGATGCCGCCGCCGATGGTCAGCGGCAGCTCTCCGTTCAGCAGCATACGGTGATAGAGAAGGCCGCGGCGGTCGTCGCAGCCGGCAGCGGTGAGCTGGCGGTCCAGTGTCTCCGGGTCGACCCGGATCCCCATGGAACTGATCTCAAACGCACGGCCGAGCAGGTCGTTCCAGAGCAGGATGTCGCCGTTGAGCGTCCAGTCGTCGTAATCCGGGCTGCGTCCGTCGTGCTTTTGTCCGGAGCGCAGCGGCGCTCCGATCCCCATCACAAAAACCGTTCCGAATTCCTTT
>Ga0079305_1003375_pt1 | contig 10956 bp, 10 predicted proteins | sample LMS_cellobiose_e_FD_79183 | JGI IMG/M metagenome (GOLD analysis project Ga0079305, IMG submission 79183) | Rumen-fistulated moose microbial communities from Alaska, USA - LMS_cellobiose_enrichment | ecosystem: Host-associated > Mammals > Digestive system > Stomach > Rumen fluid ... | reverse complement strand
GCAAAAAAAAAGACAAACCCTTGGGATTTGTCTAATTCCTGATTCCAGGAGCATTCTTACTGCTCGTCCTGGAGCTTGAGATGCTGGACGTAGATAGCCTTCATCCTGGCAGCTCTCTTCTTAACAGAAGGCTTCTCAAAATTCTTGCGGGCACGCATCTCGCGGATCGCACCAGTCTTTTCGAACTTCCTCTTGAATTTCTTCAGGGCCCTTTCGATATTCTCGCCTTCTTTAATGGGAACTATGATCATTGCTAATTTACCACCTCCTTTTTCTCAAAGCGGGTGCAAAGATATGAAAAAATTCTTAATTTTGTCAAAACAAAAATGTTATTTCAATGGACAGCCCGTTTTTGTACAACAAGTATGTTACAGGCCAGCGTTTTATCGGACGTAAGGAAGACTGTACTATTCTTGGGAATCTGCTCACCCAGGGCGAGAACGTGGTCATCTGGGAACCTTACGGTACCGGGAAGAAATCAATCATCCACCAAGTGCTGACCAGACTCAAGGTTTCGGGCGTCCGTTTCACTACGGGAGACATCACTGCTCTTGACATTCGTTCCAATGAGGTCTTCATAAGACGTCTCGGCGCTGCCGTGATAAGACTGGCTGCTTCTACCCCTGACGAGTATTCCCAGATAGTCTCAAGCTACCTTTCCGGGACACATTTCGTCTTTGACAGGAGCGCCTATTCCAGTTCAGACACTATCCTGTCCACCAACTGGGACCTTGACGACGATGACTATCGTGCCGTACTCAAACTGCCCTATCTCCTTTCGGCCGCTACCGGCGAGAAGATGTTCATGATCATCGACGAATTCCAGAACATCGACCTGACCGAAGACGGGGAGAAGATATTCAAGATGATGGAAGAGGTGATGGATGAGATGAGGATGCTAGGTAACAAGTCTTTCTCCTACATATTCCTGGGCTCACAGTACAATGCCATGCAGGACATTTTCGTCAAGAGGCATTTCTTTTACCGCCGGGTGGAACGTCTCAAACTCAGCAAGGTCGAGGAACGGGAGATTGTCGAACACATCATCAAGGGTTTCCTTTCGAGCGGCAAGGTGATCGACAGGGACCTTATCAGCGGGGCCTGCCGTCTGTTCAGGTGCAACCTTTATTACATCAACCATTTCACTTCGATCTGTGATTCCCTTTCCAAGGGTTACATAATGGAGCCCGTACTTCTGGAGGCTCTTGAAACCATCCTGGCCATCCACAAGGGACGTTTCATCGCCATTATGAATGACCTGACCACCTTCCAGGTCAGCCTCCTCAAGGCAATCATCGACGGCTACACCAAGTTCAGCACCGCCGAAGTGATCCGGAAATATTCCTTGAACTCGTCGGCCAATGTCCGCAGGCTCAAGGACGCTCTCATGAAGAAGGAGATCCTCACCTTCGTCGGAGACGACGAACGCCCGCTCATCTTCGATCCTCTCTTTGAATATTGGCTCAAGAACACATATTTCCAGCGGCCATGATGTCATTCTGAACGCAGTGAAGAATCTATATATGTCAAAAAAGAAAATCGCAGTCCTTACGGGTGCCGGAGTCAGCGCCGAGAGCGGCCTCAGTACGTTCAGGGGTTCAGGAGGCCTGTGGGGAGAATATGATCCTCAGGAAGTCGCCTCCATAGAAGGTTGGTACAGGAACCGTAAGCTTGTGCTGGGGTTCTACAACCAACTCAGGAAGCAGCTTTCAGAGGTAAAGCCGAATGCCGCCCACCTGGCGATAGCCGCTCTTGAGAAGGATTATGACGTCACTGTCATCACCCAGAATGTGGACAACCTTCACGAGAGGGCAGGAAGCACAAGGGTACTCCACCTTCATGGCGAGGCTACCAAAGTCCGGCCCGAGAATGGTGAATATGACAGGACATATTCGGAGAAGGAAGTCATCGACGTGGGCTATGAGCCGGTAAACCTTGGAGACCTTGCTCCGAACGGCAGTCAGCTCCGTCCGCACATAGTCTTCTTCGGTGAAGCTGTGCCGAACATCGAAAAAGCCATCGACATAGTGGCGGACGCTGACATCATGCTGATCGTGGGTACATCCCTGAACGTCTATCCGGCTGCCGGTCTTTACCGCTACGCCAAGAACGGAGTCCCCGTCTATCTGATAGATCCTGAAGATGTAGCAATCTACGACCCGAGGATCACCCACATAAGGGAAGTCGCCACAAAGGGTATGGAAACATTCATAAGCAAACTTTGAACACCATGTATCTTTTAGGTTACGACATAGGAAGCTCGTCCGTGAAGGCAAGCCTTGTGGACGTTGAGACTGGAAAAAGCGTCGCATCCGGTTCTTTCCCGAAACATGAAGCGAGGATCATCTCGCTTAAGACAGGATGGGCTGAGCAGAGCCCCCAGTCATGGTGGGAGAATCTCAAGACTGCAACGACGGAATTGCTTTCCAAGTGCGAATCAAGCCCTGAGATCGGTGCAATCGGGATCTCATACCAGATGCATGGTTTGGTGTGTGTGGACAAGGACGGCAAGCCCTTGCGCCCTTCCATAATATGGTGTGATTCGAGGGCAGTCCCTTACGGGGAGGCGGCTTTCAATGCGCTGGGACATGAAAGATGCCTCTCGCATCTGCTTAATTCTCCCGGCAACTTCACGGCTGCCAAGCTCGCCTGGGTGAAGGAGAATGAGCCGGAAATATATTCCCGGACAGCCAAGATCATGCTCCCGGGGGATTACATAGCCTTGAAAATGACAGGTGAGGCATGCACTACCGTCAGTGGTCTTTCCGAAGGAATGTTCTGGGATTTCGTCGAGAACCGTCCGGCAAGGTTCCTTACGGATTGGTTCGGTTTTGACGAAGATATGCTTCCCGGCGTCGTCCCCACCTTTTCAGAACAAGGGAGACTCACACCTTCAGCTGCCGCTGAACTCGGGCTGAAAGCAGGGATCCCAATAACCTACAGGGCCGGCGACCAGCCAAACAATGCTTTGTCCCTGAACGTGTTCGAGCCTGGAGAAGTCGCAGCCACAGCCGGTACTTCCGGTGTAGTTTATGGCGTCAGCGGGAAAGTCGGTTATGATCCCCTGTCGAGGGTCAACTCTTTCGCGCATGTTAACCACTCATCCTCTGATCCTCGTCTGGGTATACTTCTCTGCATCAACGGAACTGGGATCCAGAATTCATGGCTTCGCAGGAACGTAGTCCCAGAAGGAGTGATGTATGACGAGATGAACGAGATCGCTGCCGGAGTACCGATTGGCAGCGAAGGTTTGAAAGTACTCCCGTTCGGGAATGGGGCTGAGCGGATGCTTGGAAACAAGGAGCCGGGTGGAAGCATCCGTGGCTTGAACTTCAACATCCACACATGGAAGCACCTGGTCCGTGCTGCCCAGGAAGGGATTGTGTTCTCCTTCAAGTATGGAATAGACATCATGGAAGCCATGGGGATGAAAGTCGGAGTGATCCACGCCGGCAATGCCAACATGTTCCTGAGCCCCGTCTTCAGGAAGGCTCTGGCCGGAGTGACAGGCGCCACCATTGAACTCCATGACACAGATGGGGCCGCAGGTGCAGCAAAGGGAGCAGGAATCGGCGCCGGAATCTTCAGGAGCAGGACCGAAGCATTTTCGACTCTCGAGCGCCTGGAGGTCATAGAACCTGAATATGAATCCAGGTACCGGGAGGCTTACGAAGGCTGGAAAGAAGAATTGGATAATATTATAAATAATTAAAAAAACACTTTATTATGGCTAAAGAATATTTCCCTCAGATCGGGAAAATCCCTTTCGAGGGACCTCAAGGCAAAAGCCCGCTTGCATTCCATTATTATGAGCCCGACCGCATCGTACTCGGCAAGAGGATGGAGGACTGGCTAAAGTTCGCGATGGCCTGGTGGCACACCCTTGGCCAGGCGAGCGGTGACCAGTTTGGAGGCCAGACCCGTGCCTACGCATGGGATGAGGCTGCTGATCCCATGCAGAGGGCCAAGGACAAGATGGACGCCGGTTTCGAGATCATGCAGAAGCTCGGGATCAAATATTTCTGCTTCCATGATGTCGACCTCGTGGAAGAAGCTCCCACCATCGATGAATATGAGGCACGCATGAAGGAGATCACCGACTATGCCCTCGTCAAGATGCAGGAAACCGGAATCAAGCTTCTCTGGGGTACAGCAAACGTCTTCGGTCACAAGCGGTACATGAACGGAGCTGCCACCAATCCTGATTTCAATGTGGTTGCCCGTGCAGCGGTCCAGATCAAGAACGCTATCGATGCTACCATCAAGCTCGGCGGAACCAACTACGTATTCTGGGGCGGCCGCGAGGGCTACACAAGCCTTCTCAACACCCAGATGCAGAGGGAGAAGGATCACCTTGCGAATATGCTCAAGGCTGCTCGTGATTACGCCCGTGCCAACGGTTTCACAGGGACTTTCCTGATCGAGCCGAAGCCTATGGAGCCGACCAAGCACCAGTACGATGTCGACACCGAGACGGTTATAGGTTTCCTGCGTGCCCATGGACTCGATAAGGACTTCAAGGTCAACATCGAGGTCAATCATGCGACCCTTGCCGGCCACACCTTCGAGCATGAGCTTGCCGTAGCTGTCGACAACTGCATGTTAGGCTCCATCGATGCCAACAGGGGAGACTACCAGAACGGTTGGGACACTGACCAGTTCCCCGTGGACCTGTTCGACCTCACCCAGGCAATGCTCCAGATTATCCGCAACGGCGGTCTTGGGAACGGAGGTTCCAATTTCGACGCCAAGTTGAGGCGTAACTCCACGGATCCCGAGGACATATTCATTGCACACATCTGTGGCATGGATGCAATGGCAAGGGCCCTTCTTGCTGCAGCTGCCATTGTGGAAGAATCTCCGATCCCCGGCATGGTCAAGGAACGTTACGCTTCCTTCGATTATGGAGAAGGCAAGCTTTTCGAGGACGGTGCCCTGACTCTCGAGGAACTCGTTACCTACGCCAAGAATCATGGCGAACCCGAGACCAGGAGCGGTAAGCAGGAACTTTACGAGACCCTCGTCAACATGTATATCAAATAATTGGGTAAAAATTATTTTGCCGGATTCACAGATATTACTATCTTTGCAATCCATTTTATGGCCAGGAGGCTCCGGAAGTCGGCCGCAAGTGCGGACGCGCCTCAGGCTGAAACTTAAATAAGTTTTGTTTTATGTACGCAATTGTTGACATTGCAGGCCAGCAGTTCAAGGTCGAGGCCGGAAAAGAGATCTTCTGCAACCGCCTTCCCGCGGCGAAAGATGAGACCGTCGAGTTCGACAAGGTCCTGCTGATTGACTCCGAAGGGCAGATCCAGCTCGGTAATCCTTATGTGAAGGGCGCAGTCGTGAAGGCCACGGTCCTCGATGACGAGGCAAAGGCTGACAAGGTGCTCGTGTTCAAGAAAATCCGTCGAAAGGGTTTACAGAAGCTCAATGGCCCTCGACAGACGCTTTCCAAGATCCGTATAGACGATCTCTCTTATTTTATAAAGAGTTACAATTATGGCACACAAGAAAGGACAGTCAAGTTCAAAGAACGGCCGTGAGTCCCATTCCAAGAGACTTGGACTCAAGAAATTCGGCGGTGAGGTCGTAAAGGCCGGTAACATCATCGTAAGGCAGAGGGGAACCGTCCACAATCCTGACAAGAACGTCGGAATGGGTAAGGACCACACTCTCTACGCCCTCGTAGACGGCACCGTGAAGTTCACGAAGAAGAAGGAAGACAAATCCTATGTCTCCGTCATCCCTTTTGAGAACTAAGCTCGGAGGAAAATAGATTAAGGAGGACTTGCTTCGAGACATCGTGCAGTCCTCCTTTTTCAATAGACTAAAACACAAGACAGATATGCTGACAATAAAGATGCTTCGTGAAGATCCACAGCGCGTGATCGAGAAGCTCGCAGTCAAGAATTTCGACGCAAGGGACATCGTCGCCAAGGTGCTCGAACTGGATGCGAACCGCAGGGCCCTCCAGACCGAAAGCGATGCATTGCTTTCAAGCCAGAAGCAGCTTTCCGCCAAGATCGGCGGCCTGATGAAGGAAGGCAAGAGGGATGAAGCTGAGGAAGTGAAGAAGGAAGTCACGGCCATGAAGGCCAGGTCCACCGAACTCCTCGCCAAGGCAGAAGCTAACAACAAGGAGCTTGATGACACCATCGTCCTGCTCCCCAACATGCCCTGCGACCTGGTTATCCCAGGGAAGGGAGCCGAGGACAACCAAATCGTCAAGACAGGCGGTCCCGAGGTTCATCTCCCACAGGATGCTCTCCCTCATTGGGAGCTTGCAAAGAAGTATGATATCATAGACTTCGACCTCGGAGTCAAGCTCACCGGTGCCGGTTTCCCTGTCTACAAGGGTAAGGGAGCAAGACTTCAAAGGGCTCTTATCAATTATTTCCTGGATTTCAACACAGCAGCAGGCTACAAGGAGGTTGAACCTCCGGTGGTTGTGAATGCTGCCTCAGGTTTCGGTACCGGCCAGCTTCCTGACAAGGAGGCTCAGATGTACCATGTCGGCCTGGATGATTTCTACCTTGTACCGACAGCAGAGGTCCCTGTGACCAACATATTCAGGGATGTCATACTCGAGAGCGACCAGGTGCCCCAGAAGATGACAGCCTACACTCCCTGCTTCCGCCGCGAGGCCGGTTCCTACGGTAAGGACGTGCGCGGACTCAACCGACTCCATCAGTTCGACAAGGTTGAGATCGTCAGGGTCGAGAAGCCTGAGAACTCCTACGCAGCCCTCGACGAGATGGTTGCCCATGTGGAGAAACTCGTGAACAGCCTAGGTCTTAAGTACAGGATTCTCCGCCTTTGCGGCGGTGACCTCAGCTTCACTTCGGCCATCACCTACGACTTCGAACTCTGGTCTGCAGCCCAGGGCCGCTGGCTCGAGATTTCCTCGGTTTCCAACTTCGAGACCTTCCAGGCCAACAGGCTTCATCTTCGTTATCGTGACGAGGATGGCAAGATCCAGCTCTGCCACACCCTTAACGGAAGCTCCCTTGCTTTGCCGAGAGTCGTGGCGGCCCTCCTTGAGGACAACGAGACTGAAGACGGCATCGTAATCCCTGAAGTTCTCCGTCCTTACACTGGATTCGACAAGATTGATTAACTTTGTCCTTGAAATGGACAAAAGGACAATCATAGGCATCGACCCCGGAACCAACCTGCTTGGTTTCGGGGTAATCGATGTCATCGAGGGCAAGCCTGTCTTCGTGGACATGGGAGTCCTGGACATCCGCAAGGAGAAGGATGCATATTCAAAACTCCGTCAGATTTACGAGACGGTCAGCGAGGTATGCGAGACCTATCACGGCACTGAGATGGCCCTTGAATCGCCATTCTACGGCAAGAATGCACAGGTCGTCCTCAAGTTGGGACGTGCCCAGGGGGCGGCTATGATCGCCGCCATGGAACATGGTATCTCCGAGGTTCATGAATATGCTCCCCGTGAGGCGAAACAGGCGATTACGGGCAATGGAGCCGCTTCGAAGGAGCAGGTCGACCTGATGATCAGAAAGACCCTGGGAGTGGAACTGAAGGCCGAACACCTCGATGCAACCGATGCCCTCGCCATAGCCCTCTGTCATTATTATTCCACTTCAAGCCCCCTTGGCAAGATCAAGTCTTCTTCTAGTTGGGAAAAATTCATCCAGGCCAATCCTGATAGGGTCAAATAGGCTTTCTCATATTCTTTTTTATTTGTCAAAGATTAAACCGAATCAGGCTTGATCTGTCAAATTAGTGTTTGAAATAATTACTGTATGAACTTAGTGAAAAGATTTGTGGCGGTCTTCATCGGCGTGATGTCGATCTTCTCTATCGCCTCAGCACAGAACACCGGTACGCTCAGGGCTGTCCTCCAGGATGAGAATGGGGAGCCTGTTCCTTTTGCGACGGTGTCGATCTCCAAGCCTAATGCCAGCAAGCCCTACAAGTACGCTCTCAGTTCGGCGGATGGTAAGGTCGCGATTGAAAAGGTGGCTAATGGAAAATATGTCTTCAAGGCTGAGTTACTGGGATACCAGGCTTTTTCCAAGGATATAGAAGTCAAGGGAAATCTTGACCTTGGTAGCATCAAGATGGAGGAGGACAAGCAGACCCTGGATGCTGCAAGTGTCTCTGCGACAGGTAATCCTATCACCATAAAGAAGGACACTGTCGAGTACAACGCGTCTTCTTTCAAGACGACTGACAATGACATGCTCATCGACCTCCTGAAGAAGCTCCCCGGCATCGAGGTGAGCGACGACGGTACAGTCACCTCCAACGGAGAGTCCATCTCCAAGATCACTATCGGAGGTAAGACTTTCTTCCTGGACGATCCCCAGATCGCAACCCAGAACCTGCCTGCCAAGATGATCGAGAAGATCAAGGTCGTGCGTAAAAAGTCCGAGCAGGCAGAATTTACCGGCATCGAAGACGGCAATGAGGAGCAGATTATCGACCTGAGTGTCAAAAGGGGCATGATGAACGGGCTTGTCGGCAACCTGTCAGCCGGAGCCGGTAAGGATTTCCCGAAGACTACCAGCACTTTGGCTGACAACGATGATATCCGTTACCAGACCGGTGCTTTCATCGGACGGTTCACCCAGAACAGCAACATCAGCTTCATCCTGAACGGTAACAACACCAACAACCGTGGTGCCAACGACATCTCCGGCAACATGATGGGCGGCATGATGGGCGGCATGGGCGGCGGCCGTGGAATGGGCGGCGGAGGTTTCGGTGGAGGAAACGGCATCAATACCTCATGGATGGCAGGTCTCAACGCAGCCGCGGACCTCTTTGATGACAAGATGAACGTAGGAGGCAACTACGTCTACAACCAGTCCAAGAGGGACGTCCTTCAGAGGAGTATCGAAACTGACCGTTCCTTCCAGAATGGTGACTACATGATCACCCGTAACGGTGTCGACACTCCCGGAGTGAACAGTACTACTTCTTATGGCCATAGGTTCGGAATGCGACTGGACCATAAGTTCAGTGAGAACACATCGATTCTCTTCCAGCCCCAGATCAACTTCGGAACCGGAAACTATCTGCAGAACTCCGACTTCTCGACGGAAAGGTTCAACAGTCAGAACGAACTGACCTCATCCAGCAACGGTTTCTCCAATAATTCCGGCAACAACAACAATTGGCAGACAAACGGTTTCCTCCTGTTCCGCCAGCGTCTGGGAATGCCTGGAAGGACCCTCTCGTTCATGGGAAACTACAGTTTCAGCCATAACCAGATGGATGGTTTCACGCAGTCTCTCACCAACAGTTGGAATTCAAAGGGAGAAGCACAGGATATAGTCAACCAGAGAACCGAGCAGCTCTCCAATAGTTCTTCTCTCTCCGGTAGGCTGGTCTACACCGAGCCTCTCGGGAACGGTTTCTATGCCTCTGCAAACTATAGCTATGCATGGAGCAAGAACACTTCCTCAAAAGATGCCTTTGACAGCGGGTCGAACGTTATCGGAGACAAATCCCTTATCTATGATCCCCGAGGAGAGTCCAGGAATGAAACCTATTCAAGCAACATCCTGAACAAGAATGTCAACCAGAGCGCCGGACTTGATCTTCAATACCAGAAGGATAAGATCCATGCCCAGCTTGGCTTCTCTGTCATGCCCAACAAGATCTACAACGAGACCAACAAGGAGGTCTACGACACGACCGTCATCAACATAGCTCCTACGGCGATGTTCTGGTACGACATGGGAGAGACTTCCAACATGCGCATCTTCTACCGCGGCCAGTCCCGTCAGCCTTCAACCACCCAGTTGATGAGGGTTCCGGACAACTCCAACCCGAACAATATTTCCAGCGGTAACCCCGGTCTGGTTCCTTACTTCAACCATAACCTCAACACTGAGTACAGGATGACGAATAGAAAGACGTTCACCTCTTTCAACATCAACCTGAATGGAGGAATAGTCCAGAATCCTATTGTCTCAGCCATGATTACGGATGACAAGAATAGGAAATATTCCATCCCTTACAACGGTCCAAATTCCTTCAATGGAGGAGCCAGGATCTTCTTCAATTCTCCTATTGCGAAGTCGAACTTCTCAATCTTCTCCATGACCAACACCAACTATTCGCAATCGACTTCTTACACAGATGCCGGCATGGCAATAAACATGGACAAGTACCGCAACGAAGAGGGGGCCTTTACCAAGTACAAGGAATTTCTTGCAGATTACCCTGACCCAGCCAAGGCTTCCATTTTCAAGGAGAACATAGCTCGAAATTTCTCATTCAACCAGAGGCTGAGGCTTACCTACCGCAGTGACAATTTTGAAATTATGGGAGGAGCCAGCGGCCGTTACAGTCATATAACTTATTCGGTCAACAAGGGAAAGACTACTACAATTGGCGGTGTCAACAACACAGAGACCTGGACCAACAGCGTCGACGGTTCAATCAATTGGACTCTTCCGACCCCAGGACTGACTTTCAAAGCCGATGCATCTTACAATTGGTACATCAATTACGCTACGGAACAGGAACCTACCCTTCTTGTCAACCTCGACATTCAGAAACTCCTGTTCAAGAACAAGGTTACCCTTGCCCTCAGGGCGTATGACCTTCTCGACCAGGCCAGGATCATCGGAGTCCGAGAAAGCAGCGGTGTGATTACCGAGAGCTGGAGCAACACCCTCGGCCGTTACGTTATCGTGGCCCTTACCTACCGCTTCGGAACCTTCGGTGGCAGAAGGGGCGGTGGAATGAGGATGGGCGGCGGACCTGGCGGACCTGGCGGTCCCGGCGGCGGCCGTGGAGGCTTCGGCGGCGGCCGTCCTCCTATGATGTAGGAATATATTAATAAAAGAATATGGCGTGCTACTTTACGTAGGCACGCCATTTTTCAATCATGGAAGTCATATCGCCCGGAAGGGGAGAGTCGAACCGGATCATCTCTCCTGTTCTTGGATGGACGAACCCGAGCGTCTT
>Ga0079305_1003373_pt1 | contig 10960 bp, 12 predicted proteins | sample LMS_cellobiose_e_FD_79183 | JGI IMG/M metagenome (GOLD analysis project Ga0079305, IMG submission 79183) | Rumen-fistulated moose microbial communities from Alaska, USA - LMS_cellobiose_enrichment | ecosystem: Host-associated > Mammals > Digestive system > Stomach > Rumen fluid ... | reverse complement strand
GCACACCATGCTGCCGGCGCGTCGCTACGGCGCTTTTTTCACCCTGATGGGAATCTTGCTGCTGGCCTACCTTCTCCGGGCCGGCACCACCTATATCGTCACGCGCTACGGCCACGAGCTGGGAGTGCGGGTGGAGGCGGACATGCGCGAGGACATCTTTCGCAAGGTGCAGAGCCTGTCCTTCTCCTTTTTTGACAAAAACCGCACCGGCAAGCTCATGAGCCGCATGACCACCGACTTGAACGAGATCACGGAGCTGGCCCACCACGGCCCGGAGAACCTTCTCCAGGCGGGGCTGACGCTCATCGGCGCGCTGATCATCCTGCTCACCATCCGCTGGGAGCTGGCGCTGATCCTCTTTGCCATGCTGCCGGTGATGCTGCTGTGCGTGCTGTCGCTGCGGCTGCGGCTGCGGCGGAGCTCTCTGGGCGTCAAGCAGGAGATGGCGGAGATCAACGCCGCGGTGGAATCGGGCGTCTCCGGGGTGCGCACGGTGAAGGCCTTTGCCGCCGAACAGGCGGAAAAGGTCAAATTCGGCGCGGCCAACGAACGCTTCAAGGTAGCCAAGCGCCGGTATTACCACTATTTCGGCCTGTTCAGCGCCTCCACGGAGTTCACCATCTCCCTGATGCAGCTGGTTGTCATCGCCGCCGGCGGCGCCTTCATCATGGCTGGGCGGATGGACGTGGCCGACCTTGTTGCCTTTACGCTGTATGTCTCCACCTTCACCACGCCCATCCGCAAGCTGGTGAACTTTGTGGAGCAGTATCAGCAGGGCAGCGCGGGCTATTCCCGCTTTCTGGAGATCATGCGCACCGAGCCCGCCGTCCGGGACGCCCCCGGCGCCGCGGAGCTCACCGACGTGCGCGGCGACATTGAATATAAGGACGTGGGCTTTCGCTATGAGACCGGCCCCGCGGTGCTGGAGCACATCAATCTCTCCGTCGCCCACGGGGAGACCCTGGCCCTGGTGGGCCCCTCCGGCAGCGGCAAGACCACATTGAGCCAGCTGCTGCCCCGGTTTTACGACGTTACCGAGGGCTCCATCACCGTGGACGGGCGGGATATCCGCTCTGTCACCCAGGATTCCCTGCGCCGGCACATCGGCATCATCCAGCAGGATGTGTTCCTCTTTGCCGACACCGTGCGCGAGAACATCCGCTACGGCCGCCCGGACGCCACCGACGACGAGGTGGAGGACGCCGCCCGCCGGGCCGCCATCCACGACGAGATCACCCAGATGCCCGACGGCTACGACTCCTTTGTGGGCGAGCGGGGCGTAATGCTCTCCGGCGGGCAGAAGCAGCGCATCGCCATCGCCCGCGTGTTTTTGAAAAACCCGCCCATCCTGGTGCTGGACGAGGCCACCTCCGCCCTGGACAGCGTCACCGAGGCCGCTATCCAGGCCTCTCTGGAGAAGCTGAGCGCCGGGCGCACCGGCATCATCGTGGCCCACCGGCTCTCCACGGTCCGGGACGCGGACCGCATCGCCGTCATCGAGAACGAGCGCGTGGCCGAATACGGCACCCACGAAGAGCTGCTGGAGAAAAACGGCCTTTACGCCCGGCTCTGGCAGACGCAAAAACTCTCTTGAAAAATCCGCTTGAACTACATATAATAATCCCCATCGTATATCCCAGTAAGAATTGAGAGGAATTGTCTATGAAACGAACCAGGATACGCGCCCTCTGGGACGACGCAGGGGCCTTTGCGGGCCAGAGCATCACGGTGTGCGGCTGGGGCCGCACCATCCGGGACATGAAGAACTTCGGCTTCCTGGAGCTCAACGACGGCAGCGCCTTCAAGAGCCTGCAGGTGGTGCTGGAGCGCGGCGCGCTGGAGAATTATGACGAGATCGTCCGGCAGAACGTGGGCGCGGCCTTCATCGTGGAGGGCACGCTGGTCCTGACGCCTGACGCCCCCCAGCCCTTTGAACTGAAGGCCGGGAGCGTGCAGGTGGAGGGGACCTCCTCCCCGGATTACCCGCTGCAGAAGAAGCGCCACAGCGTGGAATACCTGCGCACCATTCAGCATCTGCGTCCCCGCACCAACCTCTTTAACGCCACCTTCCGGGTCCGCAGCGTGGCGGCCCAGGCAATCCACGACTTTTTCCAGGGCCGGGGCTTCGTGTATATCCACACGCCGCTGATCACCGGCTCCGACGCCGAGGGCGCCGGGGAGATGTTCCAGGTTACCACCCTGGACATGGAAAACCCGCCCCGCACGGAGAGCGGCGCGGTGGATTACTCCAAGGACTTTTTCGGCAAGCGCGCCAGCCTGACCGTGTCCGGCCAGCTGAACGCGGAGAACTTTGCCATGGCCTTCGGCGACGTGTACACCTTCGGCCCGGCCTTCCGGGCGGAGAACTCCAACACGGCGCGCCACGCCGCCGAGTTCTGGATGATCGAGCCGGAGATGGCCTTCTGCGATCTGGAGGGCGATCTGGAGGTCATGGAGGACATGGTGAAATATATCATCGCCGCCGTGCTGGAAAAGTGCCCCCAGGAGATCGAGTTTTTCAACAAGTTCGTGGACAAGGGCCTGAAGGAGCGCCTGGAGCACGTGCGCGACAGCTCTTTCGCCCGTGTCAGCTATACCGAGGCCGTGGAGCTGCTGCTCCGGTCCGGCAAGCAGTTCGACTATCCGGTGAGCTGGGGCGTGGATCTGCAGACCGAGCACGAGCGCCATCTCACCGAGGAGATTTATAAAAAGCCCGTGTTTGTCACCGACTACCCCAAGGACATCAAGGCTTTTTATATGCGCCTGAACGACGACGGGAAAACCGTGGCCGCCGCCGACTGCCTGGTGCCCGGCATCGGCGAGATCATCGGCGGCTCCCAGCGCGAGGAGCGCCTGGAGCTGCTGGAGGCGCGCATCCGGGAGCTGGGGATGAATCCGGAGGATTACTGGTGGTACCTGGATCTGCGGCGCTACGGCTCCTGCCGCCACGCGGGCTTCGGCCTGGGCTTCGAGCGGATGGTGATGTACCTCACCGGGGTCAGCAACATCCGGGATGTGGAGCTCCACCCCCGCACCGTGGGCAACGCGGAGTTCTAAACAGCATAAAAACGCCCCGCCGCGAGAGGCTCAACGGCCTCCCGCGGCGGGCATTTTGCGTCAATCCAGCACCTTCAGCGGCTGCCATCTGCGCCAGTCGCCGGACACAAGGCTATATTCTACGCCGTTTTTCTCGCCCTGAATGCTGTCATGGAAGCGCGCCGCCCCGTGGCAGTGGGCGTAGATCACCTGCTCCGCGCCGTACTCCTCCGCCATGGCGGTGAAGGGGCTGTCGTCCTCCGGGATGCCGGTGGGCGGGTAGTGCAGGAACATGATGAATTTTCTCAGCCCGTCGGCGCGGGCGGCGGCGCGATCGGGCGCGTCCTCCGTCCGGCAGACCAGGGAGAGCTCGGAATCCGTTTTCCCTATAAAGTAAAAATCTTTGTTATAATCAAGGCCCTCTACCGCCGTGGCCTTGCACACGGTCATCTGGAAGGGTATCTTTTCCAAGGTCATTAAAGGCGCCTCCTGCCGATAGAACGCATTATGCGCGCATCCGCTGCGTCTACTTTAGCATACCGCCCCGACGCTTACAAGCGGCGGGCAACGCCGGTGCCCACGCCCGCTCCGACCGCGGAGCCGACAGCGGAACCGAAAGCGCCCGCGGCAAACGGGATACGCCCTGAGGTCAAAGAATTCCTCGATTCCTACGAGGCGTGCATGGACGAGTATGTGCTCTTCATGCAAAAGTACATGTCGGCGGACGCAAATGACATGCTCTCGATGATGGGGGACTATTACAGCATACTGTCCCGCTATACGGAGTTTGCGGAGAAGCTCGACGCCATGGATGAGAGCGAGCTGACGGACGCGGAGCTTGCCTATTACATCGAGGTCACAGGCCGGGTCAGCCAAAAGCTGCTGAGCGTGGCGGGATAAGCCGTTGCGAAAAGCGCGAAAACACCGCATCCTGCGCTTCCCGGCGCATGCCCCATGCGGGCATGCGCCGGGCTTTACGGCGGAGAGCTTCTTTTCGGCAGGGGGATCTTCTGATTCCTGCCGGTTGAAGTTGCCTCATAGCTCTCATCCAGCCGGCGGCAGACCTCCTCCGGGGGGACCGTGCCGTCCAGCACGATCGAGACCCAATTCCATCTGACGCTGGGGTAGCCGCGCAGATAGCCGGGCTGCTGTGTCAGCAGATCGGCCAGCAGCGTATCGCGGATTTTGAGACTCACGACATCCGCGTCCCCGTCGCCCTCCAGGCCGAACGCCCCGCGGGACTTCACGATAAAGACCGCAAACCATTTCCCGCTGTCTGCATGCCGGAGAACGGCATAATCCTCGCGATTGAAGGGAAGCTGCTCCGGCTCCACGCCGTATCTTTCCCTTGCGTATGCCTCCAGCTGCTCGCGAACGGTGCTCATTTCTCCATCTCTCCCCGGTATCCCGCGATCCCGCCGATGCTTTTTGCCTGCGCATAACCCATCCGCCGCAGAATTCCCGCCGCCCGCAGGCTTCTCGTCCCGCGCAGGCAGTAGAGGAAGAGCGGCCGATCCTTGGGGAGAGCGGCGCGGTCAATTTCGGCCAGCGGCACATTGACCGCCCCCGGAAGGTGACCCGCGGCGTACTCCGCCGGTGTCCTCACGTCGAGCAGCCGCGCGCCCGGCGCGCGGCGGTATTCTCCCAGTCCTTTTTCGATGCTGCCAAACAGCGACATAGGCGCACAACCTCTTTCCCGGACAGTCTTCCGCGCCCCATGTTACCATGCCGCCCCGGCTTGTGCAAGCCGGGGCGGAGCATGGTCTCATGCGCATTATCACGGAAAACAGGTCGTCGGGAAGGCTCACAGCAGGGAGGAATAGTTCCTCCTGGCGTACAGGATGCGGCGAATCTGAACCGTGTCGCCGTCAACCACATAGAACACCAGATATTTTTCAACGATCAAGTACCGATAACCCTTGGCGGACAGGGCCAGATCCTTCGGGCGGGGGCAACGCTCCGGCATTCGCGAAAGGCCGGCGATCTCCTCCGTAATCGCATCGTAAATCCGCAGCGCCGCACCGGAGGAAAGCGTGTTCAGATAATCGACGATATCCGTCAAATCCTGCTCGGCGGCAGGGTAGATTTTGACCCTATACGAGCCCATGCACACGCTCCCGCAGCTGACGCGCCACGGCTTGAAAATCCTTCCCCTCGGCGCCGTCGGCGATCTGCTGCTCTGCGACGGCCAGCTTGCCGTAAAGATCGATCAAGGCCATCTGGCGCTCGTATTCCTCCATGTTCATAACGACCATGTCTCCGGAACCGTTCCTGGTGATAAACACCGGCTCCCGCGTCTGACGGCAGAAGTCGGAGATTTCATTGGCGCTGTTGCGCAGGTCGGAAATCGGACGAATGTTGGGCATACCGCCACCTCCTTCTGTGCATAGCATAGCAAAATATTGAGTAAATTTCAAGCTAAATTATGAGCTCTTTATTCCGCTCTCCTGGGCAAAACAACGCGCCGGGCTCCCGGCGTCGGCCACAACGGTAATATTTCGGTAATCTTTTTGCTCCGGGGCTGTGATAATATGAAAGCCAGAGAAAGGAGGGGCGGCGCATGGCCTCGAACAGGATTCTGATCGTGGAGGACGACGGCGGCATAGCGGAGACCATCGCCCTCAATCTCCGGTATGTGGGCTACGACTATCTCGTTTTCGACGACGGCAGGCGGGCCGCGGAATATCTGGAAAAGGACCACTCCTTTGATCTGGCCCTGCTGGATATCATGCTGCCCGGCATGGACGGCTTCGAGCTGTTCTCCTGCATGGAGCGATACAACATCCCCGTGATCTACATGACCGCCAAGACCGACAGCGAATCGGAGGTGCGCGGTCTGCGCGCCGGGGCGGAGGACTATATCGTAAAGCCCTTTGAGGTGGTCACCCTGCTGGTCCGCATGGAAAAGGTGCTCGCGCGCACCGGGCGGCTGAACCGGGTATACCGGTTTCAGGACCTGACCGTGGACGCGGAGAACCGTACGCTCACCAGGGCCGGGGAGGTCATCGACCTGCCGCCGCTGGAGTTCGACGTGCTCTGCGTGCTCGTTAAGAACAAAAACCGCACGGTCTCGCGGGAACGCATCCTCAACGAGATATGGGGGGAGGACTATTTCGGGGATTTGCGGACCGTGGACGTACGCGTGGCAAATCTGCGCAAAAAGCTGGGGCTGACGGAGGAAATCCGCACCATATCCAAAACCGGATACCGGCTGGAGGAGAGAAGGAAATGAAGCTGTGGCAAAAGATATCCCTGCTCTGCGGCGCCATCCTCATCGCCGCGCTCGCCGCCAGCTCCGCGCTTTTGCTGGGCATGGCAAAGGACCGGCTGCTGGCCGCCGCCTGTGAGCAGACGGACAGCCGCCAGCGGGATTTGTCCGTCTCCTTCAAGCAGGCCATGGAGCGGTACGGCGCGGAGGGGGACAGCGACGCCGTAAGGCGCGCGCTGCTGCGCTACTGCTTTTCCCAGTACGCGGATTCGGATGCCGTCCTCGTCGCCGACGGGGAGACGCTCTATTCCCGGCTCTCCTTCGCGCCGGAGGACTACCTGCCGCTGGAGGCCGACGGCGCCGCGCGGCGTTTCGCCGGGGAGATCGACGGAAGGAAATACTATCTCGTGGGGAGTCAGATTCGCATCAAAACGCTCTCCGGGCAGACCTGCCGGATTTATTCGGCGAGGGATTTGAGCCCCGTATATGACGGCGTCCGCGCCATGCTGTGGAAGTTCATGCTGGTGGGCCTGGCCTGCGCCGCCGTCGGCCTGGGCCTGACCGTTTTTCTTGTCCGCCGGTCCCTGCGGCCGCTGCGCCGGCTCCAGACCGCGGCGGCCAGCATCGCCGCGGGAGACTATGCCCGGCGGGCGGAGGCGCGCGCGCCGGACGAGGTGGGCGCGCTGGCGGAGAGCTTCAATCACATGGCGGAGGCGGTGCAGCGGCACGTGGACGAGCTGACGGCCACGGCGCGGCGGCAGCAGCTCTTTATCGGCGCCGTGACCCATGAGTTCAAAACGCCCCTGACCGGCATCCTGCTCAACGCCGACACGTTGCAAAACACATACATGAGCGAGGACGAGCGGGCGCGCGCCCTCCGCGGCATCGAGACCCAGGGCAGATGGCTGGAGCGGCTTGTGCAAAAAATGCTGCGGCTTTTGACCGTCAGCCGGGAGATACAGCCCGCGGAGTTCCCGGCGGAGGAGCTGCTGGAGCGGGTGCGCGCGAGCACCGGGGCGGCCCTGCGGGAAAAGGGGCTGCGCCTTAATATCTCCTGTGAGGCGCGGACGGTGAACGGCGACATGGACCTTTTGCAGTCCGCCCTCGTCAATCTGGTGGACAACGCCGCCAAGGCCTCCGACGCCGGGCAGGAGATCGCCCTCCGGGCATATGGGAACACGCTGGAGGTCTCGGATCGCGGCAAGGGCATTCCCGCCGACGCGCTGGAGCACGTCACGGAGCCCTTCTTCACGGCGGACAAGTCCAGGAGCAAAAAGCAGGGCGGCGCGGGTCTCGGCCTGGCCCTCGTCAGGGAGATCGCGCAGGCGCACAACGCCAGACTGGAGGTGGAGAGCGCGGAGGGTGTTGGGACCACGGTCCGAATCCGCTTTTCAGGGTAATCAAACGGTAATGATTCGGTAACGACTTTTTCGCGGGGCCGGGCCATACTGGTCTCACCAAGCGGAAAGGAGGCGCGGAGATGAAAAAGAAGACGGTGCTGCTGCTCTCTCTGGCGGCGGCGCTCCTGGCCGGATGCCAGCGGACGCCAGAAACGCCTGTGGTGATACAAAAGGACCAGGAGCGGATGCTGGCGGCGGCGCAGACCGGGAGCGAGAGCTCCTCCGGCCTCTCCGGGCTGGAGACGCCGGAGCGTTTCACCGGCGACTGGAGCGGGGTGGACGGCTGCGTCATTGTGCACGCGGATGCCCGGATCACCCTGCCCGACGCGGCCGCCGTCCCCACGGCACGAATCGAGAGAAAGCCCTTCTCCCAGGCGGACGCGGACAAAATGCTCTCGTTTTTTCTCAAAGGGAACACGCTCTACCAGGAGCGGGGCATAACCAAGCAGTGGGCCCAGGAGCGGCTGGAGCACTACCGGGCCATAGAGCGCGGCGAGCTCCCCTGGGAGCACGACGGGACCATAGACCGTCTGCCGGACCTTATCGCGCAGTGCGAGGAGCTGGTGAGGACCTCGCCCGACGAGAGCGAGCTCCCACCCGTTGCCCCGACCGCCTTTCAGCCCCTGGACGACTGGCAGGAGGGAATACGGGGCTTTGCCCAGGTGGACGGCAAGATCATCCATGTGACCGTCACCAATACGTCCGGCTGGTGGGACCAGGCCCACTTTTACGTGGACGGGTACGGGGACATGAACAGCTGCAGCCGCTATTATATCGACGAGCTGCCGGAAAGCCTGGCGGTGGACATGACGGAGGAGGCGGCCCTTGCCATGGGCAACACGGCCATGGAGACGCTGGGGAACGGCCGCTTCGTCTGCGACCAGATCAGGGCCGTGGCGTATGATATGCTTCGCGAGAACGGCGAGAGGGACACCGGCTATGAGATGGAGTTCGTTCGCACTCTCAACGGCTTCCCCATCGCCCACTGCCCGGTATATGAGATCACGCCGGAGGGCCGCGCCCGGATGACGGACGCCGTCACGGGGACGAGCAGCCCGGAGCAGGAGCCGCATGTGGGGTCCTGGGCCTATGAGCGCGTGACCATCCATGTGAACAAAGACGGGATCGTATATTTCCTGTGGCTCGACCCCTACACCGAGCCGGAGCTCCAGACGGCGGATACGCAGCTCATGCGCTTTTCAGACATAGCGGATATCTTTGCCCGGATGATCCTGGTGAAAAACAGCGACAGGAAGATCATAAACGAGATCAACGGCTTTGAGATCATAGAGGATATCGACATCGACAACGTCCGCCTGAGTCTGATGCGCATCCGCAGCAAGGACAACTTTAACGAGGGGCTCCTGGTCCCCGTCTGGGATTTCTGGGGGACGAGATACGGGGAGCTGCAGGATGAGGCGTACCGGGCCGCGGTATACGACGGAAAGCGCTATTCCATCCAGCTCACCGTTAACGCCATCGACGGCACGGTCATCGACCGGGACCTCGGCTATTGACGGGAGGAGGCCGGCATATGGCAAAAACCGTCTCCGCTTCCGTAAAGCAGGCCCTGACGGGCCGGGGCTTTTTCGCCGCGTCCGCGGCGGCGGCCGTTCTTCTGGCCCTCGCCTCCGGCCGGGAGTTCCTTGCGGCCCTGCGGGGAACGGGCGCTTTGGCGGGCGGCTTTCACCGCCGGGTCCTCCTGGCCGCGCTGCGCTCGGAGACCATGGGCGCGGCAGTGCCCATCCTGGCCGCGCTGCCGTTCGCCGCGTCCGTGGCGGAGGATATCCAAAGCGGGTTCATAAAGGAATATCTCCCGCGGACCTCCCGGTGCGCCTATATCGCCGGGAAGACCGCGGCCTGCTTCCTCTCCGGCGGCGCCGCGCCGTGTCTGGGCGCCCTGGGCGCGTACGGTCTGGCCGCCCTGGCGCTCTCTCCCCTGGAGGCGGGGCCGGGGCCGTCTGGCGGCCTTGTGGAGCTGCTCCGGCAGCTGCTGCTCGTCTTTCTGTCCGGCGGCTTCTGGGCCGTGGTCGGGCTGCTGCCGGCAACGCTTACCGGCAGCCGGTATATGGCGTACGCCTCCCCGTTCATCCTCTACTATGTGCTCATCATCCTGGTTGAGCGCTACTTCGGGAAGCTGTATGTCCTCTGCCCCAGGGAGTGGGTCGCGCCGTCCCCGGCGTGGAGGCTGGGGAGTCTGGGCGCCGGGCTGCTGGTGTCGGGGCTCACGGGGCTCGCGGCGCTCTGCTTTCGCCGCGCGGCCGAAAGGAGGCTGGAGCGGATATGAAGCTGCGGCGTGTGTTGGCCGTCACGGCCTATAACTACCGGCAGTGGCACAAAAACAGCCGCGTCATCATCACCTTTGGCCTATGCTTCATCCTGTGCTTTCTGCTCTCGGACAAGGCCGTGCGGTTTTCCGCGGCGTATCAATCGGTTTTGCAGCTCCTGGAGCCCTTTGTGTGGACCTTCGGGGACGCCAAATCCATTCTTCTCTCGTCCCTGCTGCTGATTTTGCTGTTTGCGGATGTGCCGTTCATCGGCCCCGGCACGCCCTATTATCTGCTGCGTATGGACCGCAGAACATGGCTGGCGGGCCAGCTCGTCTACATTCTCACGGCGACGCTCCTCTACCTTATCTTCGTGCTGCTGTCCACCGCGCTCCTCTGCTCGGCCCGGAGCTTTCCGGGAAACATGTGGTCCGAGACGGCGGCGATCCTGGGCTATTCCAAAGCGGGAAAGACGGTGGCACTGCCCGCCCTTGTGAAAACGCTGGAGATGTCCACGCCGTATGAGTGCACGGCGACCATCTTTTTGCTGATGCTCTTGTATTCGCTGCTGCTGGCCTCCGTCATGCTTCTGTTCCGTTTAACAGGCGGCGCCAAAGGCGGCGTCCTCAGCGGATTCGGCTTCTCGCTGTACGGCCTTTTGCTGAACCCGCGGCTGCTCCAGGCGGTCTTCAACATCCCCCCGGAACTGGGCTACAAGGCAAACGTGGCCATGGGCTGGCTCTCGCCGCTGAACCACGCGGCCTATCACATGCACAATTTCGGCTATGACCGCCTCCCACGCCTGTGGCAGACATACGGCGTCTTCCTGGCGCTGATCGCCCTGTGCTGCGCGTTGTCCCTGCGGGCCATACGAAAATATGATTTCCGCTTCACGGGGACGGAGGGATGAGAGTGGAAAACCCGGCGATCGTAATAGAAAACGTCTCCGTATCCTTCGGAGAGGAACGGGTGCTGGACCGCGTGAGCCGACGCTTTGAGAGAGGGAAGATCCACGGGATCGTCGGCAACAACGGCAGCGGCAAGACCGT
>Ga0079305_1003372_pt1 | contig 10962 bp, 10 predicted proteins | sample LMS_cellobiose_e_FD_79183 | JGI IMG/M metagenome (GOLD analysis project Ga0079305, IMG submission 79183) | Rumen-fistulated moose microbial communities from Alaska, USA - LMS_cellobiose_enrichment | ecosystem: Host-associated > Mammals > Digestive system > Stomach > Rumen fluid ... | reverse complement strand
TGCCCGGTTGGATTTGGGGACGAACACACCGCCGCAGACCACACAGCGTTTCAAGTCCTTATCCCGGAAAATCTCCGCTTCCAGCGTCCCGTCCAGCGGCAAGACCGCCCAGCGGAACCACTTACAGCAGACCGAGAAAGAAACCGTCTGCGGGCAGGTGCAGGTGTCCCCATCGTCAAGGACAATGCAGTTGCCGTCCTCACAGCAACAGCACTCCCGGCGTATCAGGCTGGCCGCCTGTTTCCTCTGTGCCGGTGTCATGCGGTAAAGGGAACCGTCCGGCCTGCGTTCCAGCGGCGGCAAGTCTTTATAGGGGTTATTTCTCATGCGTTCCCTCCATTTTGCTTTCCGTTGCCGTTTTCCCCGAAAGGATTTCCAGCTTTGGCACGCTCCCCGCAGCTTCGGGACATTTTGTCCCGAAGTCCGGTTCCTTGCGGTGCTTCCCCAGCCGGGGTATTCCTTTTCGGACGGTCATTCTGTTTTCAAGGTGCTGTCCATCGATGAACTATCCTAAGTCTACACGAAAAAAATGCAATCCCCGGAATTTTGCGAGAATTGCATTTTGATGAAGTTTACACTTTGGAAATTGCATTTTTGCAATCATCCTGTATAATGGAAGTATGCGGAGGAGGTGCGTGTCTATGGCTTTACCCGGAACACCCGGACAGCGGATTTCCGATTTATGCAACGGAAACCATATCACACAAAAGGAACTTGCGGAGAAGATAGGCGTTTCCGCTTCCCAGTTGAGCCGCATTGTCAGCGGCGAAACGAGAACGGTCAGCAGTGATATTCTCATAGGTGTGGCAAAGGAATTTAAGGTATCGACAGACTACATACTGGGCTTGTCTACCGTGAGCGTCCGCAAAAGCTACGATATTTCTGAATTAGGCTTGTCCGAGGGAGCCGTGAGGGGGCTTGTGACGGGTGCTGTTGATGTGCAAATACTCAATCGCTTACTGGAACACAGGAATTTTCCCAAGCTGATAGATTTGATACGGATTTATTTTCAGGACACGGCGGCAAAGGGGATAATGGCACGAAACCAGCTTATCGAGATGGCAACGGCTTCCCTGTCCGACCTGATGAAAGAACACCCGGAACACCGGGCGGAAGCAAAGCAGGATTTACAGCTTTTGAACGCTCAGAAGATGGGGGAACATGAAGCGGAGATAGAGAAAATCAAAAATGTGTTCCTTGCTATCCTGCGGGACATTAAGAAAGACATTGACAACGGGGAACAGCCGGGAGAAGCTGTGACCGCCGCTATGTTCCAAGCCATGCGGGACACTATGGCGGAGCAGAAACAAAACCCGCTTTCCATTGACGATGTAACAGCGATGATAGCCGGACAGATCGGACAGCTTGCGCCGATGGACAAAGAAACTGCCGACCTGTTCCAGCAGTTGGCGAAGAAGATGATTGAGCAGGCAGGAAAATAAAACATAAAATTCAAAGGAGATACTTATGGCAACAAAAATATTTGTTCACGGCTCAGGACACAAAGCAACAAGTTGGGAAAAAACAATTTCATACATGACAAACAACGAAGATATTGTATGTCCAAATTTATCCTCCATCCTTGAAGGGAAAGAGGCAAGCTACGAAAATCTATATTCTTCATTGACTGATTGTCCGTAAAACATAATTCAGAACAATGGCCTCCAATGCAGGATTGGCAATACTGAATTATGGAGGAAAACACAATGAAATCTCTGTTTGAAGAGCTTGGTGGAACCTATACCCTGGGCAAAGACGGAATGTACTATCCGAACTTGATGATTGATGATAACGATCAGCGTCCCATCGGGAAATGGGGCAGAATGCACAGGACATACCTGGAGGAAGTACATCCCGGCTTGTATGAAAGGCTGATCCTAAACGGCAGCCTTCATAGGCATCTGGCAGACGCGAACGAGAGAGCAGAGGCCATGATGAAACTGCTAACAAAGCAGATGAAGGACCGAGAGGAAATTACGGAACGTCTGAAAGCTGAGCAGCCCATGGTATGGGTGAGCAAAATGAACAACATTCGCAGTCGAGCTGAAGAGATCGTCATGGAAGAAGTCATTAACACCCTGTAAACATAGCAGCCGCTGGCGGAATCAATCACGCCAGCGGCTTTTTCGCGCTATTACAATTTATAGGTGATGTTTTGTATCATGTTACAAATGCTTTACTTGTTTATTTTCACGCGGAGAAGCTCTTCCCGCTCTGTAATGATACCAATGCTTTCAGGCCACGCTTCCAATCCAGGCATTTCTATGCTGTAAGTGCAAGCCCAGCCTTCGTTATCTTTCCACTGCTCCGTTGCCCACGGATTGGGGCTGAACTCGTAGTCCATATCCGCATAGATCAAGGGCGCTCCGTTTTCGTCCAGCAGGTCGATTGGGCCATAACGCTTTGACAATTCATGCGCCGCCGCTTTGCTATTTTCCTTAGGAATCAAACTAACATCCACAATCGTGGTGAGCGGAGAAAAGCGCAGACGATGGATATGCACCGTGCAGTCCGAAAGCTCAACGTCCTCAACATCTGAGAAATCATAGACGATAGCCGTATCCGTGTTAAATGTGAACGTTACGGGAATCCGGGCGGTTTCCCGCAGATTGAACAGAGCTGCCTCGTCCCATTCCTTGCCAACGTCCCGTTCGCTCATATATGCCCACCCGTTGGAATCAATAACCGTATAGTCATCCCGAGACCATCTTTCAATGTCGTTATCCGCAGGATCAGCAATGATGGTATTTTTGAAGTTTCGCAGCGTGTTCCAGGAATCCTGAATTTCGGCTTGCTCATCGGCGTCATATACATCCAGATGATAGATAGCGTCCTTGGGATCAGACACAACGGCGAATCCCTTGATGGGGCGATAAACAATGAATGTGACTTCGCAGGTCACGGTTCCGCTCAGGTCCTTACGGATCGGCAGACTCCAGGCACCTCCATCTGTAGGATTTCGACGAACAGGCAGGATGTCCTGGCGAGTATCGGGAACGAGTTTCGGGTCATACATGCTGGCGTTCAAACCCAGCGTTTGTCCATTGACAAGCACACTGCCGTCAAGCACCACCATGGCAGGCTGGTCAGGCTGGTCATTTTCCAGCTCATAGGAAAAAGCAAATTGATAGCCGTCATATACAACGCCGTTTATCCTTGCGGTAATATGGTCGGCGCTGTTTTCCGCTATGATGTTCTGTGCTGATTGCTCCAAGAATGGATTGGCGTTTCCATATCCGAGCAGCCAATTCAGAATGGCAGGTCTGGTAATCGCGTAAGCAACTGTCATCCCAACCAGCAAAACGCATAGGGCGGAAAAAACAGCCACGCGTCTGGTCATGCCAAAGAAACAGCAAGTACGGTTCACTTTTTGGTTACTTTCACCCTCTCTTTGAAGGGATTGAATGGTCGCAGAAAAGGTCTTATCAAATGCCTGCGGAACAGGTTTATAAGCATCTCTGATATTGGGCTTGTTCCAGTCACGTTTCATCTTCGTTCAGCTCCTTTCTCAACCGCATCTTTCCACGGCGAATCCTGCTTTGCACTGAAGTGACAGGAATTCTGAGCGCCTTGCCGATCTCAGCATATCCAAATCTGATGATTTAGGAAACTAATCAACGTCCCATCGGAAAATGGGGACGGATGCGCAAGGAATATCTGTAAAAGCAGCATCCGAGTTTATATCAACAGCTCATTCTGAATGGAGCTTTGGGCAGGCATCTTGCTGATGTAAACGAAAGGGCAGAAGAAATGCTTGAGAGCCTGATTACGCAGATGGTCAGACAAGAAAGCATCACTGAGCAGTTCAAAGCCGAGCAGCCCATGGTATGGGTGGATAGGATGAATAACATTAGCAGCCGAGCCGAAGAGATTGTCATGGAAGAAATCATTAACACTCTGCAACTAAAGCAGCTGCTGGTATGATCAAAAAAGATCGTGCCAGCAGCTTTGTTTTTTAGAGTTTATTGTCTTCTCTTACTTGTCTATTTCAGGTTCTTCCTTTCTCTGCAATGCCAAGAGCAGTAAAGAACCATGGTGCGTACTTTTCGGGAGACGTAATCATATCCTTTTTCAGTTCCGCCAGGGGTACATACCGGAGCTCAGCGATTTCATCCGGATTCGGGGAAAGGGTTCCCTTGTATTCTCCGACAAAAACGTGATCCAATTCGTATTCTGTAAGACCGTTCGGGAATACAGCCCGGTAAGCAAAGCGGCCAGCCTCCCGTAAAGAAACCCCGGCAATTCCACATTCCTCCATCAGTCGCTGCGGAACTGCTTCACACAGCAGCTGCCCCGCGTGCTGATGGGAACAGCAGGTATTTGCCCACAAACCCGCACAGTGATATTTCCCCGCAGCCCGTTGCTGGATAAGGAGACATTCCTCGTGAAACAGAAACACAGAAAAAGCCCTGTGAAGCAGGCCCTTCCGATGCACCTCCATTTTTTCCCCATATCCGATCTCCCGGTCATCCAGATCCACCAGGATCAGATCCTTTTCCCGATTCATTCAACCCCTCCTTTTCTCTCTGATGAGGGCATGGTGTTGTCGGCCCGATGCTTTTCTCTGGCCTTGTGTGACTACATTGTATTATATGGGAAATGAGGGTGAATGTCCAGCTTAATTCATCAGGCTGCCTCCTTCCCGAAGGAATCCCAGAAGGTTGAAAAACTACAAAAAAATGTTATAATAGCAAACAAATGATTCACAGAATGGGAGGGGACAACAGTGCCTGAACTATCAAATACCATATTCAGCCAGAAAGCGCTGGACAAAATGTACAGTGCTGACAACCTGAATAAAGCCCTGCGCATTTCCAATCCGAGATTCTGGACGATCCTGGCCGCATGCGCTGTCCTTCTGGTCGGATTCATTATCTGGGGGTTCTTCGGGACAGTGGTTTCAACCGTATCGGTGAACGGCGTCGTCATGGATGGCCAGATCCATTGTTTCCTGACGGAACAGGAAACATCGGAACTGGAAATTGGAAACCAGGCTTTGGCGAACAATAGGCAGACATCCGTTCTATCCATTTCGAAGCATCCGCTGTCCAGAACGGAGAGTGAAGAGATCCTTCAGAGCAGTTATCTTGCAGAGATGCTTCAAAAGGAAAAGTGGGCTTATCACGTTATCCTTGACGGAGATGATTTGTTGCCGGAAGATGGGCATACCGTCAATGTACGTATCATCACAAAAGAACTTGCGCCTATTCGCCTGATCATGGGAGGTGGGGACTAAATGGCGGGCAGAACCGTTCGGGTTCCGCAGATCATGCAGATGGAGGCAGTGGAGTGCGGTGCCGCATGCCTCGGAATGATCCTTGCCTACTATGGCCGCTGGGTCCCGCTGGAACAGCTCCGGGTTGATTGCGGCGTCTCCAGGGATGGAGCCAATGCAAGCAACATTGTAAAAGCCGCCCGCACCTATGGGCTCAAAGGGTCGGGAAAAGCCTGTTCCGTGAAGAGGCTTCTCCAGAATGTGAAGCCTCCCTGTATTCTTTTTTGGAATTTTACTCACTTTGTAGTGTATACAGGCGTCAGGGGGAATAAGATCTTTCTGAATGATCCTGCCCAGGGGCAGATCATGGTATCCATGCAGGAATTTGAAACCAGCTTTACAGGGATTGCGCTTCTGTTTGAAAAAACGGATGCGTTTCAGAAGTCCGGTTCAAGAACGAGCGCTCTGCAATCCGCACTGAGATACCTGACAGGCATGAAATCTCCCGTCCTTTTTGTGATGTGTGCCGCGGCCGTTGCTTCCCTGTCCGCGATGCTGAGCACATCAATGGGCCGCGTATTCTTCGACCATATCCTGACAGGAGAGAGGCAGGACTGGCTTCATCCGCTGATGATCATGCTGCTTGCTCTGGCCGCAATCTGGGGGATCGCTTCTCTCATCAGGGCTTATTATATCCTTCGTATCGAAGGGAAAACAGCTGTCGTCAACTCCTCCAGATTCATGCGTCATTTGCTGCGCCTTCCGATGGAATTCTACTCCCAGCGCTTTGTCGGGGATCTTCAGCAGCGCCAGGCCGCAAACGAGACAATCGTATCCACAATGATCGGGCAGGTTGCACCGCTTCTGGTCAATCTGGTCATGCTTGTTTTTTATCTGGTAATTATGATTCGCTACAGCCTGATCCTTACGCTGACAGGCATTGCAACCATTATTGTGAATGCGTGGCTGGCCCATCATTTATCTGTTAAGCGCATCAATATTGCCAGGTCGAACGCGGTCAACAACAGTAAGCTGTATGTGGCTACGGTGGGCGGAATCGGGATGATTGACACCATCAAGGCCTCCGGCGCGGAGGAAGGCTTCTTCGGACAGTGGGCCGGGTACCAGGCCGCGGCAAACGAAGATAATGTCCGAATGTCTGAAATTACGGAACGCTTTTCCGCACTGATTACGGTGGTAACCAGCCTGGTCGATATTCTGGTGCTTGTATTCGGGGTTGCGCTGATCATCAAAGAACAATTCACGGCAGGGTCACTCGTTGCCTTTATGGGTTTTGTTGCAGCTTTCATGGACCCTGTTTCCCAGCTTATTCTTCTGGGCCAGACCATTCAGGAGATGAGGACACAGATTGAACGGATCGAGGATGTGCGGAATTATCCGGCGGATGTTCCGGAGGAGGAGAGCACGTCTGCCGGGGAAAACAATGCGGATCGGAAACTGACGGGAGAACTGGAACTGAAAAATGTCTCCTTTGGCTATTCCCCGCTGGAAGATCCACTGATTGATCATTTTGACCTGCATGTCAAGCCTGGACAATGGGTGGCGCTTGTGGGCGATTCCGGAAGCGGCAAATCCACCTTGGCCAAGCTGATCAGCGGCCTTTACAAGCCCTGGTCAGGCGAGGTGCTTTTTGACGGAAAGCCCGCGGCCGAAATCTCCCGGGAGATCATGACCGCATCCCTGGCCGTGGTGGATCAGGACATTGTCGTTTTTGAAGACACCGTGCTGGATAACATCAGGCTGTGGGACCGATCCATCGAGAATTATGAAGTGATCATGGCCTGCAGGGATGCATGCATCCATCAGGCCCTTGCGAAGCGGCAGGACGGTTATTCCAGCCAAGTCCTTTCTGGAGGCAGCAATTTTTCCGGGGGTGAACTGCAGCGGATGGAGCTGGCCAGGGCACTGGCCCAGAATCCGACCCTCCTGATCCTGGATGAAGCGACAAGCGCACTGGACGCGGAAGTCGAGGCCCAGATCATCCGACATATCCGTGATCTGGGAATCACATGCATCGTGGTGGCCCATCGCCTGTCTACGATTCGGGACTGTGATGAAATCATCGTCCTGGAGGATGGCAAAGTGGCAGAACGGGGTACCCATGATGAACTGATCGCCCGGAATGGAGCTTATGCTGAGCTTGTGAGGAGTAACTGATATGGGAGTCATCGGATCGCAGATTGAGGCGCGGAAAGCGTATGACAGGGAACTGACCGGGCAGGCTTTTGATGCGCTTGCATCCAGCATTGGCGCTCGGCCTGAAGCAAAGCCGTTCTTCTCCGGAGAAACGAAGCAGGCAGACCATGCAGCGGCCGCCTGCCTTCGCAGCCTGGGCATAACGCCCGGAACAGTTCCGGATCGGATCGAAGATCCCTGGGATAGGGTGGAATGGCTCTGCCGTCCGTCGGGAACCAAATACCGGCGGATCAAACTGGAGGGAAAGTGGTATAAAAGGTCGTTCGGAGTGATGATGGGCAGCCTGGATTCCGGCGAGACTGTTCCGCTGCTTCCGCGGGGAGTCAATGGCTATTGCTATGAGGAGCCCGGGACGGGTCAAATCATCCGCCTGACCGCAAAAAACGCGAATAGAATCGGAAAAGAGGCGCTGTTGTTTTACAAGCCGCTTCCTGAAGGGCCTGTTGGAAAAAGAGAGCTGATCCGGTTCGCCGCGGGTATCTTCTTCAATCGGGCTGATTTTCTGGCCCTGTTTATGACTGCGCTGGCGGCGACGCTGGTCGCTCTTCTTCCTCCTGCTGCCAATCATATCGCGTTTACAACGGTCATCCCTTCGGGCAGAACGGGACTGATCGTTCCCGTCGGTATTCTGCTGTTTTGCGCTGCTGTAACATCAGCGATGATCGGCGCTTGCCGAAACCTGTTCATGGCCCGGATCACCCAAAGGCTGACGGTGATGTCTCAGGCAGCATTCTTTTCGCGGATTCTTTCTTTGCCTGCTCCGTTTTTCAGGCGATTTTCTCCGGGAGACCTGGCCAGCCGCGTAAATTGTGTTTCCACGGTTCTGCAGTCAGGCACCTCATCCATTCTGGGCACTGGGCTGTCCGTGATCCTTGCGCTGATTTTTCTGTTTCAGATTCATTTTTACGCCCCTGCCCTTGCCCTTCCGGTCCTGGTGATCACGCTTGCCCAGCTGCTCATCATTGCGGCAGCCCTAAGAATGGGAACCCGGTTCAGCCAGGCATCCATGGATGCTTCCAGTCGGCTTTACGGCACGGTGGCCTCTCTGTTAAACGGCGTGCAGAAGCTGAAAATCTCCGGCGCTGAAGACAGAGCATTTGCAAAATGGGCACACAAATACGCCGAATATGCCAGGTATACCTATAATGTACCGATCCTTGTCAAAGCCGTTCCGGTTTTTGTCACGCTGACCGGCATGTTGGGGACTGTATGGCTTTATGCCTGCGCAGCCGCTTCCGGGCTCAGCATGAGCAGCTATATGGCTTTCTCCGCGGCATATGGCTCCATCACCGCCGCAGTTACCGCTTTGTCGGGATCGTTTGACCGGATAATCCAGATCAGACCGCTTTACTCGCTGCTTCGTCCGGTGCTGGAAACCTGTCCGGAAACAGACACCCAGAAACCTGGCGTTGAAAGCCTGACCGGAAGAATCGAGATGTCGAATATTGCTTTCCGCTACAGTGAAAACAGCCCCTATGTGCTTGAAAACCTTTCCGTCAACATCAGAGCCGGAGAGTATGTGGCCATTGTAGGAAACAGCGGATGCGGAAAATCAACCATGATGCGCCTGATGCTTGGGATGGAAACACCGGAAAGGGGATCTGTCTTTTTCGATGATTATGACATAAGCACTGTTGATATCAAGAGCCTGAGGCGGCATCTCGGCGTTGTGCTGCAGGACGGCAAGCTCTTTGCCGGAGATATACGGAGCAACATCACCATTTCCTGCCCCGGGGCTACGCTGGAGGACGCGTGGGAAGCCGCTGAATTAGCCGGGATCGCGGAGGATATCCGGAAACTTCCGATGGGAATGAATACGCTCATTTCCGAGGGCGGGGGCGGCATTTCCGGCGGCCAGCGGCAGCGGATTCTGATCGCGCGCGCAGTCTGCGGGAAACGCCGGATTCTTCTGTTTGACGAAGCGACGAGCGCCTTGGACAACAAAACGCAGAAGCACGTATCCGACGCACTTGCAAAGCTTTCCTGCACGCGGATTGTGATTGCCCACCGTCTTTCCACAGTCAAGCATTGCGACAGGATTCTGATGCTGGATCAGGGAAAGATTGCGGAAGAAGGTACCTATGAGGAACTGATGGAGAAGAAAGGCATGTTTTATAAGCTGGTTAAGCGCCAGCAGCTGGACTTTTGAGAGTTTTTTTGTATTTTTTCTGTATTTTCCCGAAAACGGCAGGAATTTTGGCGGACACTTATTGGACATTTGTTGGACATGTCAATATAAAATGTACCCCGTAAAATAGACGCATGAATTAGCGACAAACCCACTGTGTGGACATTTGAAAAGGTGAAAATCCCATCATATGGACACAAAAATAGCGAAACAGATAGGAAGAACATGGATGGAGGTGAAATACTAAACACGGGAGGCTGAATATCCATGGCAGGAAATGAGTTTAGTCCAGAGGAAGTGAAAATTCTCAACAAGAATCCATACACGCTGAAAGCCACATCGAAACGGATCATGTTTACGCTGGAAGGCAAGAAAAAAATCTTGGCTCTCTATGAAGAAGGGAAAGCAATAACCCAGATTCTTCGTGAAATGGGATATGATCCGGACATGTTAGGGCATCACCGGACCAAAGGCATCATCGCAAAACTCAAAGAACAAGCCGATTCAAAGTACGGACTTCATAATGGGTATGTCAGGCGAACGCCCAAACGGATGACGGCAGAGCAAATTGCTGAGCTGCAGGAAAACCCGGAATCCTATGCCAAGCTTAAAAATGAGGTTATATACCTGCGGGAGGAAGTGGAGTTTTTAAAAAAAGTCTCACAGCAGGTGATCTTGGGAAAGCGAGGCAAATAGCAGTGGGCGTTGAGTCGGCTATCTTTGAGATCATTCATGAATCAATCCGTCATGACGAATCGGTGCTGACAGTGAGTGATTTGTGCGAAATTGCCGGCGTATCCCGGTCAGGATATTACAGATGGGAGGCAGCATCTGGGCAACGGAAAAAACGGGAGGAACAAGACCGGGCGGATTTTGCCTTGATCCTGGCAGCCTACAATTTCAGGGGCTACAAGAAAGGCATTCGCAGCATCCATATGCGGCTGCTGCACATAGGAATCATCATGAACCCCAAGAAAATCCGCCGGCTCATGCGCAAATACAATCTCTTCTGTCCCATACGCAAAGCCAATCCATATCGCCGGATGGCAAAGGCCATGAGAACAAACAATGTAGCGGATAATCTGCTGAACCGGGAATTTGAAAGCCACGGGCCCAGAGCGGTATTGCTGACGGACATTACTTACATCCGGTTTCAGGATGGTTTTCTGTATTTGTCCACGATCCTGGATGCCTATACGAAGGAAGCGCTGGCACACGTGCTCAGCGACAGCCTGGAAGTTGACTTTGTTCTGGAGACGGTTCAGAACATGCAGCGGGATTATGGCGTATCGCTGCAGCAAGAAACGATCATCCACAGCGACCAGGGCTGCCATTATACCAGCATTCGTTTTATGACCCTGGTTCAGGATCTGGGCCTGCGGCAGAGCATGTCCCGCCGGGG
>Ga0079305_1003371_pt1 | contig 10964 bp, 9 predicted proteins | sample LMS_cellobiose_e_FD_79183 | JGI IMG/M metagenome (GOLD analysis project Ga0079305, IMG submission 79183) | Rumen-fistulated moose microbial communities from Alaska, USA - LMS_cellobiose_enrichment | ecosystem: Host-associated > Mammals > Digestive system > Stomach > Rumen fluid ... | reverse complement strand
GGAAGCCGTCCAGAGCGTTAGCGAGGGACGGAATCCCTCCCGGCGCGCTGCTGCTTCGCTCAGGAACCCTCCGGGAGGACAGGGAAGCCGTCCAGAGCGTTAGCGAGGGACGGAATCCCTCCCCATTAACTATTGTATTCTCTCGGCCGCCCGACGTATGCGCTCTGACAGGTCGATGAGCGCTCCGTAAAGCCGGTTCGCTTCCTCCGGTGAAAAACCACCTACACCGCCATTCCCGTCAATCCCATACATTTTGTGCTGAAACCAGGACATAGATTTGTCGAAATAGGTTCGATTCAGCTCCCGCCAGGATATAGCGAGATAAATATCACTCATACGTTGTTTCATATCAGTGATTTGTTCCTGTTTTTGTCTCATTTTTTGATTTCCCATGGCTTCTAAAATAATGTGGTAAAGGTACTATCAATATTGGTACTATCCAAATGCCCCTGCACATTACACCCAAATAAACAGGTGCGATAACCAGCGACATTAAGATGCTGCAAATTTACAATTAATAAATTGCAAATAGAAGGGCGCTGTGAAAAACTATTCCGCCCTGGCGAGGATTTCGCGGGCCAGGGGAACGACCACCGAGTGAAGGACTTTGCTGTTGAGCCGGTGCTCGCCGTCAAAGCGGCTGGCGTGGGCGTAATATTTGCGGAACAGGTCGTAGCAGTTGACCGTGGTGTCGTGGATTCCGAACAGACCGTAGGTGTTTTCGCGGTCGAAGGGAGTGATGCCTTTGAACTGCTGGCGCTCCATCTGGTTGAAATGCTGGATGATCTCGCGGGTGATACGGAATTCCTTCTGGTTGTCCTTCCGGCGGTTCTGAAACTGGTGAACGCCCGTTTTCAACACTTTCGACATGGTGGACATGTTGAAGGAGGGGTTGACACAGATCTTGCGGAAACCGAACATCTGCTGGGCATACATGGCCCCCATCGAGGTGCCGATGATCAGGTCGGGCTGTTCCTCGCGGCAAAGCTGCTGCAGGAAAGGCAGGGCCTCGACGGGATCGACCGGGATATCGGGCGAGATGACCTCGGCCTCGGGCATCATGAGCCGCAGGTTCTCGGCCGTGCCGGTGGCTCCGGAAGAGCCGAATCCATGAAAGTACAAGATCTTATGCATGTCTCTTTTTGTAAAGCTGCCAGGAGTTGATCAGGTTGTGCCAGATGCTGTACATACCGCCGGCCACCGCTGTGACGGGATTCATGAAGGTATAGGCCAGCCAGATGATGAAAATGGTGTTCTTCTGGCCCAGGGCCTGCCCGGCGGTGATCTGGTCGTGGTAGTGACGGCCGATGGACCAGCCCAGGCGGAACTGCAGCAGGCAGCAAAGCAGGGAAACCAGGCCTATGCCGATGATGAACAACGCAGGTACTGTGCTGTGGACGATGGATCGGGTGGTGACTGTCAGAGCCAGGGCCAGTCCGACGGTCCACAGGTAGAAGGCCAGGTCTTTGGTCTTGAGCACCTGCCGATGCAGGCCCGGCAGCAGGTAGCGCACCAGGACGGCCAGGATGAGCGGAACGACCAGCAGGGAGAAGACCTTGGCGATCATGGTGCTGAACGCTTGGATGAAACTGATCTCCACCCCGGGATTGATCATGGGGATGAACAGCGAGGCCACGACGGCGGTCATGATGTTGGCGATCATCGTATAGGTGACGATGGCGGCCATGTTGCCGCCCAGTTTGTCGGTGACCACCACGGCTGCCGTGGCCGTGGGGCAGATGAGGCAGATCATGGCGCTCTCGATCAGTATCTGGAGGTTTTCGGGGCAGTGGAAGAAATGGATAATCAGGGCCATCGAGATGAAAGTGCCCGACTGGATGAGGGCCAGCCACAAATGCCAGCGGCGCAGGCGGATCTTACCCGGATCGACCTTGCAGAACGACAGGAACAGCATGCAGAACAGCAGTGCGGGCTGAATGATGCCCACCGCCCGGTTGGCCACGACGTGGGCTCGGGGACCGAAGGGCAAGGCAACGAACAGGAAATAGGCGGCTATGCCCACAATCATGGACACGGGCAGCGCCCAGTCTTTTAGAAAACGGATTACGCGGTTCATTCGCTCTTCGTGATGGGCAGACCGGCAGGCGTGTCGCAACGTTTCAGCATGAAACCGCCGAGCTGGTCGTTGTCGTCGGGGAGCAGGTGAATGGTGGCTTCATCGCCGGGTTCCCAGTGGAAATAATAGCATTGGACAGTGGGCTCGTAGAATCTCTCCGGATCGAAGAGATCGAAGTGGTGGTTGACGCAAAGGAGGGGCCCGTAGGCATACCAGCTGCCCTGGTAGTCTTTGATGTTTTGCCAGTTGCCGTCCAGCTGTTGGAAGAAATCGTAGGTGTGGTCGTCTTTGAAGACGAAACGGTAGCCTTGGTAGGGTTCGATAGAGGCCACCTCCCAGGCGCCGACAAACAGGCTGTCGCTGCGCCCGACGCGGACAAATTTGCGTTGGAAGGGCTTGCGCCACGACATCTGGTCGATCTGCGAGGTCTTGTATTTTTTGACTGTATAGACCAGGGTGTCGTCATGGACCCGGTTCAACCGGGTTTGGGCGGTAAGCATGTTGGTGTGGTTGAACCGGCCCTTGAGGGTGAGCCGTTGGCCTCTGAGTTGCCAGATGCCGGTCTTGTGGTATTCAATCCATTTGCTGGAGTAGCCGGGCCCGTTCTCACTGACTCGGGCCACAGAGAGTTCGCCATCGGGGTGGAAATCCAACACCATGGAGTGAAAAGGGGAAACCTGTTCGCCTTCCGATTGGCAGAGCAGCCACAGACCCGTCAGTCTGCTTTTTTCTTCTTGCTTGTGGCAGGAAGAAAAAGCTAAAACAAAAATGGCCAGGAAAAGCAGTGTATATCCTTTTTTCATCACGGCATCAAACACCAAAAACAGGGCAAATTTATCGCTATGCTTTGAAATAAAAAAGAAAATGCAGGGGAGAATTTGTGAAAAGCTTCGTAAATAGCGCATTTTCAGAATATTTTTCTGAGCAGGTCGTCGCGCCCCAGGCGACGCAGGCTGCGGATGATTTCCTGGCGGTATTCGGGTTTGTACCAGAAAAAGTATTTGCGCTGGCTGCGTTTCTCGTCCTGGGTCTTGGCCGTGAAGACAGGTTTCATGGTGTAGGGATCCAGCCCCGTGTAGTACATCTCGGTGGCCAGGGTCATAGGAGTGGGGGTGAAGTCCTGTACCTGCTCCAGCTTGAAATTGAGTTGCCGGGTCTTGCAGGCCAGCGCAGCCATGTCGGCCTCGTGGCAGGCCGGATGGGAACTGATGAAATAGGGGATCAGTTCCTGCGGCCCTTTAGCCTTGGGGTCGTGCCGCATGCGCTCCTGTTCGGTGCGGTTGAATATTTCCTTGAAGCGGATGAACTGCTCGAAGGATGGTTTGCGCATACAGTCGAGCACACGGTCTTCGGTATGCTCGGGAGCCACTTTCAGGCGGCCGGAGACGTGCCGGTCGATGAGTTCGCGGATGTATCGGGCGGTGGCGCGGTCCTTTTCACGGGCCTCGCGCAGGAGCTCCGGATCTTGGCGCTGGCTTTCGGTCAGGGCTTTTTCGTTGGAGTGGAGCAGCAGGTCGTAGCGCAGTCCGCTGCCGATAAAACTCTTTTTGATGCCGGGCAGGGCATCGACGGCATGATAGATCTCGAGCAGCGGCCGGTGATCGACATCGAGATTGGGACAGATGCCCGGATGCAGGCAGGAGGGGCGCTTGCATTTGCGACAGGCTTCCTGCCGCCGGCCGTGCATGGCGTACATATTGGCCGACGGGCCGCCCAGGTCGCTCAGATAGCCTTTGAAGCCTTCGCTTTGGATGATTTTCTCCACCTCCCTGAGGATGGAGGCCGGGCTGCGCGAGACGATGAATTTGCCCTGATGGGCCGAGATGGCGCAGAAGGAACAGCCGCCGAAACAGCCGCGATGCAGGTTGACCGAATATTTGATCATCTCGAAGGCCGGGATGGTCTTGCCTTTGTATTTGGGATGGGGCAGGCGGGTGTAGGGCAGGTCGAAGGAGGCATCGAGCGTTTCGCTGCTCATGGGAGGATAGGGGGGATTGACCACGACCTCCTGGTCCCCGACCGCCTGGATAAGGGTGGCAGCCTCCATCTTGTTGGACTCTTCCTCAATGTGGCGGAAGTTTTCGGCCTGGCAGCGTTTGCTTTTGAGGCAGTCCTCGTGGCTGTGCAGGCGGATGACATCACGGGTGTCGCCCTGGCCGGCCGGCCGTAGATAGGCCATCTGCGGCCAGGTTTTCATTTCGTCGAAACTGCCGCCCGTGAGCAGGTGGCGGGCCATGCGCTGGAGATTGATCTCGCCCATGCCGTACATGAGCAGGTCGGCCCGGCTGTCGATGAGGATGCTGGGCATCAGCCGGTCTGACCAGTAGTCGTAGTGGGTGAGCCGCCGCATGGAGGCTTCGATGCCGCCGATGACGATGGGCACCTCGGGGTAGAGCCGGCGCAGGATGTTGGCATAGGTGACGGTGGTATAGTCGGGCCGGGCACCGGGCCGGCCGTCGGCAGTATAGGCATCGTCGGAGCGCAGGCGTTTGTTGGCCGTGTAACGGTTGACCATGGAATCCATGCAGCCGGCCGAAATGGCGAAGAAAAAGCGCGGACGCCCCAGTTTGGTGAAGTCGCGCAGGTCGCCCCGCCAGTCGGGTTGGGGCACGAGGGCCACCCTGAGGCCGTTGTGTTCCAGGGTGCGGCCCACCACGGCCGATCCGAACGAGGGGTGATCGACATAGGCATCGCCCGAGAACAGGATGACATCGGCCTGGTCCCAACCGCGGAGGTCCATTTCTTTTTTGGTTGTGGGCAACCAATCGGTCAGCTGGTAGGGCATGGCTATCTGAATTCTACGACGGTGATACCGCTGCCGCCCATTTGGACGTGCTCGTCGTGGTAGCTGACCACTTCGGGCAGGGTGGCGACATATTCACGGACCAGCTGGCGCAGGGCACCGGTGCCGGTCCCGTGCAGGATGCGGACTTTGGGGGCTCCCACCACGACGGCGTCGTCGAGGTAGTATTTCAAGGTCTGGAGGGCTTCGTCGGCCCGCAGGCCGCGCATGTCGATCTCGGGGCTGAAATGCGTGCTGATGCGGTGCACTTCCTCGCTGGTGCGCAGTCCCAGCCCTTGCCAGGATTTTTGCTTGGCGGCAGGTTCCTGGGCGGTGGCTTTGCCCTTTTCCAGCTGGCTGAGGCTGACGCGCGTCTTCAAGCTGTCGAACAGCACGACGGCCTTGGTACCTTTGATTTCGGAGATGACGCCCTGCACTTCCTGGCCTTTGAGGTGGACCCTGTCGCCGACTTGCAGGGGCTCGGCGGCCTGTTTGCGGACGGGCTGCGACGGCGTGCCCTCATTTTGCCGGCGCACCTTGCGCAGTATTTTCTCCTCCTGGCTCTTGGGCATGCGGTAGCGGCCTTTGTCGCGCTGGGCACGGGCTTCGAGCCGGGCTTGCTCGCGCTGCTGGGCCTGGTCGAGCATCTGGTCTTTGAACTCGCTGAGCTGGCGGCGCAGGTGGCGGGTTTTCTCTTTTTCGGCCTGTGATTCCTTGATGCCTCGGATGGTGTTTTCGATCTGGGCATTGGCCTGGTCGAGCATTTCCTGGGCCTCGCTCTTGGCCTTCGACAGGATTTCCTTGCGCTGCTGCTGCACCTGGGCCAGGTCGGCCTGGTATTGCTCGGTGAGCCGGCCCAGGTCTTTTTCCATCTGCTTGACGCGGTCGCGCTTGTTCTCCCAGTAGCGTTTGTCGCGGGCGATGTCCTGCAGGTGCTTGTCCATGTCGATGTAGTCGTTGCCGACCAGCTCGGAGGCTTCGTGGATGATGTCCTCGGGCAGGCCGATCTTGCGGGCGATCTCGATGGCGAAGGAACTGCCCGGCCGGCCGATTTCCAGGCGGAAGAGCGCCTGCATCTGGTGCCGGTCGTAGAGCATGGCGCCGTTGACGATGCCCTCCTGGTCCTGGGCGAAGTGCTTCAGATTGTCGTAGTGGGTGGTGACCACGCCATAGACCTTGCGGCGGTTCAGGGCGTCGAGGACGGCCTGGGCGATGGCTCCGCCGATGCGCGGTTCGGTGCCGCTGCCCAGCTCGTCGATGAGCAGCAGGGTGCGTTGCTGGCTGTTCTTGATGAAGTATTTGATATTGAGCAGATGGGAACTGTAGGTGCTCAGGTCGTTTTCGATGGACTGCTCGTCGCCGATGTCGATGAAGATATGTTCGAACAGGCCGGTGACCGAACTTTCGGCCAGGGGGATCATCAGGCCGCATTGCAGCATGTACTGCAGCAGTCCGACGGTTTTCAGACAGACGGACTTGCCGCCTGCGTTGGGACCGGAAATCAGGATGATGCGTTGTTTTTCGTCCAGGCGGATATCGAGCGGGACCACTTCTTTCTGCTGTTTTTTGAGCGAGAGGCTGAGCAGGGGATGGACGGCCTGGTCCCATTTCAGGGCCACGCGGTCTTCCAGGACCGGCCGGATGGCGTTGAGACTCAGGGCCAGGCGGGCTTTGGCCTGGCTCAGGTCGATGAGCGCCAGAAAAGCGTGGGCGTCGGCCATGGCGGGTGCCAGCGGCCGGATGGCGTCGGTGATGGCTGTCAGGATGCGGATGATCTCGCGTTTTTCCTCGGCTTCCAGCTCGCGGATGCGGTTGTTGGCCTCGACCAGTTCTTCGGGCTCGACATAGACGGTCTTGCCCGAGGCCGACTCTTCGTGGACGATGCCTTTGATCTTGCGTTTGAAGGCCGGCGACACGGGGATGACCAGGCGGCCGTCGCGGAGGCTGGGGCTCAGCCCCTTTTCCACATAGCCCTCGTCCTGGGCCTGGCGCAGGAGGATGTGCAGGCGACGCGAGATGCCGGCCGTGGTGATGGACAGCTGTTTGCGGATGGCGGCAAGCTCGGGCGAGGCATGGTCCTGCACATGTCCGAATTTGTCGAGTATCTGGTCGATGCGGTCGACAATGTCGGGAAAAACGGCCGTCTCAGAAGCGGCTTGCTGTAACCGGGGATAGGGACTGGGCTGGCTGTCCGGGTCTTCTTTGATGAAAAAGCGGACCACGCGCTGCAAACTGTCCAGGCTGCGGCGCAGGTCGAACAGCTCGCCCGTGTCGAGCCAGGTGCCTTCCACCCGGATGCGGCTCAGGGCCGGACGCAGGTCGAACAGTTGCAGGTCGGGGAAATGCTCCTCTTCGCGGAGTATCCTGACGAATTCCGCCCCCAGGTCGAGCTGGCGGCTCACCTCGTCGAAGCGATGGCTGAATCCCAGGCTGTCGGTCAGCTGTTCGCCCAGGCTGCTGAGGCAATATCCCTTGAGCAGGTGGCGGATCTGGTCGAAGCCGATTTTCTCTTCAAAATTCTGCGGATAGGTCATCGCTTGCTTTTTTGATTTGCAAAAGTAAGGAATTAATTTATACCTTTGTCTCCGCATTTAATCATAAATCCGTTAAATCTTTAAGAGATGAAGAAACTTACTGTATTACTGATGTTTGCTGCCCTGGCAGGAACCATCATGGCCCAGGATGCCCCGGTTTTGTCTGATGCCCTGAAAGCAAAGAATGCAGGTAACGAGGCATACAACAACAAAGATTATGTATCGGCTATCAGCAATTACGAAATCTATCTGAAATCCGGAGAAGAAGGCGTCGAAGACGACATCTACACCCTGAATCTCTACGAGATGAGCTTCTATTATGCCGGCAACGCCTTCCTTCGCGAGAAGAACTACGAAAAGGCTTACGAATACTTCCAGAAGTTCCAGGCCTTGGGTCGTGCCGACACGCCCACCGACTGCCGTTTCATCTACAATTTCGCCAACACGGCCAAGCAGCTGGACAAGGACGAGGAAGCTTTGGCGCTCTATCAGAGATGCATCGCCATCAATTGCAACAAGGATGCTTCGATGTATGCCATCGCCCAGATGTATCGCCAGGCCGGCGTCATGGACAGCATGACCGTCTATCTGGAAAGAGCTTTTGAAACCATTCCCCAGGCTGAGAACAAATACTATTCCAGAATGCTTCAGATGTGGCAGATCCAGCAGTTGAAAGAGGCTACCGACGTGATGAAGAATGCCCAGGAATGGTCGCAGAAGGCTGCCGGTACCGATGTCAACACCTATCTGACCAACATGGGCAAGGCTGCCGACTACTACAAACAGGCCATCCCGATGTACGAAGAAGTGCTGAAGTACGAAGGCGTGGACGACAAGACCATCGCCAACGTGGCCAAGGCCAAGAGCAGCATCGATGTCTGCAAGCAGAGCATCAGCTCGTTTGAATCTTACAAGAAAACCATCAAGAGATAAATATCCGGTTTAACTTATCGCGCCTTGGATGACAGCATCCAAGGCGTTTTTCTTTTGTGTTAGCATGGCTGTTGGCAATTATTGTTATGAATATCCGCATCCGGCGGTAACGGCCGATTGTGTGGTCTTCGGCTGGGACGGACGTTCGCTGAAGGTGCTGCTCGTCAAGCGCGGCAACGATCCTTTCCGGGGGTTCCGGGCCTTTCCCGGCGGTTTTATGAATATGGAGGAGAGCACCATCCAGTGTGCCGCTCGCGAATTGGAGGAGGAAACGGGTCTGCACGGCCTGCCTCTGGAGCAGTTCCATGTTTTCTCGGTTGTCAACCGCGATCCGCGCGAAAGGGTGGTGACGGTGGCCTATCTTTCCCTGGTGCGTCTTGGTGACTACGATCCCCATGCCGGCGACGATGCCGCCGATGTCCTCTGGGCTGAGGTGGACAGGCTTTCGGTATTGGCTTTCGACCATGCCCGCATGATGCGTCTGGCCGTGCGTCACCTGTGGCGCAAGCTGCACCTGGCCCTGGCCGGGATGGATTCCTGCGAGGAATACCAGCTGGACGATACCGAGATCAGGCAAGTCTATAACAAGCTGGGCCGTCTGATGGCCAAATACAGCCTGACGGAAAAAAACGACCTGTCGGCCGATTAATCCTGCACAAAATCGAAAAAAAGCAGAGGGCCGCATCAACCGATGCGGCCCTCTGTGCTGTTTTTTGGGTGAAGTCCCTGCAAGGGGGCTTTCAGTATCCTGTTACTGGATTTCGATGGTCTTGACAGCGTGGGCTTCCTTGACTTCTGCCTTCTTGGGGATGTTGATTTCAAGCACACCGTTTTCTATCTTGGCCGAGATGGCCTTGCGATCGGCGTCTTCGGGCAGAGCCAGGCTCTTGGCAAACTGCGAGTAGCTGAATTCGCGGCGCAGGTAGCGACCCTTCTTGTCGTTTTCCTTCTTCTCTTCCTTGTGTTCCATGGAAACAGTCAGGACGTCGTTTTCATCGATTTTGATGTTCAGGTCGTTCTTGCTCATGCCGGGAGTGGCCAGTTCAACAAGGTATCCGTCTTCATTTTCCCTGACGTTGACGGCGGGCGTGCAGGTAGTCTTTTCGTTTTCCATCCAGGTGTTGTCGAACAAATCGTTCCACATGAATCTCGGGAACCATACCGGGTTCTTGGTAAGCATCGTAGTCATAGTAGTAAGTTTTTATAGGTTACACATTTTATTTTATTTGTCTGTTGCCGGACTTCGCTGCGGGTCGGCCTTCGGGGAGGCTTTCCCGGGTTTTCCGTTCCGGACGTCCTGATAATAGTCAAATGTGATGCCAAGGCCTTTATAGTGACAAAGTGACATTAAGATATTGTATTACAATGACAAAATGGCATTATTGAGAAAAAAGATGCCAGATTTTGTCGGATGAGAAATAATCCATACATTTGCAGCGAAAATACTCCTGAGCGGACTCTTCTGTCCGCAGGCATTATCAAAAACCTTTTTATTTTATTTATGCCCAACTTCAATATTGTGCAACTCAGAGAAAAGAGTCTGCAGGAACTTGTTGAGTTAGCCAAGTCCATGAACATCAAGAAAGCAGATTTTTCTTCCAAAGACAACCTTGTTTATTCCATCCTTGACGAGCAGGCCCTCCAGGCCGCCAACCGCAGCGCCGTGCAGCCTCGTGAGGCTAGTGCCGAACCGCGCCGTCGCGGCCGTCGCCCTGCCAAGGAAAAAGAGGCGATGGCAACCAGCCATCCCGATATCCTGCCTCCTGTACAGCAGGCCGAAGAAAAAGCCGACGCCCAAGAGGCAGAAGCTGCCAAGCCCCGTCGGGGTCGCAAGCCCGGTTCCAAGAACAAGAAAAAGGAGGCCGCTCCTGCGACTGAAAACGCTTCGGCTGAGGTCGCCGCTCCGGTACAGCCCGCCACGGAAAAGCCTGCCGAGGCAACAGCCGCCGAACCGGCCCAGGAACAGCCGCGTCGTCGTGGCCGTCGTCCGCGTATCGACAAGACGCGCAAGCCGGAAGGCCCTGTCGCCGAACCCGCTGCCCAGCCTGTCGAGCCGGCCGTGGAAAAACCTGTCGAGCCGGCCGCTGTGGAGGAAAAGCCGCAGCTTGAACCCGTCAAGACACCGGCTCCGGAAGCCAGACCCGCAGCCCCTGCCCCCATGGAAGGCCCTGCCTACCTGGCCGAAGATGCCCTGTCGGAAGCCCGCCGCATGGCCGGTCTGGGACCGAAAGGCCAGGACCGCCGCCAGCGCCATCAGGGTGGGACGCCCAATTTCAACGCCAATGTGAACAACCCCAACAATCCGATGTACAACCCCAACTACAAGGCCCAGATGCGCCAGGCCCGCCTGCAACAGCAGCAAGCCCAGCAGCAGGCCCAGGCCGAGGAGGACGGCTTCGATTTCGAAGGCATCCTGATGGGCAGCGGTTGTTTGGAAATCATGCCCGAAAACTACGGTTTCCTGCGTTCATCGGAATACAACTACATCTCTTCGCCCGACGACATCTATGTCTCCCAGTCGCAGATCAAGCTTTTCGGCCTGCGCACCGGTGACATGGTGATGGGACCGATCCGTCCGCCCAAGGAAGGGGAGAAGTATTTCCCGCTGGTCAAGGTCGACAAAATCAACGGCCGAGAT
>Ga0079305_1003370_pt1 | contig 10964 bp, 11 predicted proteins | sample LMS_cellobiose_e_FD_79183 | JGI IMG/M metagenome (GOLD analysis project Ga0079305, IMG submission 79183) | Rumen-fistulated moose microbial communities from Alaska, USA - LMS_cellobiose_enrichment | ecosystem: Host-associated > Mammals > Digestive system > Stomach > Rumen fluid ... | reverse complement strand
GTCCCAGGAGAGCCGCACGCCCAGCAACGCGGTGCTGGGCATGAATGAAATGGTGCGGCGGGAGAGCGCGCCGGCTGGAGGGCGATCCTCCGCTGACCGGTACTCGGCCGCCTTTGACCGCATCAACGCCTACGCGCGGGATATTGAGAGCGCCGGAAGCAGCCTGCTCTCCATCATCAATGATATTCTGGATTTTTCAAAGATCGAGGCCGGTCGGCTGGAGATTGCGGAGGGGGATTATCGGCTCAGCGCTCTGCTGGGCGACGTCAGCAGCATGATCTTCTTCCGCGCCAGGGACAAAGGGCTCAGCTTCAAGGTAGAGGTGGACGAGTCCGTTCCGGACGGTCTGTACGGAGACGCGTTTCGCATCCGGCAGGCGCTGACCAACATCCTGGGCAATGCAGTCAAATATACCGACTGCGGCGGCATCTGTCTGAAGGTCAGCCGGGCGGCGGGAGAACTGGAGGTCGGAAAACCCGTCACGCTGGTGATGGCGGTGTCGGATACCGGCATCGGCATCCGTGAGGAGGACATTGGCAAGCTGTTTACGAAATTCCAGCGCGTGGATCTGAAGCACAACAGCACCGTGGAGGGGACCGGCCTCGGCCTGGCGATCACCCACAGCCTGGTCTCCATGATGGGCGGAGAGATCCGGGTGGAGAGCGTCTACGGAGAGGGCTCCATCTTCACGATCACGCTCCCGCAGCGGGTGGAATCCTGCGCTCCGGCGCAGCGTTTCCTGACGGAGCTTAAAACCGGACAGTCCGGCGCAAAGGACTATCGGGAATCCTTCCACGCGCCGGACGCGCGAATCCTGATCGTGGACGATACCCAGATGAATCTTGTCGTCGCAACGGGACTTCTGAAGGAAACGGAAATCAAAATCGACACCGCCCTCAGCGGCAGGGAGGCCGTCAAGCTGGCAAAAGCCACCCGCTACGATCTGATCCTGATGGATCAGCGGATGCCGGAAATGGACGGCACCGAGGCCATGCGGCTGATCCGCGATCAGGCGGACGGATGCAACGGAGCTACGCCCGTGATCTGCGTGACGGCGGACGCCGTCATCGGCGCGCGGGAACGCTATCTGGCGCAGGGGTTTACGGATTATCTCACAAAACCCATCGATTCCGATGCCCTGGAGAAAATGCTGGTGAAATACCTGCCTCCGGAAAAGGTGGTCGTGCTGCACACAGAGGAAGCCGCCGCACAGGAGGATGAAACGCCGCAGGACGACGCGTTCGCCTTTCTGCGCGAGGTCGGCGTGGATCCGGAGACGGGGCTTCGTTACTGCCAGGGGGACATGGAGTTTTATGCGTCCCTGCTGAAGGAATATTTGCAAAGCGCGGCGCAGAAAATGCGCGACCTCCAGCAGTATTTCGACGCCGGAGACTGGGAAAATTACGGCGTTCTGGTCCACGCCCTGAAGAGCACCTCCGGTATGATCGGCGCGAAAGGGCTGTCGGAAGCGGCGGCAGCTCTGGAAGCGGCTGCCGAACGGGCGGCGTCGGAAATCATCCGGCAGAGGCACGATGAGATGATGCAGCAGTATCGCAGCCTGACGGATTCCCTGGCGATCCATATGGATGCTGCGGAACAGGACCTGGGATCCGATGAGATAATGGAATTTCTGCCGGAGTGATTCGACGCCTGTTTCATAAGCACGATTTTAAGCAAAAAAGGCCTGTCGCAAAATGCCAAACCATCCCGTCATTCCGAACCAGTACCGCAGTACTACGGTGTATAAGCTTGTGGGACCAAATCAAAGATTTGGACACGCACTTAAGGTGTGGAAATCCGTCCTCCCGCAAGGGGGCAACGGATTGCCGCGGCCCCTTACGGGGCCTCGCAATGAAAGAAGGAGCATTTTGCGACAGGCCCTTTACAAACCAAACAATCCAGGTCCTATTGATTTCTTTTCATGGCGCATCGCCTCCTGACTTATGCGATTTTACGGGTACGGCGTCAACCCGGCATCTGCTATTTATATGCTGTAAAGCAAAATGGCCGCGAAAAAAGTGCATGGCCATTTGCCTGATGCGTCACGCCAGGCCCCTTGAGACCAGCCAGGCCTCGATGTGGTCGGCAATCTCCCTGTTGTTGAGCTCCTGGAACAGGAAGTGGCTGTTGCCGATGAGCCCGATCTTCGGCAGGTCGATCACCGTGGCATCGCCGCCGTCGGCGTTGTACTGCTCGACAAAGGCGACGGCTCCGTCCCGGATGCCCCGCCAGAAATTAGTTGACATAATATCAAAAGGTCCGTTGTCGATGTAATCGCCGAAGTAGAAGATGATGGGGACCTTCGCCTCCAGCAGGGCGTTGTATTGCGCGCTGCCGATTTGGGGCGCGCCGCCCGGCTCAACGGCGATGATGGCCGCCACGTTCTCCATGTCCACATTCCAGCCCACAGCGCCGCCGGCGGAATGGGTGATGAAGATGGACTTGCAGCCGGTCATCTCCTGCACATCCGCGAGGACTGCCGTCAGCGCCGGGACCTCCGCGCCGTTGGACGCGCCGGTGTTGGGCGTCGTCTGGCGGAAGAACTGGTTCTGAGCCTCGTCCCCCTCCGGGAAGGCGGAGCCGGTATACAGCTCCGGGGCTACTCTGCCGATGCGGAAGTGGGTGTACCACGCCTGGTCGCCGGGCTTATAGTCCTTGGAGTCCGCCGCCCAGGCGTCCAGAAAGCCGTCTTGGGTCATGGTCACGGCGGCGCCCGCCTTGCCGCGGTGGGGCTGATCCACCAGGAAGGCTGCATGGCCATAGCGCAGGAAAATGCTGGACCAGCCCTCTCTTCCGTCCGGCGTGGTCATCCAGCCCATGCGGGACTGCCCTCACAGCGCCAGAGCATAGCGGCGATCTGCTCCCGGGACACGGGATCGGACGCGTCGAAGCTGCCGTCTGCGTAGCCGTTGACGATCCCGGCCCCGGCGGCCCAGTCCACGGCGGGGTCATTCTGCACGTCAGTAAACTCAGCGCCCTGCGACGCCTCCGGCCGCCCCGCCGCGCGCCAGAGCGCCGCAACGATCGTCAGGCGGTCCGCGGTCTCCCCCGGCGGCGTCCATGAGTCCGTTCTCCACCGCGTAGGCCGCCGCCTCATCATACCATGCCGCGGCTGCCGCCGGAGAGATCGGCGCGCAGCACAAAAGCACTGTCCACGCCAGCGCGACAGAGATAAGCTGTCTCATATGCTTCATCGTAAAACCTCCATACTGTTCATTTGTTCGGCGGCAGGGCCCGGAAGGGCCCTGCCCGTTGCTTATCTGCACGCCTCAAAAATATGCAGGACGTCCTCGTGGGTCAGGCGTCCGCAGCAACCCGGCGTCAGCATGACGCTGTCCGCGATCTCCTTCCAGGGCAGATCGTCGGGGATCCCCAGCTCCCGGAAGTTGGAGGGCATGCCGATCTCCCGGATAAAGGCCTCCAGCGCGCCATGCCCTCCGCCCGCTTCCTTCTCCAGCACGACCTTTCCGACTTTGGGGAGATCGTGGGCAACACCTCGCTGCCTTCCTTCGCCACGAATCTGACGCTGCCACTGCGGACCGGAACGGGAAACCGCGTTTTCGTGCCCTTTTCCGATCCGGAGGCACAGTGCGCTTTTACCTGGTCTGCCGCACGACGGATCGCGCGCGGGTGCAGAAGCTTCTGGGGATGTAGTATGAAAACGAAGGGCTGCGCATGGCGGCAGACGCCAATCATCTCCTCCCGCTGCCGGGACATAGTCCACGGCAACACGCCGGAGGAGGTGCGTTTTGGAAAATTTATCCGAAAAACAGAAAGACTGAAAATCCCGCTCCGGCCGCCAAGTGGCTTTTGGAGCGGGATTCTCTATACAAAGCCTTTCTTTTTCGCTTGCGTTCACCGGGCGGAGAGGATCCACTCCACCTCCCGGAGCTGGTCCGGCGTGTTGACGCCGATGATCTCCCGGCCCAGGTCCCGGCGGCAGACGCCCACCTGCAGGCCCCTCTCCTGCATCAGGGCGGGGGCGTCGGTGAGGTAATACTCCCCCTGGGCGTTGTCGCTGCGCAGCAGGCCCAGCACGCTTTTCAGCGCTCGGGCGTCGAAGACGTAGACGCCGCTGTTCAGCTCCGTGATGTGTTTTTGCGCCTCTGTGGCGTCCTTTTCCTCCACCATACCGGTGAAATGGCCCGCCGCGTCCCGCAGGATGCGGCCGTAGGGGAGGTAGACGTCCGCCTGACCGCTGAGGATCGTGCAGGCGTTGCCTGCCGCCTCGTGGGTCCTGCAGAGCTCCAGATAGGTCTCCCGGCGCAGCAGAGGCATGTCGCCGCAACAGACCAGCACGTTTCCGGCAAAGTCTCCCAAGGCCTCGAAAGCGCTCATGACGGCGTGGCCCGTGCCCAGCTGCTCGCGCTGGACGGCGAAGCCGTAGCCGGGGAAGGCCTCCTCCACGTATTCCCGTTTGTAGCACACCACTAGGATGCAGTCCTCCGGCGGGATGAAGTCCAAGGCCGCGAGCACGTAGTGCAGCAGCGGCCGCCCCAGGGCCCGGCGCATGACCTTCGGCAGAGCAACGCCCTCCGTCTGCATCCGCGTGCCCTTGCCGGCGGCCAGGACGACGGCCTTCAACGCTTTTTCCATGGACAAAACCTCCGAAAAATCAGATCTCGCGCTCAATGAGCAGATCATATTTGTTGGCGTTCAGGGAGCTGAGCAGGCTGCTCAGATTGCGCTCGGTGGTGTCCGAGCAATCCAGCCGGACGTGGAGCGTCCGCTGGGCGGCGGAGATCCGGCTCATGGTCTGGGTGGCGGTGAGTCCCCGAGCATCCAGGTCGCAGCCCATAAAGCGCAGGCCCGTCTCCTCCGCCAGGGCGCGGCAGGGGGGCAGACTGTCGCCGGAGGCGGAGAGGAGCACCGTGCAGAGCTGCGCGGCGTCCAGCAGCAGGGCGGACGCCTCCGTGTACTGGTCGCCGTCGGCGCACCACAGGCCGACGGTATGGCCGCTGCCGTAGATGCGCCGGACGGCATCCGGCGACAAGGCGATGTCCTCCGCCCGGAGATAGAAAGCGGCGCGGACGCCATAGCGCTCCAGCGTGTCCAGCAGCGAGTCCCCGGGCAGGCCCTCAAAGCTGAGATACACGGAATAGGTCACCTCCGTCCCGGGCGAGGGGGAGGCGGAGGGCGCGGCCGAGGGGGAGGGAGACGGCGTCGTCTTGGGGACGAGCGAGGCGATATAGCTCTCATACCGGGGCTGCATGATGCTGGCGGCTGCATTGGGGAATTCCGCGTCCGTTAAGGTGGCGCGGCTGTCCGTGATGCGCAGGATGTCCCCGTAGCCGATGCCGTTGATATAGGACCAGCTCAGACCGAAATAGTTGCACACGAAGGGGACGGAGACATAGATGACGCCGTTTTTGTTCACGGTGCTGGTGACATAGTAGTTGTCGTCGCCGTCATAGACCCGGCCCGAGGAGAGATCAAAGTAGAGCTGCTGGTCCGAACGATAGAGGGAGATGGTGCTGCTTCCGGGGAAAGAGGAGGAGTAGATCCGGAAGGTGGAGAACACCGTATAGGGCACATAGGCCGAGCCGTAGAAGTAGGGGGCCAGGCCCAGGTCCATCACCACGTCGTTCAGGGCCAGAAAGCACACGTCGGACGCAGCGGCGCCGCCTGTGGCCAGCGCACAGAACGCCGCGGCGATGAGCAATATGGTCAAAGCACGTTTCATGGGACTGCGCCTTTCTTCCAAGAATGTTGTTGCTTTCAGTTTAGCACATTTCCGCCAAAGAGGCAATGCGGAAAAATGTAAAAGAAACTTGACAACCGAAGGCGCTTGTGCTATTCTAGTGATGTAAAGGAAACTTTACACAACGAATGGAGGGGTGAGCGGTGAAAAACAACGTGGAGGCGCTGCGCCGTGCCCGGGGTCTGAGCCAGGAGGCGTTCGCCAGAGCTCTCCGGGTTTCTCGGCAGACGGTCAGCTCCATCGAGAACGGGAAATACAACCCCTCCCTGGAGCTGGCCTTTGCCATCGCGGCGTTTTTTGAGCTGCGCATTGAGGAGATCTTTGCGCCGGAAGGGAGCGGAAACAATGAAAAGGAGTAACCTGATCGTCGGGATCGTCTATTTTCTGATCGGGGCGGCCTGTCTGGCCGCAGCAAAGCTGACGGAGACGCGGCTGGAGAGCCTGCTCTGGGGCTTTTCCGGGGCGGGGCTCTGCAGCGGGACCGTGGTCATCTGCCGGTATTTTTACTGGAATGCCCCGTCCAACCGGGAAGAGTACGCCGAGCGCCTGGAAAATGAGCGCATCGAGCTGCATGATGAGCTGAAGCAGCATCTGCGGGATCGTGCCGGACGCTATGCCTATCTGATGGGGCTTTGCGTGTCGAGCGTGTCCATCATGGTCTTTGCCGTGCTGGGTATGCTGGAACTGGTGCCGGAGGGGAAGATTTTGATGCTGTACGCCGGCGGCTACATGATTATGCAGCTTGTGGCGGGCTGGGTATTTTTCCGGAAGCTTTTGGAAAAATACCAATGAAAAAATAGAAAATGCCTCTTGACAAGCGCCGGGCTTTGATTGTATAATGAGCAAGCGCTTGTGGCCCAGTAGTTCAGTTGGTTAGAACGCCAGCCTGTCACGCTGGAGGTCGACGGTTCGAGCCCGTTCTGGGTCGCCATACGCTGCTGTAGCTCAGTAGGTAGAGCGCATCCTTGGTAAGGATGAGGTCGGCAGTTCGAATCTGCCCAGCAGCTCCAGAAAAAACGACGTGTTTCGACACGTCGTTTTTTGTTGGCCGCGCACGGCGCGGGAATCCGTACTCCTTTTTAGAACGCTTGAAGATAAAGGAATTTACGGATTGCCACACCAGTGACATCGGTCACTGGTTCGCAATGACAGCAGAGATATACCTCTTATCTTAACGACATTGCCTGTCAGGGGGCAGGTTTTTGACATGCCGCAACTCAAAACGCTGACCCTTGTCTACATGGGCGAGGGCCCGCGCGGAGGCGGAGAATGGGCGGCTGCATGACAAATTCGATATTATGTAAACTCAGAAAAATACCCGGGCGCATACCGTCCGGGTATAATTCATAATTATGATCAGATCATCAGAAAAAATAACGGCTCTGCCCGGAAAGACCTGCGGGGAATGGAAATAAGTTATTCTTGAATAACCGGAAAACGGCGTGCTATAATCGCACGGGTGGGGGAGAAAAGTTTGTATTATGTAAACTGATCTCCTGTCAAAAAATTGGCAAATCGCCATAATTCCGATTTTGTTCAACGGGAGCGGCGGTACTTTGTGAGTTTACGACAATTTCGTTCAGATTTTTCCTAAATTGTAGACATTTTGTGAACTTTGTAGTATATTTAATCTGTATTTCTTTGGACTTGGAAATTCTTGTATCAAGAAGAGGTGAGCACATGTCATTCAAGTTCTTCGGCGGCGTCCATCCCAATGACAAAAAGGCGCCCGCCAACAAGGCTGCAGTGACGGTGATGACCCCCCCGAAGCAGGTCGTCATCCCCATGTCGCTGCACATCGGCGCACCCTGTCAGCCCACCGTCGCAGTGGGGGATGAGGTGAAGCTTGGCCAGAAGATCGGCGACGCCGCGTCTCCTGTGTCCGCGCCGATCCATGCGTCCGTCTCCGGAAAGGTCGTGGCCATCGAGCCCCGGCTTCACGCCAACGGCAGCATGGTCAACTCCGTGGTCATCGAGAATGACGAGCTGTACACGCCCAGCGAGACCATGGTCCCCGCTACGGCCGAGCAGCTGGAAAATCCCGACGAGATCGCGAAGCTGATCCGCGAGGCCGGCATCGTGGGCATGGGCGGCGCCACGTTCCCCACCGCGTTCAAGATCACCAGCGGCAAGGGCAAGGTGGACACCGTCATTATCAACGGCGCGGAATGCGAGCCCTACATCACCAGCGACCACCGCACCATGCTGGAGCATCCCGACGAGGTGCTGGGCGGCATCGCCCTGATCATGAAAGCCTGCGGCGTGGACAAATCCACCTTCGCCATCGAGGTGAACAAGCACGACGCCGTCACCCTGCTGCAGGAGCGTAATCCCGCCGGCAGCGGCATCGAGATCCTGGAGCTGCCCTGCCGTTACCCCCAGGGCGCTGAAAAACAGCTGATCCAGACCGTCACCGGCCGCGAGGTGCCCCCCGGCGGCCTGCCCGCCCACGTGGGTTGCGCCGTGTTCAACACCTTCACCGCCTACTCGGTCTACCGGGCTCTGCACGAGGGCCGGCCCGCCATCGAGCGCGTCGTCACCGTCACGGGCAGCGCCATCGCCGAGCCGAAGAACCTGCTGGTGCCCGTGGGCACCCCCGTGGAGTACGTCATCGAGCAGGCCGGCGGCTTCGCCAAGCCCGCCAAGAAAGTGCTCATGGGCGGCCCCATGATGGGCAACGCCCTCTACGACCTGTCCATCTCCGTCACCAAGGGCACCAACGCCCTGACCTGCTTTGCGGAGGATGAGGACCAGACCGTAGAGAATCCCACCTGTATCCGCTGCGGCAAGTGCGCCACCGTCTGCCCCATGCGCTTGCTGCCGGTCTACCTGTACATCGCCAACCAGAACAACGACCTGGAGGGCCTGGATAAATACCACGTGCTGGACTGCATCGAGTGCGGCGCCTGCACCTACAACTGCCCCGGCAGACTGCATCTGACCCACGCTTTCCGCACCGGCAAGGCCAAGATGCAGGCCAAGATGGCCGCGGACAAGGCCAAGGCTGAGGCCGCCAAGAAGAAGGCGGAGGAAGAGGCCAAGGCCAAGGAAGAGGCCAAAAATGGAAAGGAGGAGAAGAAATGAACGAAATGCCCAAACTCACCGTATCCTCCTCTCCCCACATCCGCGCGGCGCAGAATACGGCGAGCATCATGCGGGACGTCATCATCGCCCTGCTGCCCGCCATGGCGGTGGGCTGCGTGATGTTCGGCCTCAACGCCCTGCTGCTCATCTGCGTGTCCGTGGTGAGCTGCGTGTTCTTTGAGTGGGGATACCGCAAGCTCATGAAGAAGAGCAATACCATCTCCGACTGCAGCGCCGCCGTCACCGGCGTGCTGATGGCCTGCTGCCTGCCCCCCGCCGCGCCACTGTGGCTGCCCATTATCGGCGCATTCTTCGCCATCGTCATCGTCAAGCAGCTCTATGGCGGCATCGGCAAGAACTTTGTCAACCCCGCCCTGGCGGCCCGCGCCTTCCTGTTCAGCTGGGCCGTTCTGATGACCACCTGGACCGCCCCCAACTTCGTCTACGGCGCCGACGTGGTCACCAGCGCCACCCCCATGTCTTTCCTGCACCAGGGCACTCTGCCCCAGGGCATCAGCTGGCAGGGCGCCTTCCTGGGCACCATCGGCGGCTCTCTGGGCGAGGTCAGCGCTCTGGCGCTGCTCCTGGGCGGCGCCTATCTGGTGTACCGCAAGGTCATCTCCCTGCGCATCCCGGTCAGCTACATACTCACCGTGGCCGTCATCACCCTGGTGTTCTCCAGAGGCAACGACCACATCCAGTGGATGCTCTATAACGTCTTCAGCGGCGGCTTGATGCTGGGCGCCATCTTCATGGCCACAGACTACGCCACCAGCCCCATCACCGAGAAGGGCCAGATCATCTATGGCATCGGCTGCGGCTGCATCACCATCCTGATCCGCTACTTCGGCGGCTATCCCGAGGGCGTCAGCTATGCCATCCTCATCATGAACGTCTGCGTGTGGCTCATCGACCGCTATACGCTGCCCCGCCGCTTCGGCGTGAGTAAGGAGGCTGCGAAATGAAAAATACCACCAGTATGGGTACCCTCGCCGTCATCCTCTGCGCCATCTGTCTGGTCACCGCGCTGCTGCTGGGCTTGGTGAACTCCGTCACCGCGGAGCCCATCGCCGCCATCAATCAGGCCAAGACCGAGGCCGCCATGAACGAGGTTTTGCCCGCCGCCGCCTACGACGAGCTCCAGTACACCGGCTCTGACGGCCAGATCACCGGCATCTACAAGGCCGGGGACGCCGGCTATGTGGTCCAGGTGACTGTCTCCGGCTCCCAGGGCATGATCGACATGGTGGTGGGCGTGGACAAATCCGGCACCGCCACCGGCGTCTCCATCGTCAGCATGAAGGAGACCGCGGGCCTGGGCGACAAGGCCAAGGAGCCCGATTTCCGGGCCCAGTTCGTGGGCACCACCGGTAGCGCCTCCGTCAATAAGGACGGCGGCGAGATCGTGGCGCTCACGGGCGCCACCGTCACCTCCAGAGCTGTCACAAAGGGCGTCAACGCTGCCGTGGCAGCCGCTGCGACCATGGGTTAAGGAGGGTCAAACACATGAACTTTGGAAAACAGTTTAAAGAAGGCCTGATCACCCAGAACCCCGTTTTGGTGCAGCTTCTGGGTATGTGCTCCACCCTGGCCATCACCACCAGCCTCTTCAACGGCCTGGGCATGGGCGTCTGCGTCATCATCATCCTCACCTGCGCCAACATCGTCATTTCTCTGCTGCGCAATATCATCCCCAACAAGATCCGCATTGCCGCCTTCATCGTGGTCATCGCGGGATTCGTCACGGCAGTGGACCTGCTGCTGCAGGCCTTCCTGCCCGAGCTGGCCGAGAGCCTCGGCGTGTTCATCCCCCTGATCGTCGTCAACTGCATCATCTTGGGCCGCGCGGAGGCCTTTGCCTACAAAAACGGCGTGCTGGCCTCGGCCGTGGACGGCATCTGCCAGGGGATCGGCTACACCGTGGTCCTCATCGTGATGTGCGTCATCCGTGAGTTCCTGGGCAGCGGCACCTTCGGCGGCGGCATCCTCAACGGCGGCGCCGGCATCCAGATCTTCCCCGCCGACTACGGCGCCATGCTGATGATCATGCCCTTTGGCGGCTTCATCACCCTAGGCGCCATGATCGCCTTCATGCAGTGGTCGGCCAACAAAGACAAGAAAAAGGAGGATGAAGCGAAATGATGGGCGAACTCACTAAGATCCTTTCCATCTCCCTGGG
>Ga0079305_1003368_pt1 | contig 10972 bp, 9 predicted proteins | sample LMS_cellobiose_e_FD_79183 | JGI IMG/M metagenome (GOLD analysis project Ga0079305, IMG submission 79183) | Rumen-fistulated moose microbial communities from Alaska, USA - LMS_cellobiose_enrichment | ecosystem: Host-associated > Mammals > Digestive system > Stomach > Rumen fluid ... | reverse complement strand
CTCATTTGCTCGGAGATTCCGGCGAAGCGGTTGCCGGGGCGGATGACGCATATGCTTCGATTTATATCGGCGACGGGTACAAGGGAATTCCCTATCTGCGCCACAGCAACACGGCAAATTTCAGTTATGTGGACGGTCACGTCGGGAATTGTGACCGCAACTATTTCAAGATAAAAAAGGCTTTCTGGTACAATCACAACGCGAACGGATTTTTGTATAAACAGATTAAACTCGCCGATATGACATTGGTTGCGCCGTAGCGGAAACCATTGGAATTGCGGCAAAATTGTCACCACCATCAAAAGGAGAAAACTGATGATTCGCAAATTTTTGTATGCTGTCTGCACCGCTCTGGTCTCCACCGGGATGCTCCATGCCGGTTTTGATTCCGCCCGCGACCCGTTTGTCCTCGGTTTCATGGGCATTACCCATTGGCGGGAGACGGATCTGCAGACTTTGGCAAAACTCGGCGTCAACTATATTCACAACTACAGTTCATGGCGCTGGAACGACCCGGAAGCAAGGCTCGACCTTGCCGCCAAATACAAGATGAAAGTGATGTTCGACCTCGGCGCGCACTCGCGTATCAACAAAAAGGAAGATCCCGACTGGGAAAAGAACGTTCCGGCACTCGTGAAACGGCTGGACTCGCACCCGGCGCTGGGCATCTGGTATTTGTGGGACGAACCGGCAACCAGGCGTTTGCCGGAGCTTCGCAAACTGAACACCTTGGTGAAAGCGGCAGGAAAATCCCCCACGGGACTTTGCATGAACGAACGGGAAGAGTATTGGAATACACGCGGATACAGCGATATCTGGATGTTCGACAATTATCCGGTACGGGGAGAAGTTTATCCGGCTGCTCCGCTCAAGTGGCACAGCCGCGCCATGCGCAATGCCGCCGCGAGCTACAATTACAAGGGCACACCCTTTTTCGCGGTGGTGCAGGCGTGCGACTTCAGCTGCTTCAAGTACAATATAAAAAATGAAGAACAACTCAAAAACTTGCGTTTCCCAAACGTCAAAGAGTTGCGTTTCATGCTCTTCTCGGACCTTTGCTATGGAATTCGCGGCTTCTGGTTTTTCTCATATCATCATATGCATTTGGAGCGTGCGGAAGGTCGTGCCTATTTCAACGATACGCTGATCCCGTGTCTTGCGGAAGTGCGCGATTTTCTCAAACTTGTCCCCGACCCGTGGAACGTGACCCTGCGCCACAGCAGCAAACTTGACATTGCCAACAAGGTTTCGTTTGCCTGCTTCACCCGCAACGGACAAAGCACGATTGTTTTAGTCAACGACTCGCCCGAAAAATGCGACCTGAAAGTGGACGGTACGGCATTTCCGGCAATGCCGGTTTCCGGCAAACTTGTGCCATGGAATTTCACCTCCAAGCCGGGCAAACTTGAAAACAAGGTTCTGACTGTCCTGCAGGCGGAACCGTGGGAGGTCTTTGTCTGGCAGGTCAAAAGCAAGGATTGACCATGAAGGAAGCAAGCTCCGGCTACTTCTCGCCATGAAAAATACTCTCAAGCATATCAGACTCGCGCCGCTGCTGGCCGAAGAGATACTCAAGCGGATCTGGAGCGGCCGTTATCCCGCCGGAACTCGGCTCGCCAGCATCCGCGAGCTGCGGAAAGAGTTCCCCGTCGGCAAGCACTCGCTCGAAAGCGCGGTCGCCATGCTCGCGTGCAACGGCTATCTGAAACGCCATGCCGGGCGCACTCCGCTGATCCGGATGGACCGGAGGAGCGGAGTTTACCGGATCGCCATGTGCGACTTTCGCATGCCGGAGCGCCGCACAGTCAGGTATGAGACCTCTCCGCGCAGCTGGCTTTTCAAGGACGCGGTCGCTCAGGCGCTGCGCCGGAGAAACTGTCATTGCGTGTCGATCGGCTCTCCTGAGGAACTTCAGGCGGTTGCGCCGGTTGTCGACGGTCTGATCCAGTTCATCTTCATCGACCGCCCGGTTCCGCCGATATGCGGCTTTGCCGCACCGGTTCTGACCGTCAAAAACACCGTGGAAGAGCCTTTGACGGCCAATACGCTTTACACCGAGCGCGATCAGGCATTGGAAAAGGCCGCCTATTATATGATTTCGCACGGCATCCGGAGTCTGGTTTCGCTTCAGCGCGGCAGCGATCCTCTGCACAATGAGCGGGAAAAACACCTGCGGCGGATCCTCCGGAATTTCGGCTGGTCCGGCAATCCCGTGCAGACTTTGGCGACCGGCGAGGTGATGGAGAAAAATGCCGTCGGTCCGCTGCGGGCTTTTCTGCACAAAAAACCGCCTCTGCCGCTCGGCGTGCTGGCGCAGGGCGACCTGCTGGCGCGCGGCGCGGCCGGGCTTGCCGTGGAAATGGGACTGCGGCTTAAGAAGGACATCGTCATCATCGGCTGCACCGGCATTCCGGAAGCTGCGGACTGGCGGCCTGCCGTCACCAGTCTGACTTCGCCGTTTCAGGCGATGGGGAAGTGTGCGGCGGAGGGGATATTGAGGCTGATCGCGGGGGAAAAGGAACTGCCGCCGCGGATAGTGCACGGACAACTTTTAATCAGGGAAACGTAAGTTCGATATGATTCCGGAAGATTCTCCGCAGGGAGACCTCTCCCTGCGATTCCGCGCGGAACGCCGCGCGATTGCATCCAGCTGCTGCGGCTTCACCGGGGAAGCGGTGCTGACCGAAAGCGCCGTCATCATGCTTTATGCCGGAATGCTCGGCGCGGGCGAGGCCTTGAAACTCCTGACCACCGCGGTGTTTCCGTTTCTGAGCGGACTCCTGATGATCCCGATGGCGTTTCTCGCCTTGCGGGGAACCTGCCGCAGGATGACCGTTTCGGCGACTTTGACCGCGGGCGGAGCGGCGTTTCTGGCGGTGCTGGCGCCCTTTTGCGGAAATTTCCGGGTGGCGGCGTTAAGTTTCGCACTGGTGGTGTTTGCCGTGTCGCTGAGCGGCTTTGTGGCAGGCTGGTTTCCCCTGCTGGACACCTTTCTTCTGCCGGAGCGGCGCACCGTGTTTCTGGGGCGGATGCGTTTTTGCCATCAATCCTGCGCGGTCCTTTTTCTGGTGCTTGCCGGCTGCCGGCTGGGGAGCGAACCGACGCTGGGGCAATTGCAGTCGGTAATCGCGCTGGCGGCGATGATCTTTCTCGGACGGGCGCTTTTCATCGCACTGCTTCCGCGTTTCCGCGAAGAGAAACCCGCGGGACTCGGCCGGCACGACGGCATTCAGACCGCGTGGCGCAACCGCAGGCTCCGGGACGGGGCAGGGTATCTGGCCGGTCTGAATCTGGCTGCTTGCGGGATTACGCCGCTGTGGATTCTTTATCTTCAGAAGAGTGGTCAGCCGGACAATGTCCTGATCTGCATTTCCGCCGCCGCGCTTTCGGGCATGATGCTCGGTTATCTCGTCGCCGGAAAATATCCGGTCAAGGATCATATCCGGATGATGGGCATCCTGCATTGGGCATTGCTGATCCTGACGGCGGTCCTGCTGGTGCTGCCGACGGCGGGAAGCCTGGCGGCCGTCCTGTGCGGGACGGTGCTGGGGGGATGCAGTTTCTGCATCGCACTGATTTCGGTGAACGCCTCGGCGCTGATGCTGGCCGTCGCCCCCCCCGGCAACAAGATCATGGCCATGGCTCTCTTCGGCGCGCTGGGCAATACCGGCATGGGGGCTTCCCGCTGCCTGGGGGCACTGCTGATTCATTCGCCGCTTGCGCTCCGGCTGGAGCAGGGCGGTTTCTGCAACATTTTCCAGCTGACATTGCTGCTGGCGGTGCTGCTGCTGGCAGTGCTGCTGCTCTTCCGCGGCCGGCTCCGGCGCATCGGCGGTTGAGAAGGGCGGCGGTCATTTTTTGTGCCGCTCTGCTCTGTTGCCGAAAAACTTGCATTCCTCCGGGAGTGTGCTATATTATCTTTCAGTGAAAGATGTTTTCATTGAAAACCATTTAAATTGAAAGACAACCCAACGGAGGTGAACTATGAAAAAATGGCGCATTCTCGCCGCGTTCCTTGCGGCGGCCGGAATGCTTTCCGGCTGCACCACGATCCGGGAACTGCCCCGGGAGGCGCGGCAGAGCGAACCGCAGGGAGCCGAATACGATCTGTGCCGGACTCTGCTGATGGCGTTTCTGCGCAACGACGCCAAAACGTTCGTGGCGCATATTTCCCCGGAATCCCGGGAGAAATTCAACGAAAAATCATTCGCCGCCAGCAGAAAGGCGATCACCGACTCCATGGGCGAACCGATCTCCTTCCAATATGTGACCGCGCTGGAACTGACCGCGTTCACGCCGCACGTCTGGAAGATCCGGTTCCGGCGAACCGACGCACGGAGCGGCAGGGAATTCACCAGTGAACTCCTGTTCCGCATTCTGGTCGGCACGCTGGACGGGAAGCCGGTTGTGATCAGTTTCCAGTTTCTGTGACCGCCCGGGCCTTCCGAATTTATGAAGCAACTCAAGGAAACAAGCATGAAAGCTGTCATGAACATCCCAGTGTTCGCACTGTTCGCGGCCGCCGCCGCGGGAATCGCGCTTCCGGTGAGCGCCGAAGAACCGGTGCGCACCATCCATTTGCGTCAGGACGACGCGCAGGTGCGCTTCGAGAGCAAACTTTATCCGCTCAAACACATCTCCGCCGAAGAGATCCTGCCTTTCGTCAATTCCGCCATCCTGCGCTACAACCGCAACTCCACCATCCGCCGCGTCACCGATGAAAAAGGCGGCCCCGGCGCGATCCTGGTCTCCACCGGCCGCGACTTCCTGCCCCGGGTGGACGCCATCGTCGCCGCGCTGGATCGTCCCGGAAAACTTCAGAAACAGCACGGTGACCGCTCTCCGATCCAGGGTACCGGGCTGGCGCGGGTGGCCTATGCGCCGCGCTACCGGGCGGCGGCGGAATTTTCGCGGATCATCGACACGACGCTCGGTTCCAGCGCGGGCCGAGCCTACGTCAACGCCGAAACCAACACCATTTTCTGGCGCGACCAGACCCACAGCGCCAAACGCACCCTCAGCTGGGTGCGGGAACTTGACCGGCCGCTCCCGCAGGTGCGCATCCGCATCAATTATTATGAATTGCGCGACAGCGACCTCAAGGACTGGGGCATGGACTATCTGGCGTGGAAAAACGGCCCCGGCGTCAATCTCTTCAACGTCGGTTACAACGCCGGTCAGATGGCGATCAACGAACTGCTTGAATCGGCGGTTTATGTGACCACCGCCAGTTGGGGGCTGGGCGGATTTTTCACCGCTCCCCAGTTCGATATGAGCTTCATCCGCTGTCTCCAGCAGTCCGGCAACGCCAGCGCCGTGGCCAACGCGACGCTGACCGTCATCAATACTCCGGTGGAAAATGAGGCGGAATTCCGGCTGCTGCGCGCAATTCAGGATCGTCACCCCGAAACCGCGCCGTTCATTCACCGCACCTCCATGTATCCGGAATATCAGAACATCGCCAAAAACACTCTCGGACGCACCTTCGTCGGCAAAAGCTATTATGAGGACGAAGAGGGCAATCAATATCCCGACCCGCCCGCGCTCGAAGTCAAAGTCGTGAATCCTTTCATCTGTTTTCAGGCCAAGGACGGCGACCGCAATGCGCGCGGTTTCCTGCCGACGACGCCGGAATTTTACCGCGCCGCCAACGAACTTGCGGCCAACGGCGGGGTGATTTTCGATTACGCGCTCTATTTCAAGAGCGTGGTCGAACGCGGCAACACCGGCAGTGAACTCAGCAACAGCGCCCTGATCTCCGGCGCCGCGACCCTCGGTTTCGGCCGCGAAAAGGTGCTGGCGGTCTATGAAAAGGAAAATGACGTCGAGCAGACCATCGGGCTGCCGATCCTCTGCCGCATCCCGCTCCTCAAATACCTCGTCAGCACCGTGACCACGATCAAGGAACGCACCTATCTCATCGTGACCGCCGAGGCGGAAATGATCCATCCGGATCATCCGGAAACCAGACCGGTCAGCGAATCGTCGTCGATCGAACGCCGTCCGGAAAAGATCCTGAGAATTCAGCGTTTGGGCAGTGATTCCAATGAGGCGAAAACTTCGGCGCCGGCTGCCAAAACTCCGGAAAACAAGTAACGGGAAGGATAACGGAATATTATGAATATCAAGATGATGAGTTTGGGTATTGCCGCGCTTCTGGCGGGCGCCGGCTGTTCGCAGGTGCCGACGACGGAATTGCGTCCCGAGCCTGCCCGTCCGGACAAAAAGGCCCGGGAAACACGGCAGATTCAGGTGACGCCGCAGGCGATCCCCGGCAAACCGCGTTCCGCCAACAATGACGTGACCGGCGGTTACGCGCCCTCCAACGTGCAGGCGCAGCTCAAGATCGACGTCAAGGAAGGCACCCGCGAGATCAACGTGATCCGCGATACCAGCGACCCCTATGTGATCACCAAGCCCTATGTGCTCAAACATGCCGATCCCTACGCCGTGCGGAGTTATCTCGAAGCGGCGGTCGGCGCCAAAAGCGTGAACGCCAGTCCCGCGCAGGTGACGGCGGTCAAATATCAGGACGGTTCGGGGGTGGTGCTGGTGGCCGCGGAAGAGTACCGTTTTGCCGACTCGGGAGAAGGGCGGGGCATCGACAACATCGTTGCGTCGCTGGACCGCGCCGGTCTCACTTACTTCGCCGACGCGGACGCGCACATCTATTTCCCGCGCATCAGCCGCGCCTCCAATCTGCGCGATATGCTTCAGAAGGTCGGTTCCTCCGAATTGGATGAAGAGTTTGCCGCCAACCCCGCGACCATGCTGGTGGATGCGGAACTCAACGCGCTGATCGTGAAGGCGCCCGCGTGGAAGTGGGCGGAAATGCTGGAAATGCTGAAACTTTACGACAATCCGATCCCGGAAGTGCGCATTTCCTACCGGGTGCTGGAAATTTATTCGGAAAATGACGACCGCATCGGGGTGGACTTCCAGAGCTGGAAGAACAACGACGGCGTGGATCTCTTTTCCGCCGGGACGATCGTGCGCCGTAACTGGGGAACATTCTTCACCAGCGGCGTTCAGAACACCGGCAACAACCGCACCTCCTACTGGAACTTCAATCCCAAGTGGAACAGCCGCTACCTCGACCTGATGACCTCCATCGGCAAGGCGAAATGTCTGGCCGAGGGATCAATCGTGGCGCAGAACCGCAAGACCTCGCAGCTCCAGCTCAATTCGGGGTTCTTCTACGACCGTACCTTTTACAAGGCGGGAGCGCAGACCCTCGCCGAAGGCACGACCGAATTCGTCTACAATGATCCCAATCCGGATACGATCCTGCGCGAATCGCCGACCAAGATCATGCCCGAAGGCACGATCAAGGACATCTACAAAGACCTCGGCGTGGTCTCCTACATCGCGCCTGCCGGTTACACCCGGCGCATGATGGGGACGCAGACCACCACCTTCACCTATTACGACGCGATCGCCAAGGCGCTGAACAACGACAATATGACCAGCGCGCTGTCCAAATACCTCACCGGTTACGTCAAAGCCGACGGCACCGTGACCAGCGGCGCGTATTACAACACCAACTGGAATGCGGCCAACGCCGCGCCGGGCATCATTCACGGCTGGCTTCAGTATCCGATGGTGGTGGACGGCTTCCAGTTCGATCTGAAAGTCACGCCGGTGATCACCGGGCAGGCGGTGCAGGTCAAGTTCGACCTTACGGGCAATTCGCTGCTCGGCTGGAATGCCGACGGTTCGGCGCGGCGCAGTCTCTCGGAAACCTCCGCCACGGTGCAAATCGGGCGGGAAGCGCAGGATTTCGTGATCGGCGGACTGCGCAAATCCGAATCGGTGCGCAGCACGACCGGGCTGCCGTTCTTCAAGGACATTCCGGTGCTGGGGCGGGTGTTTTCGACCGAAAGCGAATCGATCAAGCAGTCGCAGCTGGTGCTGATCGCCCATGTGGAATATGCGCAGCCCGACGACGCGGTCGGCGCGCGGATCCGCGAAGACCTCGGCAAGATCATTCATCAGGTCAACAAGGGCATGGGCAGCAAGGTCGGCAATATGTTCTTCCAGCAGTATTGGCTGGATGACGACCGTGCCGATTGGCATGAACGGCTCGACCAGCTCAGCAAGGAAGTGAACGACAACTATCAGACGGAGCAGTAACGTCATGGCCCGCACTCCGCGTAAAAACGATTCGGCGAAAGTCCCGTTGACCGGGAAGCCGGAAAATGAACTCGACCGGATCGACGTCTTCAAGAAGATGTGCCGGATGCTGGAAGTGAAGCGCAAGGCGTTTCTGGACTCGGCATGGCGGGATTTTTACGCGGATGTGCTGCCGCAGCAGCAGTTCATTCATCTGATGATGCTGCGGTTTTCGCTGCCCTGCAATCTGGCGCGGGTGATGGAACTGACGGGGCTGTCCTCGGCGGGATCGAGTCTGCTGGTCAACAAACTGGTGAAATTCGGCGTGCTGGTGCGGCACGACGACCCGGAGGATCGGCGCAATGTCATCATCAATTTCACGCCGCAGGGGGCGGAGGTCTGCCGCACCGCGGAGGATCGGCTCAACCGCTACATCTACAGTTTTTTTGAAACCTGTCCGGAGGCGGAACTGAAGGTGATCGAGCAGTCGAGCCGCACCATCTGCCGGGTGCTCGACAGTCTGGTATGAATTTTCGGCGGAAAATGCGCGTAAGCGCCTGAAAAGGGACGCCGCCGGCATTCGCAAAACCCGGGGAAGCGATGGACGCATGGGGAGCCGAGGAAGTGGAATCTGGTGCGCGAGAGGGGATTTGAACCCCTACGGATCGCTCCACCGGAACCTAAATCCGGCGCGTATGCCAATTTCGCCACTCGCGCAAACGCTTCTCAATATACACCGTAATTTGCGAAAAGCAAGAGTTCAGTCCCGCGCCGATTTTTCCCGCGACAGCGTTTCCGGCGGCAGGCACCGCACCGCGACCGGATGTTCCGGGTCGCCCGCGACGATGTTGCTGACCGTGTTGTAGGCAAATTCAAGACCGTTGGCCCGGAAGCGCTCCACGATCGCCAGATTGATCTCACTCCGCAAGGACTCCTCCTCCCGGAAGCTCGCCGTTTTGAGCCACATGATGACTTTGAGGTTGAGGCTCGATGCGCCAAGTTCGTCGAAAAAAATATGCGGCCTGCGGCGCTCCTGATCCTTGCCGTGAAAATCGTCCAGTATTTCATGCAGCAGCCGCAGCGCCTTGCCGAGATCTTCCCGCGAGGTCGCATAAACCAGCGGCACTTGAAAAACAAACCGGATCACCCCTTTGCGGCTGAGATTTTCCACCGTGGCCGTTTCGATCAGACTGTTCGGCACCGTGCAGAGCGTCTCCTCCGGCGTGGCGATCCGGGTGCTGCGCATTCCGACGTCGGTCACGATCCCGTCCACCCCGTTGAGCCGGACGCGGTCTCCGCACCGGAACGGCCGGTCGGCGATGATGACGATCGTGCCGAAAAAATTCGCCAGCGTTTCCCGCGACGCAAAGGCCACCGCCAGCCCCGCCACGCCCGCCCCGGTCAGCACCGCCGTGAGATTCAGCCCGAAAATGCTTTGCCCGATGAAAAACAATGTGCAGAGCACCAGCGCGACCTGCAGAACTTTGCGCGCCACTGTGACCAGCAGCAGATCAAGGCTGGTGTCGTCGTGCCGTCCCGCATACAGCATCATGCGGCGGCTCAGCACTCCGATCAGACGCATTCCCCCCCCACGCCGCGCACAGCGTGCCCAGCAGCTGAAACAGTTTGCCCGCCAGCGGGTGATGCGCGGGCAGGGCGCGCAATAGCGGCAGCAGAAAAAGAAACCCGCCGCCCAAAGCCGCCAGCAGCAGCATCGGTTCGGCCAGCGCCAAGGCGAACTCCCGCCGCCACGAGATCCGCTTCGGAAAACTCCGGTTATGACGCAGTTTCCGCACGCCCCACAAGCCGACCAGAACCGCCAGCAATATCCCCAGGTAGCCGCTCAGCAGATCGCGCAAAGACTCCGCCTCGCGGTGTGCCCAGTCGCGCCAGCGCCGCCACTCGGACGCGAGATTTTTCCGCTCCGCCGCGTCCGGGACGACGCTTGCCGCCGGCGTTTCCGACCGGGCGGCGATGCCGGGCGCGGCGACAGCAAGCGGCGCGCCCGGCAGGGGGGCGGCGGGCAGGAGAAGGGCAAACAAAGCGAAAACGACGGTCTTGAGCGGCATGGCGCGGTTCCTTCCACGGCAAGTTGGAGTTTTGTCAGAATAGACCGCGCCGAACCGGTCGCGGTTGCGTGTCTTCCCGCTGGGAAGCGGTTCCGCGTCACGTCGCCATGCGGCATGGGATGTTATTTTTAACAAAAAAATGACATTTCCCTCTTGACAATGGGAAGATTGCAATGTATACTTATAATAAACCGCATCCGAAAGCCAAGGTAACTCTGCATCGAACGAAGGGAACAGCCTTATGAAACGCTCCTCTTTTTCTCCGTGCCGCTTTACTCTCATTGAACTTCTTGTGGTGATCGCCATCATCGCGATTCTGGCGGCAATGCTGCTGCCCGCGCTTTCCGCGGCGCGCGACTCCGCCCGGGAGAGCAACTGCCGTGCCAAAATGAAACAGCTGGCCATGGCCAATATCATGTACAGCGGCGACTCCAAGGATTTTTTCCACTGGTGCGACCCGACTTCCGGCTCCGGCAGCGTCGCGCAGGGAGGCGGCACGATTTACGATGACTCCGGCTTCAATCTGTGGCAGCCCGGGCAGGCACGTTACGGCATTTGGTTCGCGCGTCAGGCGCTTCTCTATCTGGAAGCCGATCAGACCAGGAAGCCCGGCGACATCAACGCCTTTTACTGCGATTCCGTCACTCAAGTTCTGGCGACTTGGACGGCGGAAGCCACCGAACGGCCCAATTACGGCATCCTGAGCTACTACTACAACGGCAAACTCTGCGATGAAATCGACGGCTCCAACAAGGTCATCCGCCCATCCGCCACCATCGGTTCGGTGGCCG
>Ga0079305_1003366_pt1 | contig 10981 bp, 10 predicted proteins | sample LMS_cellobiose_e_FD_79183 | JGI IMG/M metagenome (GOLD analysis project Ga0079305, IMG submission 79183) | Rumen-fistulated moose microbial communities from Alaska, USA - LMS_cellobiose_enrichment | ecosystem: Host-associated > Mammals > Digestive system > Stomach > Rumen fluid ... | reverse complement strand
GTCGGTGGGGAACAGCGGCTTGCCGCAGGCAGGGCACAGGTTCTCCTCCTCAAAATCGAAGCCGTCGATTTCAAAGGTGACCTCGTTGCCGCAATGAGGGCAGGAGTAAACGACCATCTGGTCGTCCTCATCCTCCTCATCGTCGTCCTCGTCCTCCTCATCCTCTTCGTCAAAGAGGTGCTCTTCCATATCGGCCAGGTCGTCGTCGATGCTCTCGACATACTCCTCCAGCTCGTCATGGGCAGCGCGCAGGGAGGCAACCTCCTCCGCCATGGCCTCCAGCACATCCAGCGTTTTCAGCAGCAGCTTGCCCTCGGCGGTTTCGTCGCTCACCTTCATTCCTTCGGCCAGGCCCTTCAGATAGGCCACGCGATCCGTGATATTGCTCATTGAAATCTCCTTTACGCTCTGGACAGATATTCGCCGGAGCGGGTGTCGATCTTGATCTTGTCGCCGATGTTGATGAACAGGGGCACCTGCAGCTCGTAGCCGGTTTCCACGGTGGCGGGCTTGAAGTTGTTGGTGGCGGTGTCGCCCTTGAAGCCGGGCTCGGTCTTGGTCACTTCCAGCTCCACAAAGTTGGGCGCTTCCACGGAGAAGGCGTTGCCCTTGAAGTAGCGGATCACCACGTTGGTGTTCTCCTTGACGAACTGAATGGCATCCTCCACCTGGCTGTGGTTCAGGGGCGTCTGCTCATAGGTTTCGGGATCCATGAAGTAGTACAGGTCGCCGTCATTGTACAGATACTCCATCTCCTTGGTCTCGATGATGGCCTTGGGCATTTTGTCCGTGGGGTTGAAGGAGCGCTCCACCACGGCGCCGGTCATGATGTTCTTGATCTTGGTGCGCACGAAGGCCGCGCCCTTGCCGGGCTTCACGTGCTGGAAGTCAACGATGGTCCATACGCCGCCGTCCCATTCCACGGTAATGCCTTTTTTGAAATCGCCAGCTGTGATCATTGGTTCATTCCTCCATTTTTGTATTTATGTTGCAAAAGGACGCGGCATTACAGAATGCGCAGCTCCTTGGATGCACCGCACAGAGCGCGGCCGCCGGTTTCAGTGACGGCGCAGGTGTTTTCAATGCGCACGCCGCCCAGGCCGGGCACGTAGATACCGGGTTCCACGGTAATGATGTTGCCGGGCACCAGCACCTGGTCGGAGCGGGAAGAAACCCGGGGCTCCTCATGGATATCGATGCCCACGCCGTGGCCCGTGCTGTGGCCGAAGCACTCGCCATAGCCCGCTTCGGCGATGATGTCGCGGGCGATCTTATCAATGTCGCTGCACTTCATGCCGGGGGCGATGGCCGCCTGGGCGGTCTCCTGGGCGCGCAGCACGATCTCATAGATCTTGCGCATCTTTTCGCTGGGCTGGCCCACCGCCACGGTGCGGGTCATATCGGCGTCATAGCCGTCCACCCGCGCGCCGAAATCGATGGTGACCATATCCCCCTCCTGAATCACCCGATCCCCCGGCACCGCGTGGGGCAGGGAGCCGTTTTCACCGGAGGCGACGATGGTATCAAAGGCCAGACCCTGGGCGCCCAGCTGAAGCATCTTGTAATCCAGCGCCAGCTGCACCTCCCGCTCGGTACGCCCGGGGGCGATGAAACCGCAGATAAACTCGAAGGCCTGGCAGGTGATGTCGCAGGCGTGCTCGATGCGGCTCAGCTCGTCTTCATCCTTGACCTGGCGCAGCTGCTCCGGCTTGAAATCCAGGGGCACGAAGTTCATGCCCGGCATGGCCTTTTCCATATCGCGCATGGCGCGCACGGTGATGACGTTATCCTCAATGGCCAGGTGGGTGATGCCGGCCTGCTGCAGCAGCTCGTAGGCAATCTGCACGTGGCTGACCCCCGCCCGGATGGCATGCACCGCAAAACCAGGGCACTGCTTCTGGGCGGCCTCTACATAGCGGAAATCGGTGATCACCGCGCTGCCGCCCGGTATGACCAGCAACAGCCCTTCGCCGGTATAGCCGCTGAGGTAAAAGATGTTCGATGCGTTGTGCAGCAGCGCCGCGGTATTTTCCGGCAGCGATTGCAGCAGTTTATCAGTGCGTTTCATGTTTCACTCCCATTCATTGGCACGCATAAACACATGCCTTTAAGGATTTTACCACAGATACGAGCCAAAATAAAGAGGAATCTGCAACTTTTTCGCAAATTCCCCGTAAAATCATTCGGCAGCCGCCGCAGGATGCAGCACCCCGTCCTCGTCGATGAAGGTATCGCCCTCCGGCAGCAGGGTGCTGACGGTCACAAATTCATAGCCCTGATCAATATAATAGGGAAGCAGCTGCTCCAGAGCATCCAGCGTGTGTTTGCCGTACACGTGCATCAGGATGATGGAGCCGGACACGGCGTTATTCTGCACGCGCTTGACCACGGTGTTCAGCGTGGAATCGGAAAAACCGTCCCGGGAATCGATATCCCACTTGAAGACCTCCTGACCCAGGGCCCGGGCAATGGCCCGATCCCGCTGGGTGGAATGGCCGGAGGGCGGACGGTACGCCGACACGGGCGCGCCCAGCACCTCGGTAAAGATGGCTTCGCTCTTCTGGAAATCCCGCAGGATCTCGTCATTGGTCAGGTCTGGCATGTTGGGATGGCTGTAGGAATGGTTGCCCACCTCATGGCCGCGGCTCATGATCTCCCGGGCGATGTCCGGGTTGGCCTTCACATAGGTGCCCTGCAAAAAGAAGGTGCACTTTGCGCCGTATCGATCCAACAGATCCAGAATTTGAAGGGTTTTGGCGGGGGCGTTGGCGGAATCAAAGGTAATGGCGATCTTTTTATCCGCACTGTCAACCCGGGTGATGCAGTAGCCGGGCCGGGTGGCCGCGGCCAGCAGGGCGGTGGCGATGGGCTCATCGCTCTCCGGCGTGCGCAGGCACATGGTCAGCCCCGCCCGCCCCGCCGGGATGGTGAAGGTGACGTTTTGAAAGCCCTTGATTTTGATCACCCGGAAATCGGCCAGGGTGTTGCCGTCCTGATCCGTCAGGCGCATATCCTCTCCCAGATGCTTGCCGTCGTTGCCGATGCGGACGGTGATCTCCTCCCCCTGGTAGCCCATGTACGCCTTGTAGAGAAAGGCCATTTCCGCCCGGGCGCTGCCCGTCAGCATGAGGGCCAGCAGCAGGGATGCCAGCAGCTTTTTCATTCGTTCTCTCCTTTATTTTTCAGCACGCCGCAGATGCGGCGCACCGCCTCCCGGGTGTTTTCCGCCGTGTTGAAGGCCGTCAGGCGGATGTAGCCCGCTCCGCTGGGGCCGAAGCCCTCCCCGGGGGCGGAAACCACCTGGGCGCGCTCCAGCAGGAAATCAAAAAACTGCCAGCTGGAAAGGCCCTCCGGGGCATGCACCCACACATAGGGGGCGTCCACACCGCCGTAAACCGCCAGGCCCGCATCCCGCAGGGCGTTGCGGATCACCCGGGCGTTGTTCTTGTAATACTCGATGTTCTCCTGGCAGGCACGGCGTCCCTCCGGGGTGAACACCGCCTCCGCCGCCCGCTGCACGGGGTAGGATACGCCGTTGCTCTTGGCTGCCAGGCGGCGGCGCCACATGCGGTTCAGCGTGCCGCCGTACAGCCCCTTGGGCACCACCGTATAGCCGCAGCGCACGCCAGTGAACCCCGCCAGCTTGGAGAAGGAGGCGCACTCGATGGCGCAGCGCTTGGCCCCCCGGCACTCATAGATGCTGCGTGGCACCTCGGGCGAGGTGATAAAGGCGCTGTATGCCGCGTCGTAAAAGATCAGCGCGCCGTTTTGCAGGGCCCAATCCACGTAGCGCTGCAGCTCCGAAAGTGACAGGGCCGTACCCGTGGGGTTGTTGGGAAAGCAAAGATACAGCGCGTCCACATAATGGGCGGGCAGGGGCGGCACAAAGCCGTTTTCCCCCACGCAGGGAAGATACTCGATCTGCGACCAAAGCCCCTCCCGGTATTCCCCGGCCCGGCCCGCCATGGCGTTGGTATCCACATAGACGGGATAGACCGGATCGGTCACCGCCACCCGGGCCTCCGCCGCCAGCAGCTCCTGCAGGGCGGCAGTATCCCGCTTGGCGCCGTCGGAGATGAACACCTCGTCCATGCCGATCGTGACGCCCCGGGGCTCATACAGGTTTTTGCAGATGGCTTTCAGCAAAAAATCATAGCCATTTTCCGGCCCGTAACCGCGAAAGCCCTCCGGGGTGCTCATTTCAATGGCGGCATCCGCCATGGCGCGGGTCACCACCGGGGGCAGGGGGCGGGTCACATCGCCGATGCCCAGGCTGATGACCGAGCGCTCCGGATGCTTTTTTTCATAGGCGGCGACCCGCTGGGCAACCTCCTGAAACAGATAGCCGCCCGGCATAGACGCCAGATGGGGATTGAGTGCCGGCATGGCCGCGCAGCCCTCCTTTCCTTAGGAGTCCAGCCAGTCCCCGTCAAAGACGAAGGCCGCCGGGCCGGTCTGATACACATGGTTGTCCTCGGCGTTCCAGTACAGCTCCAGATCGCCGCCGGCCAGCTTCATCTGGGCCCGGCGGTCGCTGTGGCCGCAGAGCACCGCCGCCACCAGGGCCGCGCAGGCGCCGGTACCGCAGGCCAGCGTTTCGCCGCTGCCCCGCTCCCACACGCGCATTTGCAGCACGCTGCGGCTGATGACCCGCACAAACTCCACGTTGGCGCGGCGGGGAAAAAGCGGATGGTGCTCAAACATGGGGCCAATGGAGGGCAGATCCAGCACCTCCGGATCCCGCACAAACACCACGCAGTGGGGGTTGCCCATGCTGACGCAGGTGATGAACCACATCTGCCCCAGCACCTGCACCCGATGGCGCAGCACCACCTGGCCCGCCAGGTCGACGGGGATCAGCCGAGGCTCCAGCACCGGGGTGCCCATATCCACCGTGACGGTATCCACCCGATCCCCCTCCGTGTGCAGGGAAAGATGACGGATGCCGCTGGGGGTGGCAAGATCGATTTCCGTTTCCCTGGTCAGGCCGCGTTCGTACAGGTATTTGCCGATGCAGCGGGCGGCGTTGCCGCACATTTCGGCCTCGCTGCCGTCACGGTTAAAGATGCGCATGGAGAACGGCAAGCTTTCCCCCGGCTCCAGCAGCACCACGCCGTCGCCGCCCACGCCGGTATGCTCCCGGCAGATCCGCAGCGCCAGCGCGGCGGGATCGGACGCATACTCCTCAAAGCAGTTGATGAAGATATAGTCGTTGCCGATGCCGTGCATTTTGGTAAAGCGCATGCTCTCGTCCTCTCCCCTTTCAAGCGTTCATTATAGAATGCGCAAAAAATCCGATCACATTCTCTCCGGCGCTTCCATGCCGATCAGGTACAGGCCGGTCTTGATCACGCTGCGGACGGCGTCCGTCAGCTGCAGGCGGGCGGCCTGGGCGCTTTCCGCTCCCTCCAGGATGCGGTGCTCGTAATAGTATTTGTTGTAGGCCTTGGCAATATCCGTCACCGCCCGGGTGATCATGAAGGGCTCGTTGGTGCGGCAGGCGGCGCGCACATCCTCCGGGAAGCGGGCCAGCAGCCGCAGCAGGGCCTGGGCCTCGTCATCCTGCAGCACGCTGTAATCGGGCTGGGCGGCAATCTCCCCCGCCTTGCGCAGCACGGAGCAGCAGCGGGCGAAGGTGTACTGCACATAAGGGCCGGTTTCGCCGTCGAAATTCAGCGCCCGATCCCACCAGAAGTCGATATCCTTGATGCGGCTGTTCTGCAGATCGCTGTACACCACCGCGCCCACGCCCACCTGGCGGGCCACTTCCTCTTTGTTTTCCAGGTTGGGGTTTTTCTGGTTGATGACCTCCAGCGCCTTCTCCTGGGCGCGCTGCAGCAGGTCGTTCAGATAGATCACCCGGCCCTCCCGGGTGGACAGGGTCTGGCCTTCATAGCTGACCATGCCGAAGGCCACGTGCTCCAGCTGATCGCGGGCCCAGGGATAGCCCATCAGCTCCACCACCTTGAACCACTGGCGGAAATGCAGATCCTGCTGATAGGCCACGATATACAGGCACTTGTCGAAATGATAGGTATCCTTGCGGTACAGGGCCGCGGCGATATCCCGGGTGGCGTACAGAGTAGCCCCGTCGCTCTTCACGATCAGGCAGGGGGGCATCTTGTACTCGTCCAGGTTCACCACCTGGGCGCCCTCCGACTCCGTCAGCAGGTTCTTCGCCCGCAGCTCGTCGATGACGCGGCCCATCTTGTCGTTATAAAAGCTCTCCCCCGCGTAGCTGTCAAACTGAACGCCCAGGATATCGTAGACCTTCATGGCGTCCTTCAGGGTGACTTCCTTGAACCAGTTGAAGATCTCCAGCGCCTCGGGGTCGCCGTCCTCGATCCGCTTGAACCAGGCGCGGCCCTCGTCCTCCAGGGCGGGGTTCTGCTTGGCCTCTTCATGGAAGCGCACGTACAGGCGGGTCATCTCGTCCACGCCGCCGGCTTCGACCTCTTCCTTTTTGCCCCAGCGCTTGTAGGCGCAGATCATCTTGCCGAACTGGGTGCCCCAGTCCCCCAGGTGGTTGACCGATACCGTTTTCCAGCCCAGAAAATCATAGATGCGGCGCAGGCTGTTGCCGATCATGGTGGTGGAAAGGTGGCCGATGTGGAAGCGCTTAGCGATGTTGATGCTGCTGTAATCCAGCACCACGGTTTTGCCCGCGCCATCCTGGCCGCCGCCCCACTTTTCCGGGGCCGCCATCACCTTTTGCAGGGTATCGGCGGCAAAATTCTGCCGGTTCAGAAAGAAATTCAGATAGCCGTTCACATTCTCCGCCCGGCAGAGCTCCGGCTGATCGATGGCCTCGCACAGCCGCTGGGCGATCATGGGCGGGCCCATGCGCAGCGCCTTGCTCAGACGGAAGCAGGGAAAGGCGAAATCCCCCATTTTGCTGTCCGGCGGCACCTCCAGCAGCGCCTCATAGCTGATGCCCGTTTCCACGCCCGGGAACGCCGCCTTTACGGCATTCTCAACGGCCTGCGCGATCATGGCCTTGATTTCCATTGCATACATCCTCCATAAAATAGGTACGTCGTTTATTTTACCATGAAACCCCATTCATTGACAATGTGTGTTTTTCCCTTTTTCCGATCATATTGTATATAAATGAAAAACCCCGCCCTCACAGCAGGGTCATCCAGCGCCGCCCGTTCTATTCCTTCTTCAGCAGCGCCTTGCGCGCGCGCTCCGCCGCCTGGAGGCGGAACTCAAAATCCCGCCGATCCTTCTGGTTGCTGCCATCCAGGATCAGCCCACCGAAGAAGGCCTGGATGGCCGCCAGGGCGATGAAGCCGCTGACGATCAGCGTGGGGAAGCGGGGCACCAGCCCCGTGCGCAGGAAGGTGAACAGGATGGGCAGGAACAGGATCGCCGCAACCGCCAGCAGCAGCAGAGCGATCAGGCTGAAAAAGGCCAGGGGCCTGTACACCCGGAACAGCCGCAGGATGGTGCGGAGCACCCGGGCCCCGTCCGAATAGGTATTCAGCTTCGACTGGCTGCCCTGGGGCCGATCCCGGTAATCGATCACGTGGTTCACGATGGCCATGTTCTTATCCACCGCGTGGATGCTCATTTCGGTTTCGATTTCAAAGCCCTTTGAAAGCACCGGAAAGGTTTTGACAAAGGCGAAGCTGAACGCCCGGTAGCCCGTCATGATATCCTTGATGTTGTTGCGGAAGAGGAAGTTAATGCTGCACTTCACCAGGGCGTTGCCCAGGTTGTGGAAGGGACGCTTGTTCTGCTGAAAATAGGTGGAGGAAAGCCGGTCGCCCACCACCATATCCGCCTGCCGCTCCAGCACCAGCCGCGCCATTTCGGGGGCCGCCTCCGCGGGATAGGTATCGTCGCCGTCGGCCATGATATAGCACTCCGCGTCGATCTCCCGGAACATGCGGCGCACCACGCAGCCCTTGCCCTGGCTGTATTCATGGCGCACCACGGCCCCGGCCTCCGCCGCGATGCGGGCCGTATCGTCCCCGGAGTTGTTATCATACACATAGATCGCCGCCCCGGGCAGGGCACGGCGGAAATCCGCCACCACCCGGGCGATGGTTTTTGCCTCGTTATAGCAGGGGATCAGCACCGCGATCTTATCCATGTCCGCATCCCTTTCCCTTTGTGCCGTTCAACATCAGCCGCGCTTTTTCAGAAAGGACAACCCTTTTCTGAGGATGACGCGCTTGGTGAAGTAATTCCAGACCATCACCAGCAGCGTAGAAATGGCCTTGTTGACCATGTACATGGTCACGGTGAAGGAGAACACCGTCAGCACCACGCTGTCCTCGCCGAACAGCACCCGGAACAGCCACATGAAGCCTTCATTCAGGAAGAGGCCCATGACGCTGGTGATCAAAAAGCCCAGCTTGGCGGCGTTCCCCTGCTCCCCCGCCCCGGTAAACACCCAGCGGACGCACAGCAGGTAATTGAGGATCACCGAGATCAGAAAGGCGATGGGCGTGGCGATCAGGGTATCCAGGCCGGCCTTGTCCCGCAGCAGCACCAGGGCGGCAAGTTCCACCAGGAAGCAGACGCCGCCGGTGATCACAAACCGAATGATTTCGAGCAGGGAGCCATTCTTTTTCATTATTCCCGTTCCTTTCGGGCGCGGCCTCAAGCGCCGGGCCATGTATATAGTATACCACTTCGGCATTTTTCGCAAGCGGAAGAAACGGCGCGTTTTTTTCGCAGGCTATGGAAATCCCTCGTCCGCCATGCTATAATACCCGCATAGAAAAACGATGCGGAGGGAGCCTATGCCAGTAATCGCACTGACCCCCAGTTGGGATGCCGACCGGAACCGGCTGAGCCTGCCCCAGGATTATGTGAACGCCGTAACGGACGCGGGCGGCGTGCCCCTGGTCATTCCCCATTTACAGGAGGAGGCGCAGATCGCCGCCGCGCTGGAGCGCTGCGACGCCCTGCTGCTGACGGGCGGGGACGATGTCGACCCTGCCTGCTACGGGGAGGAAAAGCTGCCCTGCTGCGGCGAATTGACCCCCCAGCGCGACCGGCTGGAGCTGCTGCTGATCCACTGCGCCCTGGACACGGGCAAGCCCATTCTGGGCGTCTGCCGGGGCATGCAGATATTGAATGCGGCCCTGGGCGGAACGCTGTATCAGGATATCGCCCTGCAATACGGAGACGCCCTGAAGCACCCCCGCAGCGATATTCCCTCCGGGGATGCCCACGGCATGCGCTATGCGGAAGGCAGCCTGCTGCGCCGGATCACGGGAATGGAGGAGAGCATGGTAAACAGCCGCCATCACCAGGCGGTGAAGGCCCTGGCCCCCGGCATGACGGCCTGCGCCTTTGCCCCCGACGGGCTGACGGAGGCCATGGAGGCGGCGGATGGCCGCCCCATCCTGGCGGTGCAATGGCACCCGGAAAGCCTGCAGCGCCGTCTGCCCGAGCAGCGCCGCATTTTTGAATGGCTGGTGCGGGAGGCGGCAAAATGAAGATCGCCCTGATCGCCGACCTGCACGGCAATCTGCCCGCCCTGGAAGCTGTCGACGCCGACATCCGCCGGCGCGGGGCTGACGCCATCTGGTGCCTGGGCGACCTGGTGGGCAAGGGCCCCTCCTCGGCGGAAACGTACGACTGGGCCATGGCGCGCTGCGACGTGATATTGCGGGGCAACTGGGATGAAGGCATCGCCCGGCGTCAGTTCGCCCAAAACGATCAATATTATTATGATCAGCTGGGCGAGGAGCGCATGCGCCGCCTGGGCAAATTGCCCCTGGAGCACCACGCCTGGCTCAGCGGCCGCCACGTGCGGCTGATCCACGGGCGGCCCATCATGCCCGCCCTGCAATCCACCTGGGATGCGGAGGACGACCTGCGCTGGCTGTTCCGTCCCGACTTTGACACCGTGTGCTACGGCGATATCCACCACGCGGGGCTGCGGCCGCTGCACGGCAACCGCCTGCTGTTCAGCCTGGGCAGCGTGGGCGACAGCATCCGCATCCCCCTGGCCCAGTACGCCCTGCTCACCTGTACCCCGGGGCGGGAAACGGCCCCCTTTGATTTGCAGTTCATCTATCTGACCTATGATGTGGAACGGGCAGCGGAGGACGCCCGCCGCTCCCCGGGCATGCCCCAGCGGGAGGCTTACATTCAGGAGATCACCACCGGCGTGTATGGCCGCCGCCCCCAGGCCACAGAGGGAAAGCTGACATGAAGGCATTGCGCGGCGCGCTGCGGCTTCTATGGATAGCCCGGAAGCCGCTGCTGTTTTTTGAATTGATTTATAAGCTGATGGCGTCGGTTCTTTTTCTGCCGCTGTTTACGCTGTGCTTCAGCGGCCTGATGCGGCTGACCGGGCGGCGTTACCTGACGGCGGAAAATGCGCTATCCTTTTTGCTTCATCCGCTGACGCTGGCGGGGCTGGCGCTGTTTTTGCTGGCTATGGGTCTGTATACGCTGGTGGATATGGACACGGTGCTGTGCCTGCTGCGGCAGGCGGCCGAGGGACGGAAGCCGCTGCTGGTGCCCGCGCTGGATCATGCCCTGCGCACCGTGCCCCGGGCCCTGCGCCGGGGCGGCCGCCAAAGCCTGGGACACGCGCTTTTGGCCCTGCCCGCGATGCACCTGGCGGCCCTTCTGGGGCTGGCGGGCACGGTGCGCATGCCCTCCTTTGTGACGGTGATCCTGTTCTATCGCCCGATCACCGTGGCGCTGGAGGGGCTGCTTCTGGCGGCATGGGGCTATTGGCTGCTGCGGCGGCTTTATGCCCTGCCCCTCTGGCTGGGCGGAGCCCCTTCCTATCGGGAGGCGCTGCGGCAAAGCCGCGGCCTTTCCCGGCGCAGCTGGGCCGCAGACCTCGGGCCGCTGGCGATGGTGCAGCTGCTGCTGTCGCTGGCATACGCGCTGGCGTCCCTGGCGGGCATTTTGGTGTTCATGGCGATCGTTCCCGGCTTCCGTGGCGCAGGGCGTGCCGCCCAGGCCGCCGCCCTGCTGCCGTGGCTGCGGGGGTTTCGGT